>Ga0082335_1002936_pt1 | contig 29720 bp, 34 predicted proteins | sample Subgrocontami58m_FD_72375 | JGI IMG/M metagenome (GOLD analysis project Ga0082335, IMG submission 72375) | Subsurface groundwater microbial communities from S. Glens Falls, New York, USA - GMW37 contaminated, 5.8 m (SPADES assembly) (version 2) ...
GCCCGCCGGGGCCCCGCGGGGCCCCCGCCCGCGGCGGCCGCGGCGCCCCAGGAGCCGGTCGAGGCCTGACCCCGGAGCCGCCGAACCTCGCGCCCGCGGCGGCTCGACCGGGGCTCCGCGTGGGGCCTGCGGGCCGCTTTGCCGTCTACGGCCTGGCGGGTCTCGCCGGCGAGCTCGCCTTCACCGGGGTGCGCGGCCGCCCGCACACGAGCGCCTGGATGCTCCCCGTGTACGGCCTGGCCCAGCCGCTCTTCGAACCCGTCCACGACGCCCTCCGCGCCCGCCCGCTCGCCGTGCGCGCCGCCGCGTACGCCGCGGGCTTCTCCGCGGTCGAGTACGCGAGCGGCCGCGCCCTCCGGCGCCTCCGCGGCGCGGCGCCGTGGGACTACTCGCACGCCCGCTGGAACCTCCACGGGCTCGTGCGGGCCGGCTACGCGCCCGTCTGGGCGCTCGCCGGGCTCGGCTTCGAGCGGCTGCACGACCTCCTCGAGTCGGGGCAAGAGGGTGGGCGGAAAAGCCGTGTGGAGGTTGCTCGAAAACCCCGATGCAGGAGGGCCTTGGGTGTGAGATGAAGGGACCGCAGGCGTGTGCCGAGCGACGGGAGGCCGACATGTCCACGACGGCGACACCTTCCACACAAGGGCCTTCGCACATCGACGTTACGCAGCGCGAGTTCGAGCGCCGCCTCGCCGCCCACGGGCACAGCGAGAGCGAGATCCGGCGGCTGTGGGACGAGCTGGCCGCCGCCGAGCCACCGGGCGCAGAGCGTCCGCTCGACCTCGGCCCGACGATCGCCGTGTACCTCGGGGCGCTGCTCGTCGTCGCCGCGTTCGCGTCGCTCGCCGGCACGTACTGGAAGACGTTCGACCCGTGGGGCGTGCTCGGGCTCGGCGCGGCGTATCTCGCGGGCTTTGCCGTCGCAGGCGAGGTGCTCCGGCGCCGTGGACTCGTCCAGCCGGGAGCCCTGCTCCAGACGGTCGCGGTCGGGTTCGTCGCCGTCATCGCCTATGCGGTCATGCGGGTCGCAGGGCTCTGGCCCGAGGGTGCGAACGACCTCGGCTACATCCACTACGGGCTCACCAGCATGGCGATCGCCGGGCTCGCCGCCGGGCTCGTCCTGCTCGCCGTCCGGCCCGATCCGCTGACGCTCGTGCCGCTCGGCGTTGCGACCGCGGTGCTCGCGGCGGACTTCGCCGAGCTCCTGTTCGGGAACGACGCAAGCCACCGCGCGAAATTCGGGTTCGCGCTGCCCGTCGGCCTCGCGTGGCTCGCGGGCGGTCTCTGGCTCGACGTCACGCGCCGTCGCCCCTGGGCGACCTGGGCCAACTGGGTGGGGCTTTGTGCCGCCGCCGCCGGCCTGCTCGGCGCGCTGTCACCCGTGACGGTGCCCGGGTTCGCGGTCATCGGCGTGTTCGGCGCCGTGGCGCTCTTCTTCTCGGCGTTCGTCCGCCACTGGAGCTTCACCGTGATCGGCGCGGCCGGCGTGCTGTTCGGAGTCGGCGGCCTGCTGGGGGAGCTGGGCGGCGTGGCACCGGTCGCGATCGCCGTCCTCGGCGTGCTCTTCATCGTCGCCGGCCTCCGCTGGGCGCGCTGGCGCGAGCCGATCCGCGCGGCGGTGCTCGCGCGGCTGCCAGCCGGCGCGCGGGCGTTCGTCACGCGGCTCGCGCCCTGAGGCGCACGCCGGCTCTTAGCCGTTTCTTAACGTGGTCACAGGCTTCTCTCATGGAGTCCCGCTTTGCTCACTCTGTGACAGCGACGAAGCAGCTCCGGCCCCGGCCGTCGGGCGACGTCTCCGCTTTGATACGGGGGATGACTTCCAACGGGCCCAGGCGGCTACTGGTCGTGGACGACGAGCCCGCCGTGCGGACGTCGCTCGAGCGCGCGCTCGTGCTCGAGGGCTACGCCGTGGAGCTGGCCGCGGACGGCGCCGAGGCTCTCGAGCGGATCGAGGCACAGCCGCCCGACGCCGTCGTCCTCGACATCCTCATGCCGGGCCTTGACGGACTCGCCGTCTGCCGCCGCCTGCGCGATCAGGGAAACCGCCTTCCCGTGCTGATGCTCACCGCGCGCGACGCCGTCGGCGACCGCGTCGCCGGGCTCGACGCGGGGGCCGACGACTATCTCGTCAAGCCGTTCGCGCTCGAGGAGCTGCTCGCGCGCCTCCGCGCGCTCCTGCGCCGCGCCGCACCGGACGAGGGCGAGCTCCTCCGCTTCTCGGACCTCGAGCTCGACCCGCTCACGCGCGAGGCGCGCCGGGGCCACCGCGAGATCGAGCTGACCCGCACCGAGTTCAACTTGCTCGAGCTCCTCCTGCGCAACCCGCGGCAGGTACTGACCAGATCGCTCATCTTCGAGCGCGTCTGGGGCTTCGACTTCGGCCCGTCCTCGAACTCGCTCGACGTCTACGTCGGCTACCTGCGGCGGAAGACCGAGGCCGCGGGCGAGCCGCGGCTGATCCAGACCGTGCGCGGCGTCGGCTACGCGCTGCGCGAGCGATGAGCCTGCGCACCCGGCTCGGGCTCGCCGCGGCGGTCGCGGTCGCCGTGGCGGTCGCGCTCGCGACCGGCGCGACGTACCTCATCGTGCGCGGCGAGCTGCGCGGGCAGGTGGACGACGCGCTCCGCGAGCGGTCGGACGTCGCGGGCCACATCGGGCGCGGCCCCGGGATGATGCGCGGGTTCGGGCGGGGCGGCCTCGACATACCGGCGCCCGCGCTCGGCGGCGCCGCGGGCTACCTCCAGCTCGTCTCCGCCGACGGCACGACGGCGCGGCGCGCCGGCGAGGATGTCGCGCTGCCGGTCACCGATCGGACGCTCGCGGTCGCCGCCGGCAGCGGGGAAGGGTTCCTCGCGGACGCGACCGTCACCGGCACGCACATTCGCGTGCTGACCGTCCCCTTCGCCACCGGGCTGGCCCTCCAGATCGCGCGCCCGCTGACGGAGGTGGACGGCGTGCTCGACCGCCTGCGCCTGATCCTGGCGCTCGTCGGAGCCGGAGGGATCGGCCTCGCGGCGCTGCTCGGCTTCGGCGTCGCGCGCACGGCCCTCGTCCCCGTGCGCCGCCTCACCGAGACCGCCGAGCACATCACGGCCACCCACGACCTGACCCGCCGGGTCGAGCCGGTCCAGGGCGACGAGCTCGGCCGCCTGGCCGCGAGCTTCAACACGATGCTGGACGAGCTCGAAGGCTCGTTGAAGGCGCAGCGGCAGCTCGTGGCGGACGCCTCGCACGAGCTGCGCACGCCGCTCACGAGCCTGCGCACGAACGTCGAGCTGCTCGGGCGAACCGGGCTCAAGGCCGGGGAGCGCGCCGCGCTGCTCGGTGAGATCGGCACACAGATCGAGGAGTTGACGACGCTCGTCGCCGACGTCGTCGAGCTCTCCCGCGACGGCGAGAGCGCGCACGCACTCGAGGACGTGCGCCTCGACCTGCTCGTGCGCGACGCCGTCGAGCGGGTGCAGCGGCACGCCCCCTCGCTCCGCTTCGAGACCGAGCTCGAGGAGACGATCGTCCGCGGCGCGCCCGAGCGGCTGCACCGAGCGGTCATGAACCTGCTCGACAACGCGGCCAGGTGGAGCCCGCCGGACGGCGTCGTCGAGGTCGCCGTGCACGGCGGCGAGGTCAGCGTGCGTGATCACGGGCCGGGGATCGCGCCCGAGGACCTCCCCCACGTCTTCGACCGCTTCTACCGCGCCGCCGCCGCGCGGGCGCTGCCCGGCTCCGGCCTCGGCCTCGCGATCGTGCGCCAGGTCGCGGAGGCCCACGGCGGGTCCGCCACCGCCGAGCCGGCCGAGGACGGCGGCAGCGTCCTCCGGCTCCGGCTCTCAGCGACGTCTTAGCAAGTCCATGCCGAACCTTTACACGCGTCTCAGCCGCCTCTCAGGATCGTGCGCTTTGCTTGAGGGGTAGGCAGGCAAACCGAAGGAGAAACGATGAGATTCGTCAGAACACACGCCCTCGCCGTCGCAGCCGTAGCGCTGGCCATCGCCGGCGTGGGCGCAGGGGTCGCGTACGCGGCCGGGTCGAGCCAGACGCCGCAGCAGCGGCACGACGCGTACATCGCGAGCGTCGCCAAGCACGCCGGCGTCAGCGCCGACACGCTGAAGGCGGCCATGAAGACCGCGGCGATCGAGCAGGTCGACGCGGCGCTCGCGGCCGGCGAGATCACGAAGGCGCAGGCCGACGCCGCGAAGCAGCGGATCGAGTCCGGCATCACCGGGCCGCTCGGCGGCTTCGGCGGCGGCATGGGCATGGGCCCGGGCCTGGGTCACGACGGCGGCTTCGTCACGGCCGCGGCCGACTACCTCGGCCTGACCCAGGTCGAGCTCCGCACCCAGCTCGAGGCCGGCAAGTCGCTCGCCGACGTCGCGAAGGCGAAGGGCAAGTCGGTTGACGGGCTGACGCAGGCGATCGTCAAGGCCGAGACCACGGAGCTCGCCGCCGCCGTGAAGGCGGGCAGGATCACCTCCGACCAGGAGAAGCAGATCCTCGCCCAGCTGAAGCTGCGGATCGACGACATGGTCAACGGCACGGCTCCCGCCCGCGGCGCGTTCGGTGACCGCGGCGGGATGCGCGGACACGGCGGGATGCGCGGCCACGGCGGGATGGGCGGCTCCGGCATGTCCGGCGGCGGCTCTCCGGCCGGTGCCGGGTTCAGCCTTTCCTGAACCGGTCTCCTGGCCGGTGCCCTCCAAACGAGAGAGGCCCGCTCCGGCGGGCCTCTCTCGTTTGCGCTCCTCTCGAAGACCTACTCCGGCGGAGCTTGGGATCCGGCGCCGGCCGGCCCGGCGACCGGCTGTGGTTGACTAGCGGCACGGGCTCCCCTGGCACGTGACGCGGCTCGGCTACAGGGTCGAGTACCTCTTCCGGCCCGACCGGCCGCGCACCGGCAGCGAGGCCGCCGGCGGCGGGGACGCGACGCTGGACAGGCTCGTCCATCTCTACGCGCTCAACCGCGGCATCCTGCTGACGCCGTTCCACAACATGGCGCTCATGTCTCCGGCGACGACCGAGGCGGATATCGACCTACACACCGCCGTCTTCGAGCAGGCGGCCGAAGAGCTCGTCGCCGGCTAGGAGCTCAGTTCAGAATGACCTCTGCGGCCGTCTCAAGCAGACGAGGCGGCGGCCGAGCGCGAGCAGAGCGTGGTGATGTCGTGGCGCAGTTCAGAGCGGATGCGGCACTATTGCGGACAATCATTGTTCCCCTCGGGGCGGGTGCGGATACCGCGATTCGGCAGCGCTCGGGGGCGTCTGAGCGGTTGGAGGCAGATGAAGGTCGTTGAAGGACTCTCAAAGGGCATCGAGCCCGGGGCCACCGTCCCCGTGGCGGAGTTGGGCCTGCCGGTCAAGGGCACGAACGGATTGCTGCTCGTCTTCTGGAAATCGACCTGACTGGGTTGCCGGCAGGAGTCTCCTGCCATTCGAAACGTCTTCGAGCGCTTTGCCGGTGACGGCCTCGAGGTCGTGTACCTCGGCGCGTTCGAGACGGAGGAAGCTTGTCGGGCCTGGAAGGAGGAGTACGGGCTCGAGTTCCCGGTGCTAGCCGACGGCGACGGCACCCTGTTTCGCGCCTTCACGAACGGCTGGGTTCCCTGGAGCGTTCTCGTAGGGCCGGACGGCAAGGTCGTCTTCTCGGAGAACGAGTTCGACGAGTCGGGCTTCTCGAACGCGATCCAGCAGATGTACGAAGAGCCTGCCGCCACGAAGCCGACCAGGCAGCGAGCGGGCTCTCGCGCTGCCGGCACCGTCATCCTGGGCGGCGGCACCGGTGGTCTTGTGGCAGCGCACGAGTTGCGCCGCCGACTCCCGAACAGCCACCGCATAGTCCTGGTAGACCGCTCCCCAGACCATGTCTACCAGCCGTCGCTGCTCTGGCAGATCGTCGGACAGCGCCACCAAGACCAGTTCCACCGGCCCTTGAACCGCCTGGAGAGGAAAGGGATCGAGTTCCGGAACGACGAGGTCGAGGAGATCGACGTCGAAAGCAAGGTAGTGCGCACCGCATCAGGAAATCTGGATTACGACTCCCTTGTTGTCTCGCTGGGAGCCCAACCCGTGCCGGAGACGGTCGACGGCTTCGAGCAGATGGCCTACAACCTCTATGACCCGCACGGCTGCGCGCAGATCCACTCCGCGCTCGAGGATTTCAGCGGCGGGACGATCGGCATCCTGATCACGGCGATGCCGTACAAGTGTCCCGCCGCCCCCTACGAAGCCGCGTTCCTGACGGAGTCGTTCATCCGGAAGAAGGGGATCCGCCGCAACGTGGAGATTCACCTCTTCACGCCCGAGCACATGCCGATGCCGGTCGCGCCGCCCGCTCTCGGCGCCTCGATTGCCGACATGCTTTCCGCGCGCGGCATCCACTATCACCCTCTGTTCACGTTCAAGGAGCTGCGGCCCGAGACGAGAGAGGTCGTGTCCTCCGACGGTCGATCCGACCGGGTCGACCTGTTGATCGGGATCCCTCCCCATCAGGCGCCGGAGGTTGTGCGATCGTCTCCTCTCCTTGGCGTGTCGGGTTTCATCCACGTCGATCCGAAGACGCTGCGTACCGACCACGACGGTGTGTTCGCGATCGGCGACGTGACGACGATCAAGCTGCCCAACGGCAAGGCACTACCCAAGGCGGGCGTCTTCGCGCACTCGCAGGCAAAGGTCGTGGCCGAGCAGATCGCGGACGAGGTCCTCGGGAAGAGGTCTGATGTGTCGTTCGAGGGCAAGGGCTACTGCTGGATCGAGCTCGGCGATGGCAGGGCCGGCTTCGCCGGCGGTGACTTCTACGCCGAACCCGACCCCCAACTCAAGCTGAGGCGGCCCGGGCGTCCGCTGCACTGGGGCAAGGTGGCCTTCGAGAAGTGGTGGCTCCGCCACTGGTTCTAGCGTTCGGCCAAGTCACGCCGCACGATCGAGCACGGCTCCGAGCTCTAGGAGCCGGCGAGAGCCAGACCGGAGGCGACGGTCTGCAGCCTGCGCTCGCCGTGCTCGCCCGCCGCCTCCGCGGCCGCCTCGAGCGCCTCTACCGGGAAGAGGCCGAGGTCGGCGACGGCGGCGGTGAGCAGCGCGAGCGCGAGCTCGGTCCTCGAGACGCGCACGCCGGCCGCCGCCGCGTCGAGCACGCGCAGCCGCGCCTGAGTCTCCACTCCCGCGTGCTCGGGGGTCACGTAGACGGTGCCGTCTGCCCCCATCGCGGCGGCGAGCGGCGCCCCCACCTTCAGCCCGTCGCCGCTGACGATCGCGAGCGCGTCGGGGATCGTGACGCCGGTGAAGTCGATCGGCTCCGGGCTGAGCGCGAGCACCGACACGCTGTGGCCGGTCTTCACCGTCACCGGGTAGTCGTCGCGCTGGGCGGCCCACAGGCCGCTCGCGATCGCGGCCTGCGCGACGAGGCGGGCGGCCGAGCGCACCCTCCCTCCCGCCGAGCCGGCGACGACGAGCGAGACGGGGCGCGTGAGGGTCGAGGCGAACCGCACGGGCAGCGGCCGCGGCGCGGGCCCGGCCGCGCCGAGCTGCGGCGCGTGTGCGGCCCGGTAGGCGGCGGCGTACTCGGGCAGGTCGCGCTCGTGGAGGACGCCGGTCGGGAAGGCGAGCCGGTCGAGCAGCTCGTCGAGGCCCTTGCGGGTGACCTTGTTCGCGGGGACGAAGTACGCCGTGCAGAGCTCCCAGATGTCGAGCAGGGCGAAGCCGGGGTGGCGGATCGCGTCGGCGACCCGCTCGGGCAGCTCCTCGTCGAACGTCGTGCCCCGCCAGACGTAGGAGGCGCCGTTGGCCCCCACGGTGGCGCAGATGTCGAGCGGCCGCTCGAGGTTGCCCTCCGGGGTCGTCGCCGTCACCGCGCCGGTCGGCGTCGTCGGCGAGTGCTGGCCGCCGGTCATCCCGAAGTTGAAGTTGTTGAAGACGAGCACGGTGACGCCGATGTTCCGGCGGGCGGCGTTGATCAGGTGCGTGCCGCCGATGCCGCAGCCGCCGTCGCCCATCACGACGACCACCTCCAGCTCGGGGCGGGCGAGCTTGATCCCGGCCGCGTAGGTGACGCTGCGGCCGTGCAGGCCGTGGAAGGCGCCGGTGGCGAAGTACTGGTCGGAGAGCCCGGCGCAGCCGATGTCCGAGACGATCACGACCCGCTTGGGGTCGAGGTCGAGCGAGACGAGCGCCGCGTTCAGGGAGTCGAGGATCGGGCCGTGCCCGCAGCCGGGGCAGAACGGGTACGGCGTCTCGTTGCGGTAGCCGGAGAGCGGCGTGACGGTCGTCATCGCAGCGCCTCCAGGAACTGCTCGGGGGCGATCAGCTCGCCGTCCACGCGGTTGAGGCCGGCGACCTCGCGCCCGCCGCTGATCCGCTCGATCTCCCTGCGGTACTGGCCGAAGTTGAGCTCGGCGACGACGATGCGCTCGACGCCCTCCATCGCCGCGCGCAGCGCCGTCTCCGGCACGGGCCAGAGGCTCTGCACCGTCGCGGCCGCGACCCGGCGGCCCTCCCCGCGCGCCCGGCGCACGGCCTCGCGCATCGCCCCGGCGGTGACGCCGAAGGAGACAAGGAGCGTCGTCGCGCCTTCCTCGGGATCGACGTCGACGAGCTCGATCTCGTCTCGGTGCTCCTCGATCTTGGCCCGCAGGTGCTCGTTCAGGGCCGCGACGGTCGCGGGCCGCTTCGTGAGGAAGGCGGCCTCGTCGTGGGTCGAGCCGGTCAGCCGGACGAGCCGGTCGCCGCCGTACTCCTGCAGCGGCGGCACCCCGTCGGCGGGCTCGTAGCGGTAGGGGCGCTCACCGTCGCCGCCCGTGGCGCGCTCCCGCACCGGCACGCGCGTATAGCCGCCCACCGCCACCGTGTTCAGCGTCAGGTTCATCTCCTTGTCGGTGACGAGGAAGACCGGCGTCCGGAAGCGCTCCGCGAGGTCGAAGGCGCGCAGCGTCAGCGTGTAGCACTCGGGGATCGACGAGGGCGCGAGCGCGATGATCGGGTAGCCGCCCGACGTGCCCCAGCGGACGAACTGGACGTCCCCCTGCGCGACCGTCGTCGCGCCGCCGGTCGCCGGCCCGAGCCGCTGCGCATCCACGATCACGAGCGGGATCTCGCCCATGATCGCGAGCCCGATGTTCTCGCTGTAGAGGCTGATCCCGGGACCGCTCGTCGCGGTCATCGCCCGCGCCCCCGCCATCGCCGCGCCGAGGCACATCCCGATCGAGGCGATCTCGTCCTCCCCCTGGATCGCGACGCCGCCGGCCTTCGGCAGCTCGCGCATCATCGCCGCGAGGATCGAGGAGGCGGGCGTGATCGGGTAGCCGGCGAAGAACGTGCACCCGGCGTCGAGCGCGCCGCGCACGATCGCCGTCGCGCCGTCCACGAGCTCGCGCGGGGAGGTGTCAGCGGTCATGGGGGGATTATCGTCTGCGCGGCGCCGCGCGGGCCCTACCTCCGCCAGCGTCCGCCGGCGACTTCGGCCAGATCGGGGGCGCCCTTGAGACGGGCCCCGAGCCTCTCCATGACGAGATCGGCGGCGGCTTCCACCTTGTAGCCCTCCGGCAGGGCCGTGACGAGCTCGTCGAGGTCGTTCCGGAACCCCTCGTCCTCGAGCTTCTCGTGCAGGTTCTTTGCGAAGCTCGAGTAGATCAAGGCCTTGCCTTCCATGTAGTGGCGGAGGCCGGTGACTATCTCCTCATCGTCCACGGAATGCTCGGTGAGCACGAGCCAGAGATCGAAGAGATCGCGACCTTTCCTCCGCTGGTAGAGCGCGCGAAGCTTCGTCGCCATCAGCTCGTCGAGCACGAAAGTGGCAATTTCGGCCTCCCCGTGCCACCAACCGGACTCGACTTTGAGCGGAACCTTGATCGGGTCGCGGTACGGCTTCGTCTCGGTGACGTTTGCCTCGATCCTGATTCTGATCCGGCCCGGAGGAACCGTCGGCTCGGCGTCAAGGACCATGTGCACCATCTCGCCCGACTGTTTGACGGCGTGCCGTTCGAGGCCGATGCCGGCCGCGATCTCCTGGAGAGCGTCCAGGAACGGCTTGATCCCGGTGTGTGTCCGGCGGACGTAGTCGAGGTCCTCGCTGTAGCGGAACGGTTGTGCCAGGTGGAGCTTGTGCAGGCAAGTGCCGCCGCGCATGACGAGCTCATTGCCGAGGAGCCCGTCGTTGGCGATCTCGATCATCAGCCGGGAGAGGATCAGGTCTTGCTCGATCTGGAAGGACTGCGGCCACGGCACGCGCGCTTGCCACTCGGTGATGTAGGCGCGAGGGATCACGTGTCCGGCTCGACATCCGCGTTCACGCGGATGCTCCAGGTGAGATCTGCTCGCCCCCGGCGTGTCGATGAAGGATCAAGGAGCGCTGGTTCGCCAAGCTCGACGCGCGCTGCCTGGCGGAGCGCCTCGAGGTCATTCGCTTGGCCGAAGTGCTCGACGAGCCAGCCCACTCGACGCGTGAGGGTGCGGCCTCGCCGAGATGCAATCCGTGCGAGGACCGAGCCGTCGAGGCCACCGATGTCCTTGAGGATCGATGCGACGTTCCCGAAACCGCCGGACGCTTTCGGATGGTTGACGAGGTCAACGACCGTCGTCTCCTTCGTCGAGATGTTGAAGTAGCCGGTCGCCGCCGGCATCTGCCCCACCGGGTCATCGTCCACATGCTGATTGATGTGGAAGCGAAGCCGAACGCGGCCGAGAGCTCGGTTTGCGAGGTAGCGATCGGTCATCACCTGGAAGACCTGGGGTGCTTGGTGCGAGGCGCCGTAGAAGGCGGCCGCCGTCAGGAGCGCGACGTAGTACGAGCGCTTGAGGTGGCACATCATCGCGTCCACGAACCACTCGCCGGGAACCACGCCCCAGCTTCGATAGTCCGGTGGGACGACGATGTAGAGACCGCGGGCCGGCGAGAAGAGCTGCCCCTTCTGACGAAGACGCGCTAACGCCACCGCAGCAGGTGCCGCATCGAGCTCGAGGAGCTCTCTGGCCTCCGCAGTCGTGACGTCGTGACGGCCGATCGAGAGCAGGTGGTCGGGGAGATCGCGTGGCTGCAGCTTCATGGTGCTCTGACTAGCGATTTTATCAAAAAGTGATAAAATAGCAAGTCAAGTCCTGAGAAAGTGCGAATATCAAGTCGCGATCTTATCGATAAGCGATAAGATCGCGAGTTCTCACGTCAGGTTCAGCCTCCGCCTGCCGGCGCTCGAGTAGTGGCTGCTCCAGACGGAGAGCGAGCCGCCGGGCGCGCTCAACTCACGCCCGGATTGTCGTAGCGCAAGACCTTCCCGGTCTCTACATCCCGATCGAGGCGATCTCGTCCTCCCCCTGGATCGCGACGCCGCCGGCCTTCGGCAGCTCGCGCAGCATCGCCGCGAGGATCGAGGAGGCCGGCGTGATCGGGTAGCCCGCGAAGAACGTGCAGCCCGCGTCGAGCGCGCCGCGCACGATCGGCGTCGCGCCGTCCACGAGCTCGCGCGGGACCGTCGAAGCGGTCATGGGGGCATTATCGTCCGCGCGACGCCAGGCGGACCCGGGAACGGGCCTCAACCCGGGCCTTGCGAGCCTCTGCCGCCGCTGTTTACAGTGAGAACGCGCAATCGTTCATAAACTGACCGTTCGCGCGCTCAGGGTGTCGATGATAGTGTGAGTGCAGAATCGACCGCACGATTTACTGTTATGCGCTCTCACTATCAGAACATCCCCGGTGGGATCTCGAAGCAGAACCGGCGACTACTGGAGGTTCTGCATCAGCGGACGCGCGGTCCGTTCGGTGCGGCTGAGGCTGCGGAGCTGCTCGGCCTGGACCGCGCGAGGGCGAGCGCGCTGCTGCGCTATCTCGCCCGACGGGGGTGGCTGGCAAGAGTGCGGCGCGGCTTGTACGTGCCGGTGCCGTTGGAGGCGCAGCGGCCGGGAGAATGGCAGGATGACCCGTGGCGCGTCGCGGGCCGGATCTTCGCGCCCTGCTATGTCGGCGGCTGGAGCGCGGCGGAGCATTGGGGTCTGACCGATCAGCTTTTCCGCGAGCTGATCGTGGTCAGCGCACGGCGAGTGCGAGATCGCCGCGTCGAGATCCAAGGCACGCCGATGCGGGTCAAGGTCGTCGCAGCCTCGAAGCTATTTGGCACGACGTCGGTGTGGCGCGGGCAGCTGCGGGTTGCCGTGTCCGACCCGTCGCGGACGATCGCGGACATGCTCGACGAGCCGGCTCTCGGCGGCGGCATCAGACACGTCGCCGAGATGCTGGAGGAGTACTTCGTCGGCGAGCTGCGCGCCGACATGCAGCTGCTCGCCTACGCCGACCAGCTCGGCAACCGAACCGTCTTCAAGCGGCTCGGCTACCTGCTCGAAACTCTCGGAATCGACGCGCCCGATCTCGTGGCCGCCTGTCTTACGCGTCGCAGCGCCGGAATCACCGACCTCGACCCGGCTGTCGACGCCCCTGCCGCGATCACAACCCGCTGGAACCTTCGCATCAACGTCTCGATCACTCGGGCCAGGTCGCCCGCTTGATCGGGCGCGCGGACATCGTCGCCCGCGTCGGCGAGTGGGGCCTGCGCGAGGACGTGGTCGAGAAGGACTACGTCCTCGGCTGGCTGCTCTGGGGGATCGGCGCAGACCCCGTCCTGGCCGACGCCTGGGTTTTCAAGGGCGGCACCTGCCTGAAGAAGTGCTACATCGAGACCTACCGCTTCTCGGAGGACCTCGACTTCACCGTCATGCCGGGCGGCCCGCTCGCACCGGAGGATGTGCAACCGGCGCTCGAGCGCGTCCTCGCTCGCGTCTCGGAAGAGTCGGGGATCGACTTCTCCGTACGAGCGCCGCGCCTGCGCCTGCGCCCCTCGGTGCGGACGGCGGAGGGCCGCGTCTACTACCGCGGCCCGCGCAACGCGCCCACGGCGGCGAGCGTCAAGCTCGACTTGAGCGGCGACGAGACGATCGTGCAGCCGTCGGTGCTGCGCTCGATCTCGCACCCGTACCCGGATCAGCTGCCCGCACCCGGTGTCGTCCGCTGCTACGGCTTCGAGGAGGTCTTCGCCGAGAAACTCCGGGCGATGGGAGAGCGCGGCCGGCCGCGCGACCTCTACGACATCATCAATCTCTTCCGTCGCCCCGAGCTCCACGGCGAATCCAAGCTGATCCGCGGCGTGCTCGACCAGAAGTGCGCAGCCAAGGGCGTCCCGGTCCCGACGCTCGACATGGTGCTCGAGTCGCCGTTCCGGGCCGAGCTCGAAAGCGAGTGGGCGAACATGCTCGCCCACCAGCTCCCTGCCCTGCCCCCGCTTGAGCAGTTCCTCGACGAACTCGAACGCCTCTTCGACTGGCTCGAACAGGGGACGCTGCCCGAGGCGCTCGCACCACTCGCCATCGCCGGCGACGAGGAACCCGAATGGTCGCCGCCGCCGACCATGGCCACATGGGGCGCCGGCATCCCGCTGGAAACCGTCCGCTTCGCCGCCGTCAACCGGGTCTGCGTTGAACTCGGCTACCAGGACCGCCGGCGGCTGATCGAGCCCTACTCCCTGCGACGAACCCGCGCCGGCAACCTCGTCCTCCACGCCATCCGGACAGACACCCGTGAGCACCGCAGCTACCGCGTCGACCGCATCCAAAGCGTCCGCGCCACCAACATCCCCTTCCGGCCCGTCTACGCGATCGAGTTCACCCCGACCGGCGCACTCCTCGCGCCACAGGCCGGCAACACCGTCAGCGGCACCTCCCGGCCGCGGTCGCGATCACGCCAACCCGGGATCGTTCATCTGATCCAGTGCGCGTCCTGCGGCAAGACGTTTCGGCGCAGGACCCGCGATACCACCCTGCGTCCGCACAAGACTCCGGACGGTTGGAACTGCTCGGGACGGCGCGGCTACCTCACCGGCACCGAGTACGCCTGATTGACCGCCTCCAAAACCTGACCCCGGTTTCCGAGGCACATCCCGATCGAGGCGATCTCGTCCTCCCCCTGGATCGCGACGCCGCCGGCCTTCGGCAGCTCGCGCAGCATCGCCGCGAGGATCGAGGAGGCGGGCGTGATCGGATAGCCCGCGAAGAACGTGCAGCCCGCGTCGAGCGCGCCGCGCACGATCGCCGTCGCGCCGTCCGCGAACTCGGAAACCTCCGCCTCCATCAGCTGCTGACACACCCAGGCCAGCGACTCGCGCAAGAAATCGAGCCCCTCACCCTCGAGCAAGTAGCTGACGACCTGCTCAACCGTCATCCTCTTCGTCTCGGCCATCGTGGCGACTCCTCTCGTCTCGTCTTCGCAGGACTCGACGAGTCTGAGCGCCACGGTGGCCGGACCCATCACCCGGCTCCGTCCGACGCGCTCCTACACCACGCTACGGGACGTGACCCAATGTCCTACTTGCGGCCATCACGACCCAACGAACCCGTGTCCAGAGTGAACCTCGCTCACGCCGGCTTGCACTGCCGTTAGTAGAGCCTCATAGGATCGAGCCGTTCGGATCATGATTGCATACTGGCCGTGAGATTTCCGATGGGCGACTGGCGTGACACGTTCGCGGCAATCTGAGCTTGAGAGGCGATCGACCTAGTTTGGTTTGGCGAACTTGAGCTGGTAGTCCCTGTTCCCCGGGACAGGGCGCTTCTTCCAGGTGATACCTTGGCCATCTTCCGTCGCTCGCAGATCCTTCCCTCTCCACTTCTTGAACGGAGCGCGTCGACGCACGGTGCGATCGAGCATGTGTCGATACTCGCTCACCTCGATGCTTCCCTCTCTAATGTTGACATCGTCGTCCCAGGTCAGCTCCCAACGAAGTTCGGAAAGAATGGTCCACATGTAGTTCGATGTTGAAACGCCGAGGTGCGGACTGTAACTTCTCGACGGCTCATTCAGCGTGAGTTCGAGCCCCACTTCGAATGACCGTGATCGCTTGACCGGCTCGTCGAATATGAACTTGAAGTTCACGTAGTCATTCTGTCGCTCTGGTTGGACTGAGAAACCTCTTCCCGCTAATCTGAAGGCGTCCTCGATACGAGTTTCGCCTGTCCAACCAAGTCTCCAATCGAAGTCCGGTAGACCAGCTCGACGAGACCTAATCCTCACCATATACGTGAACTTGACTAGTCTGCCTCCTTCGGCAAGGTGAACCTTCTCATGCAACGCAGATAGGGCAAATGGCTCGAACCGATATTCCCACCAACGATTCGCAGAGGCGATAAGCCCTGTCACTACAAGAGTGAGAGACGCACCGATCAGAATCAGTCTCGGACCGGGGAAGAGGACGCTAGAACCGCCCGTTAGCAACGCCCCACCCCAGATGAGTGAACGGATAACTAGTTCGGACGCGAGTGTCTGAGCAACACCTCGGCGTATTAACGCAAGAAAGGCCAACATCGTCTGAAGACAAGCCTACTCGATGTCAGCCGTAACTTGTATGCTTGACTGGAAACTAACCTTGGTCCATAAACAGATACCCTTGTTGGGATAGGCGTAATCACTTTAACATGGATCTTCCCGTCACGCAAGTGGCGTCAAAGCGTGGACTTACAGCTAGGCTGGTGCGATCGCGAGCTGTCTCTCTGGAAGTGGCAGACCCGCCTGCCGGATCGCACCCTGGTCAAGCGGGAGCCTCTCCAGCGCGCGTGGCTCGACCTTGATGGCACCGCCGCCGTAGCTCTTCCCGACGCTGGCAAGGCGATCGGGCGTTGCCGAGGCGGAAAGAACATGCCACAGCGCTTCGTGATGCAGTGGGTCCGTCGAGTGCGGATACACGCAGAGGAACCCTGTCAACGGAACGACGCCAGCCCGATTTCGGATGAACCGGGCGTTGCGACGCCCGAGATACGCAAAAAGGAGAGGGGGCGGATCGCGGTGCTCGGCCCGGTACCAAGGACGCCTCACACGAATTAGCGCGCGCTCGTGGAACCCTTGGGCCTCGCCTCGCTCAACGTACGCCCGCACGGAAGCCGGCAGCCTCTCTGGATCTTTCTCGTTCGCCGAGAAGAGGTAGGTGGGACGTCCGACGGCTTCCAGCGAACGCAAGTCGTCCTCCACGATTTCGGCGCCGGGTACGTCCCTCGTACGACCTACGGCCCGGATGAGAAACTCGTGTGGTATTGCGAGCTCTCGGACACGGTCAGCAGTGAGATGGAAGAACTCATTGGCACCCGTCGCAATGCCCCTTAAGACTGCCGCATACTCGCCGAGCTTGGGATCGTCCGCGAGGCCAGGGGTCAGCGGGCGCGACAAGCCGGTCTGGACCGCCTCTTCCCGCGATCGTTCGATCACTTCGATCCCGGCTACCGAACTGGCGCTCGGAACATCTTCGAGGACGTCTCTTAGCCCATCGTTTTCGGGACTCTGACAGACGATCCACTGAAGGCTGGAGGTCGGCGAGCTGTTTTCGATGAGAAAGATCACGGCATTCGTGTCCACGCCGGGAAACGGCGTAGCGTCCGGGGCAAATGTCACGACCCCGTCGAGGCGATAGTTCGCTGCGATCCACCTCCACAGAATCGGCGCGAATACGCCCTCGCAGGTGTCCGCGGGCATGATGAAGGCGAGGCGACCACCAGGGGCCAAGAGCCGGAGTGCCCTGATCAAGAAGTAGACGTGATATCCCGCTCTTCCATCCAACGGCCGGCCCAACACACTGCGACCAAGTTCCCTCAACGCCGCTTTCGTGCTTGCTGGGATGCGGTGATGTCGAATGTACGGGGGGTTTGCCGCGATAGCCGCAAACCGCCGGGTTGGCGGATCGAGCACGAAGTCAGCGATCCTCACCGCATCGAGAACACGCCGCGGAACGCCGGCTGCTGCTGCCTGATCCAAGACTTCGGAATGAAGCTCGCATCCGTGGAGAGCTACGGAACGACCAGCCCGCTCGCTCTCCCGGATCGCTGCTGTGACGAACGCTCCGGCGCCGACCGCCGGATCAAGAAACTCGCTTGCTCCGGTGCGGATGACGTAGCTAACCATTGCATCAGCCACCCACGGCGGAGTCCAGAACTGGCCCTTCTCGCGAAGCGCCTCTCGGTCTGAGCCTGACCTGGGGAGAGCTGCCGTCATTCCTTGGCGAGCTCCGAGAGGACACCTAGGGCTTCGTCGCTTAGCCGGAGCGCGCCGCCTTCGAACTTGACGTAGGGAAGGATATGTCCATTGGCATCTTCCACGACGTCTGGTTGAAGTCGTGGCTCCTCAGTGGACATTCCGAGCTCGTAGGCGTAGTGGTAGTAGATCTTGAAGATGAGTTTCTGCGTGGTAGCGCCACCAGGTGCTTGATAGACCTGTTCCGTACCCTGGATCAGACCCTCTCCGACGAGTTCTTCGATTCGCGCTAGTGGTATCCCGTAGGCCAAGTCGTAGAAAACGTGCCAGAGATGAATTGGTGTTCCGGCCCAGTTCTGCCAATCTCTCAGCGGAAGGCGATCCTCTTCTTTGAGGATCACGGTCGGAACCACAGCGCCTTTCGGAAGTCCGACGCGGCCGCCGAGCCGTTGCATTGGTCGCAGTGCCTGACCAAACCCGGGCATCTTCTGAGCGCGCCAGAGGCTGTTCTCGCACTCGACGGCGAGTATCGCACGGTCAATCATCGCCGCCATCAAATCCTCGTCCTCGGGATGGAAAGGTAACTCCGATAGCCCTCCGAGCGAGTCCACGATCTGCTTGACGTCATCCTCCTCGCGCCGACGAAAGACGAGGATGTCGGGCCGCTTGATGCCGGCGAGGCCGGCAGCGTCGAGCCGCTCGAAGTACAACTCGAACTCGCGGACGCTCTCGGTTGGTGCGGTTCCGCTCGGGCCGTATGGGACCGCGTAGTAGTCCTTGGAGGCGGATACGGCTTCAATCACTCGCTCCTCGCTCCACACGCCCTGCGACCAGCGCATGAGGAAGTCGCTGCCGCGCAAGCGGCGCGGATTAAGAAGAAAAGACTCAGAAGTCAGAAGGGGGAACGCGGTCAGCTCGAACTCAAGCTCGTCCTCAGCGACACTCAGGAACTCGCCGAACAGGTCTCTGCCGTGCTTAGTCACCCGAGTGAACGGCTAAGACAGCGCCAGCGCTTCGGTGGGCTCGAGCGAGAGCTGCTCCTTGGGAACGGCGAAGTACGTCTGCTGCATGAGCGTGCGGCCGAGGGCCTCGAGCTCGCGCTCGGCCTCCTCGAGCGCGGCGATCAGGTGCGACTCGGCCTCGTCGCGCCGTAGCTCCTTCGCCGCCTTCTCGGCGCGCTGGCGCGCCTCGGAGATGTAGAGGAGGGTCTTCTCGATCTCCGCGAAGTGGGCCTCGACCATCAGGACACGATCCTAGCCGGGAACCCGGACGGCGATCGAGCCGCCTCTGTGCCGGCTTCGGCACGCGCGTGTGCCACCCACGCCCAGCATTTGAGATGCCAGAGTGGCATCTCAATACGCTCGCACTCGACGCGGTCGAGCTCGGCCATGCGATCGGTTAGCGAGGCGCCCTCACTTGGGCGCGTCGACGAGCCTCCACTCGATCCGCTTGCCGAGGACCGAGGCGAGACGTTCGACGGTGGAGAGCTTCGCGTCCCCGCTCGCCGCCTCGATGCGCGCCACCTGGGACTGCGACGTGCCCATCCGCGCGGCAACCTGCGTCTGCGTGAGACCGGACTCCTCGCGGACGTGGGCCAGCGACCGGAGCAGCTCGCGCCGCGCGATCGCGGCATCGACGAGCACGGGGAAGTCGGGGTTGCCCTCGGTGCGCGCGCGGATCAGCTCGGCGAGGAAGTCGTCGCCGCCCGCAGGCTCTCCCGCGGGGTTCCGATGCTTGCTCATACCACAGATGATATCTCATGGACGGTATCGGCGTTCGTGATCACTGCGTCGCGTCGGAGCGCGGCACCAGTCTCAACAGGCACACAGATGAGCAAATTCGGCCCCTCCCTCGGGCGGGGGCCGAACTAGAGTCGCGTGGATGGCAATCTCGGAGAAGCTGCAGCCCCGTTTTCCTGGTGTCCAGCCGCGCATCAGCAGGACCGCCGCCCTAGCTGGGGCGATGCGGAGCCTCCTGGTCGAGATCGACGCGCCGGCAGCGGGCGAACGCGCGAAGCTCGCCGGCAAGCGCGTGAGAGAAGGAGGTGGAAGATGCTGCTGAACATTCGGCTCTGGCTCGTGGCATTCGCCGTCATCGGAGGCTTGCTGCTCTGGGTCTCCAGCGGCTCCGCCCGCCCCAACGCCACGCTCAAGGTCGACGCAAAGGCGAACATCTTCGCCGCGGGCCTCGACGCCATACCGTTCGAAGAGGCCGACGCCGGTGTCCTGCCGGTCGCCTTCCGCTTCACCGCGGGTTCCGGGAAGGTGCTGACGTTCTCGAGGGTGACGGCGAAGCTCAAGTGGGGAGACAGCAACACGTTCGGGCCCGACGGGGACTCGTACTCCACCAACATTCAGTCGCTCGGCGCGATCTCGGGCATGTTCGTCAAGGAGAAGTCCCTGTTCCTCGCCGGGGTCTTCCTCGGCAACAAGCCTCCCGCCGGCCACGCGCCCCCGCGACTGCGCCTCTCGAGCCCAGAGAGCATGAAGGTGCTCGCGCCCAAGCTGCAGCAGACCTTCTACATCGGCGACGGGCACACGGCGAAGGGCGAGGTCCAGCAGTTCAAGGTCCCGCCCACGGCAACGCGGCTCTACCTCGGCTTCGTGGACGGGGTCTCGTTCACAGGGAAGCCTGGCGCCTACGGGGACAACAAGGGCACCGCGACAGCGATCTTCAGCATCGGCCGCGCCGGCTGAGAGCGGTCGCCACCGAGAGACGAGCAGCACGCGAAGCCGCACTGGAAGGGGTGGAAGCGGGGTCAGGTCGTGCATTCCGACAGTCGGGTCGAAGCAGCTTCCTGCGACGGCGGGGCGTCGTATCGCTGCGCAGGGCGCGGTGTCGTAATGCAAGACGTGGCTCCGTCTCCACGGAGACGGAGCCGTGCGGCAGCGCCGGGCGAATCGGCGCCGCGCTATCGCCCGTTCGCCGAGAAGTGCTGGTAGTCGCGCGCGCCGTTCCAGTCGCCGCCCCAGCCCCAGCCGGCGGCCTGGAACGCCCGGACGAGGGCGCCGCCCCGCGTCGCCATCCCGCGACGGGCGCGGCGGCGGTCGAGGTACGGGCGGCTCGCCGGGTGCGAGGTCGTCCCGCGCGCGGTGACGTACGGGTTCTCGATCGGGTTGACGTCGATCGCGCGGCCGTAGGCGTGGTTCGACCAACGCGACGTCCCATCGACGCGCCGGCAGTTGAACGCCGAGGTGTTGTCGGCCTCGATCGAGCGGAAGTCGCTGCCGCCGTAGGAGTCGACCGGTCGCATGCGGCGGATCGGGAAGCCTGCGGCGTAGAGGCGCCGGAAGACGCCGACGAGCGTCGCCGCGGCGTCCCGGTGCACGACGAGGCGGCCCGTATGAGGCCCGCCGTCGAAGCCGTGGTAGGTGAGCGTGAGCAGGCGGAGGTCGGCGAGCGCCACCGGGCAGCCCGGCTGCCACGAGACGCCGGTCATCCGCTCCCGCTGCGTCGCGTCGAGCCGGGAGATCGTGGCTTTGAAGTCCACCGGCGCGCCCGCGGCCGGGCCCGCGAGCAGCGCCGCGACGACGATGGCCGTGACGGCCACGGTTCGCATGCGGCCATTGTGCCCGCGCCCTATAGCAGGAGGTCCGCATCGAGCAGCTCGAGGAAGGCCCGCGGCGTGTGGATCGGCAGCCGGCCTGCAAGCCCGAGCAGGTGCTGATCGCCTGACACAAGTAGCGCATGTGCGCTCTCGGCGAGCGTGAGCAGGTAGTCGTCGCCGGGGTCGGGCAAGCGGTGAGGTGCGTTCAGTCGATCGGGGGCGAGCTCGGCCGCAGTCCTGAGGAGGGTCACGAACGCGGCGGCATCGCCGGCAGCGATGCGGGCGCGCAGCTTGGGGTAGGCGAGTGCTCGCTCGAGCTCGGCGAGCAGCGACTCGGACACGACGAGCTCGAGCTCGCCGGCGAGCCAGCGGGCGACGATCTGCGCCGGAGCGCCGCCCCGCGAGAGCAGAGCCGAGATGAGGATGTTCGGGTCGAGAACGGCTCGCACTCAGCGCTGCCGCCGCCGCGTCTCGTGCTGAGCCTCGACGGCGAGCGCCGTCGCCTCGTCCTCGGGCAGATCGTTGCTCTGCCAGAGCCGTTCGAGCAGGTCGAGCCCGAGCTCGCGCCGGACCGCCTCCTCGATCACCTGGCTGTCTCCCTTGCCGGTGCGCGCCCCCCGCACCTTGACCGCACGCAGGACGTCCTCGTCGATCGTGAGGGTGGTTCGCACCTTCGCCATACATACATCATAGCATCATGATGCTAGCGTTTGGGCGCGTCGACGAGCCTCCACTCGATCCGCTTGCCGAGGACCGAGGCGAGACGTTCGACGGTGGAGAGCTTCGCGTCCCCGCTCGCCGCCTCGATGCGCGCCACCTGGGACTGCGACGTGCCCATCCGCGCGGCAACCTGCGTCTGCGTGAGACCGGACTCCTCGCGGACGTGGGCCAGCGACCGGAGCAGCTCGCGCCGCGCGATCGCGGCATCGACGAGCACGGGGAAGTCGGGGTTGCCCTCGGTGCGCGCGCGGATCAGCTCGGCGAGGAAGTCGTCGCCGCCCGCAGGCTCTCCCGCGGGGTTCCGATGCTTGCTCATACCACAGATGATATCTCATGGACGGTATCGGCGTTCGTGATCACTGCGTTGTGTCCGAGCGCCCGCGGGAGCGCCAGTCGCGAAGACGCCGCTTCGCCAGGTCGATAGGGGGAATGCCACATCTCAGGACTACCCGAGACGACGTAACGTCTCTGCGCCACCTTCGCCGCAGCTCTCGCAATGGAGCGCCGGCCTCGCTTGCGGTTCACGCAGAGCCGACGGTCACCTGACGACGACGTCGCCGAGCGCGGCGTCGATCTCCGCGAGCGTTGCAGCGTCGAGCTCGATCCCCGAGGCGGCCGCGTTCTCGCGAACCTGCTCGGGGCGAGACGCACCGACGATCGCGGAGGCGACGTTCGGTTCGCGGAGCACCCACGCAAGCGCGAGCTGGCCCATCGTGATGCCGAGCCGCGCCGCGATCGGGACGACGCGCTGCACTGCTTCGAGCACGGCGTCGTCGCGCCACTCGCCCATCATCTGGCCCATCCGCTCCGACGTCGCGCGTGTTCCCTCGGGCGGCGGCTCGCCCGGCTTGTACTTGCCGGTCAGTGCGCCCTGCGCGAGCGGAGACCAGACGATCTGCGAGCTGCCGTTCGCCTTGCACAGCGGAATCACCTCGGCCTCCGGCACGCGCCAGAGCATCGAGTACTGCGGCTGCGACGAGACGAACCTCTCGTAGCCCTTCTCCCGGGAGAGATCGAGTGCGGCCTTGACCTGCTCCCCCGTCCACTCGCTGAAGCCGATGTAGCGCGCCTTCCCCGCGCGGACGACCTCGGTGAGCGCCGCCATCGTCTCCTCCAGCGGCGTCTCCTCGTCGTAGCGATGGCACTGGTAGAGGTCGACGTGGTCGGTGCGCAGCCGTGCGAGCGACGCGTCGATCTGCTTGAAGACCTGCTCGCGCGAGAGACCGTGGTCCTCGTCGTTCATCGGGAAGAAGAGCTTCGTCGCGAGGATGTACGAGTCGCGCGGCCGTGACGCGAGCACCTCGCCGAGGAACGACTCCGCGGCGCCGCGCGCGTAGACGTTCGCCGTGTCCATGAAGTTGATCCCCTCGTCGAACGCGGCCTCGACGCACGCCTTGGCCTGGTCGTCGGCGACGCCGCCGCCGTAGGTCAGCCAGGAGCCGAGTGAGATCTCCGAGACGTGGAGGTCGCTGTCGCCGAGTTGCCGGTAGCGCATCAGGTCTTTCTACCTGAGGAAGGCAGGCTCAGCACGTCCAACGAATGTCACATGAGTCAACTTCCGGCCGCCGAGCGCCGATGGTGTCCGAATGAGCGGTGATCCGGCGAGCCCTCGCTGGGCCGCGTCGCTCCTGACGGCGGGCGGCGCGCTCGTGCTCGGCTACTTCGCGTTCGTCGAGGAGCGGCGCGTACCGCTCTTTGGCTGGGTCGACCTCGGGGTCCACGAGCTCGGGCACCTGCTCTTCATGGCCGCGCCCGACCTCGTCACGGCGATGATGGGAAACGGCTTGCAGACGCTGATGCCGCTGTTCGCGTGCCTTGGCTTTGCGCTCGGCCGCGGCGACTGGCCGGCCGCGGGGTTCTGTCTTGCCTGGGCGGGCACGACGTTCCAGGACGCATCGGTCTACATCGCCGACGCTCCGGTGCAGGCGCTGCCGCTCCTCTTCGGAGGCGGGACCCATGACTGGGGGTACATCCTCGGGCCGCAACAATTCGACGCGCTCGACCGCGCCGGAGAGATAGCGGCATTCGTCCACGGCGCCGGAGTCGTCGTCCTCGTGCTCGGGCTGTGCGTCTGTCTCGGCCCTGCGCTGGCTCGGCAACTTGCGCCCGAGTCGCTCGAGGCCGTGTAACGATACGCTCGTTCCTGATGGTGCTGACCGACCATCACGACGACGGCCGCTTCGCGATCTGGTGCGCCGCGGAGGAGGGCACGCTAGGGATGCTCGTCGAGGCGGATCCGGAGCGGTTCAACCCGAGAGGATAGCCCGCAGCGCCTCGGCGCCCCGCTCGAGCACGGGCTCCCCGTGCGAGACGAGCACCCGCTCGACATCGAGCTCGAGCAGCGGCTGCAGGGCGCGCCGCAGCTCCGCGTGGCCGGTTCCGGCCGGCAGCCACGACTCAGGGCACAGCCTCACGCCCCGGTCGTCGTCGCCCAGGATCACGTCTCCGGCAACGAGCGCCCGGTGCTGCGGGAGCCAGAAGACGACCTCGTTCGACCGGCCCGAGGCGAAGGCCCGCGTCCCGGCGGGCAGCGGGTCGCCCGGGCGGAACGGATCGGTGACCATCCCCGCCCGTTTCTCCACCGCCGCCCTCGCCCGCGACGGCGCCCACACCCGCGCCCCGTAGCGCGAGACCAGCTCGCGCGCGCTGCGGGAGTGCCAGAAGACGGTGATCAGCACGTGCACGTCGCCGCCGACGCGCGCGACGTCGCGGTCGAGCGCCGCCCAGAAGCGCGCGGGCTCCTCCGGCGGCACGAGCGGGTCGATCAGGCAGACCTCGCGCTCCGTCTCGACGTAGACGCAGCCCACCTGCTGTCCCCACTCCTCGTGCCAGCCGGTCCAGCGCCACAGGCCCGGCGCGATCTCAGAGACCTCCACGCCCGCCGGCCTATGGACGGCTCGGCCAGGGGTAGAAGGCGAGGTGCAGCAGAAGGATCACCAGGAGGGCCGCTATCACGGACGCGACAAGCTGGAGTCGACGCCCGAGGCAGTGGATCGTGAAGAAGAGCGTCGTGAACGGGAAGTCTTTGGCCAGCCAGAATGCCCCGGCGTTGGGGATGATCACCCAGAAGACCGCGATCAGCGAGTAGAGGACGTAGCCGACAAGGAATCGGTTGTTGCTCTGGGCCGCGAAGATACTTCCCGAGACGACGGCGATCGTCGCGAACGCGAAGTACGGAACAACCTGCCACTCCTCGCGTGCTTCCAGAGGAGGAGCTCCACCACCTGCGAGCTCGGCGTATGTGACGTCCTGCTTGACGAGACGTCCCTGCGGTGTTCGTCCGAACGCTTGCTGGTCGGCCTGCAGCGCCATGCTCGAAGCCCGGAAGCGAAACACCGAGTAGCCGGCGATCACGATCAACGCCACGGGAACGAGTGCCACTACCGGCCACCGATCCTGAAGGTGACCCACGGTCGTTGAGATCGTGGGCCAGATGAAGTCGCTACCTGCGACGGCCGCCCAGATCTCGGGAACACCGACCACGAGACCCATCGCGCTCCAGACTGCGTAGCCCCAGGCTTCGCTCCGCGTGACATCGCCAAACCGAGCCTGAAGAAAGCGCCTCACGGGTCGTGGTAAGCGCCTCCAGAACCAGGCGAGCACCGCGTGCCAGAAACGGGGGCTCGAGAGCGGGCGAATCCTCACCGTAATTCAACGGTACAACCTCGATCAATGAAATGTCACCGGATTCGCGCGCACCGCGATCCGATCCGCCCGCGCGCAGACGAAGCAGCTCGAGCTCGGATTCAGCGACCGGGCCGCGAGCTCGCGCGGGACCGCCTCGGCGCCATGGCGCCATGTGCTTCGCAGCAGGCGCTCCCGGAGCAGCGCCTACCAGCGGAGCAGAGCGGCAACGCCCTCGTAGTCGCCGAGCGCGTCGGCGGGCGCGCCCTCGAGCGGCGTCACCCTGGCACCGGTCGCGAGCGCGCGCTCGATCATCCGCTCGGCGAGCCGGGGCTCGGGCGTGAGCTCCTCGTCGCGAACGTCGGGCGGGACCGTGCCCTCGGCGACGAGGCGGCCGTCGGGAGCGCTCGCGCCGCGGTAGTCGCGCCGGGTGTCGAACAGCAGGTGGGCGACGCGGCCCTCGGCGAGCGCGGCGAGCGTCTGCGACAGCCCCAGTGTTCCGGCGCCGCCGCTCGAGGCCGCCCGGGTCACCTGCTCGACGAAGGCGAGCTCGCGACGCCGCGCGGCCCGCTCGAGCTCGGCAGCGACCGCGCCGGCGAGGGCCTGTGCCGGCAGGTGGTCGAGCAGTCGATCGATGGACACGGCCTCCCCGGCGAACGACGCGAGGCTGTCGCGCACCCTCTGCGCCAGGCGTGGATCTCCGACGATCAGCAGGCGATCCCAGCCGCGGTCGGAGACGAGCGGGTCGAGCTCGCGTACGACCGCCTCGAGCTTCCGCGCCCGCTGCTCGTCGCGCCGGCGCTCGAAGCGGTCCCGCTGCGCCGCTGTCTGCTGCCCGCGCGCGGGGTTCGCGGCTGCCGGGCCCTTCATCTCCGGCCAGTCTCCACTCTCCACGAGGAGCTCGAACGCGGCGAGCTCCTCGACGAGGCCGAGGCGTTCTTCGAGCACGCGGACGCCCGCCTGTGAGAGCAGGACGATGCCCGCCGGCCGGCCCTCGTCGAACGCGGCCACGAGCGGGGTCAGGTACGCGGTCTCCTCGAGGACGACGCAGGTCGGGAGCGGCAGCTGCAGGGAGACCCGCCGCACCTCGCCACCGCCGACCGGCACGAAGAGGGCCCGGCCGCGCCCCGGCTCCCGTGCGTCGACGAGGCGCGCGAGCTCGGGCTCGAGCTCGTCGAGCCGCTCGGCGAGTCTCACCCAGCGCTCCCGCGGCCCTTCCGATTTCACCCGCTCGCGCACCTCCCGCAGGCCGTTGTCCAGCTCGATCGCCCACGGAGCGCGCATCGTCGTCTGCTGTCCGGGATCGGCGCCGACGTAGAGCGAAAGGACGCCGAACGGATCGCGAAGCGACGCGAGGGAGAGAAGGAGATCCTTGGAGTCGGGCTGCTCGACCATGCCTGCGGCGACGGCCCCGCGACGGACAGCGGAGAGCCCTCGCCCTCATAGCCTAGCCGCTCCGACGCGTCACACGACCGTCCGCGGCGCGCCGCGCGAGCACCCGACCGACCCCGCCCGGTTCGGCCGGCGAGGCGACCGCCGCGTGCTCGTCGGGACGGAACGTGCCGGCCGGGCTCGCTACACTTCCCCGCGCACGGGGCTATAGCTCAGCTGGGAGAGCGCCTGGATCGCACCCAGGAGGTCGGCGGTTCGAGCCCGCCTAGCTCCATAGCCGCCCGAAGTCGTCATGGCTCCCCCTGCGCGGGGGCCATGACGACTTCGGGCGGGGGTCGCCTTTCTACGAGCCTCAGCGAGCCGCGCCCGCGCAGGTCGGGCGCGGCGGCGAGATGTGGCATTTCAAGACCTGGCCCCGGGTCCAGATGCGACACGCCTTCGCCTCGCGGATGATCTCGCGCGGGATCTCGTCAACGGTTCTCGCCGTGCTCATGGGCCACGAGTCAAGCGCGATCACGGAACGTCGCTACGTCCATCTGTTTGACAAGCAACGCACGGACGAGGCGGTGCGGCAGGCGATGGCAAGTGTTCAGTGAACACGGCTCTGAGCCCGTGGCCTAGCCTCGCAGCGGCGAGGCTCGCAGCGAGCGCAGCGCGCGATTGACGGAGGCAAGGACGCTTGCCGGCACGCGCTCGCTCCCGTAATGGAACGCGATCGAGAAGCAGCGGCCTCCCGAGGAGCAGTACGAGTGTCTAGCGAGGGCATGGCCTCTGGGACGGGACGGATCGCTGCGCGGCAGAAAGTCCGGCTTGTCGATCGTCGGCGAGGTGTGAGAGCCATACGCGCCGAGGGGAATGAGGCTGAGCACGAACGTCTCTCTCGACATGTTCTTGATCGGGTCGAGCCCCCGACGAGTGTGGAAGGTCGAGTTTGAGACTTGGACGATACGACTTCGGGGCTCAGCTCCCTTCAGCGTCCGCCAATACCGGTCGCGCGGCAGAACGATGCTGAAGACACCGAAGGAGACCCGCAAGGAAGCCTGGACCCGGAGGAGAGTTGAGGCGGGCGCGGCCGCCCAAGCGGGGCCGTTCCGGTACAAGGCCATCAGTTGATAGAGGCCGGGGCGCACGTGCGGCACCTCAAAGGTGAACGTTCCGCCGCGCTTCCAAGTGAATTGACCGACGGGGACGAAGCGAGGATCGCCTCGCGGAACTCGCTTCAAGAGTTGGCAGGCCGCGTTCGAGGTTGGCACGAGGAACAGAGGGCCGGGTCCACAGGCACCGCACGGGCTAACTGCTTTTCCGTGAACAGTCTGGCCCGGCGTCGCAGTCACGCGGTCCAGGTCGAGCCACAATCCGGCGTTGGCGGCGGTGGCCAGGACCAGCGCCGTCACGACGGTCGCAGTCGCTACCGACAGAAGCCGCATCGTGTAATCCCTACGATGCCAGTGCTCGACGATGTCCGTCGAGAGCCTGGGCGTGGTGAGTTGTGGTGAGCAGAGCAGGGGAACGAGGGGGAATTCGACCCTCTTCAAGAGCGCGAAGATGGCTCAAGTGTGCTGATTCGTCCCCCTGAGTCCCCAGCCGCTCACGGATCGCACCCAGGAGGTCGGCGGTTCGAGACCTATCAGCGCTCGTGCTTCTCCCCGTGCTCATGGGTGTGCTCGCCCTCGTGCTCGTGGACGTGCTCCATCGGCGGCGGCGGCGGCGCGGCGGCCATGCCGCGGCCCTCGAAGAGACGGCCGGCGCGGATCTTCGCGGCCATGTCCTTCGACTGGGCGCGGTAGGCGGTGCCGTCCTCGAACTCGACCACCGGGTAGAGGCTCTGCCCGGAGAGCTTCTGGACAGCGGTGCGCTTGCCCTTCGAGAGCGGGCCCTTCACGACCTCGTAGTCGATCCCCTGCTCGTTGAGCGCCGACTGGACGCGCCAGCACGGGTGCGCCTGAACCTTCACGAACATCAACGGGCAGCGGTGGAGCTTGACGGCCATGGTTTCTCCCTCCTCGTTGGCGACCCCCCTACGATACGCCCGTGCGCGCCGTGGTTCTAGACCTCGCTGGGCACCCGGCGCTCGCCGACGTCCCGGAGCCCGACGGGCCGGGAGAGCTCGTGCGCGTGCTGGCCTGCGGGCTCTGCGGCTCGGACGTGGAGAAGCTCCGCCCCGAGTACGCCGGCACCGTCCTCGGCCACGAGGTCGTCGCCGCGACGGACGACGGGCGGCGCGTCGCCCTCGTCCACCATTCCGCCTGCGGCGAGTGCGAGCGCTGCCGGGCCGGGCACGAGTCCACCTGCGAGTCTTTCCGCGAGCCGACGATCGTTCCCGGCGGCTTCGCCGAGCGCGTCAGCGCACGGGGCTGGGTCGAGCTCCCGGACGGGCCGGACGACGCCCGCTGCACCTTCGTCGAGCCGCTCGCCTGCGTCCTGCGCGGCACCGAGCACGTGCCGCGCGGGCGCGTGCTGGTGATCGGCCACGGCTTCGTCGGCCGGCTGTTCGCGGCGGTGCTCGCCCACCGCGGCGACGAGGTCTTCGCCGTGGACTCCGACCCGCGCCGGGCCGGGCGGGCGCCCGACGGTCCGGTGGACGCAGCCGTGATCTGCGCGCCGGGCGGCGCGGAGACGGCGCTCGAGTCCGTCGAGCCCGGCGGCACGATCCTCGTCTTCGCCGACGCAGGGGCGATTCCGGCGGCGCCGGTCTACCGGCGCGAGCTGACGATCGCCGGCTCGCGGTCGGCCACGCCGGCGACCATGCGCCAGGCGGTCGAGCTCCTTCCCGAGCTCGACCTCCCCGAGCCGACGGTGCTCCCGCTCGAGCGCTTCGCGGAGGGGCTCGACCTCGTCCGGCGCCGCGAGGCACTCAAGGTCGTCTTCCGCCCATGAGGGCCCTGCTCTTCCACGGCCCGGGCGACGTGCGGCTCGAAGAGGTGCCGCGCCCCGAGCCCGGGCCCGGCGAGGTCGTCGTCCGCGTCGAGGTCGCGCTCACCGACAGCACGGACGCGAAGGCGTACCGCCACGGCCACCCCGTGCTGCTCGGTCCTCCGCCCGCGCCGTTCGGGCACGAGTGGTGCGGCGTGGACGTTGCGACGGGCCGAAGGGTCGTCGGCGCCAACTCGGCGCCGTGCGGCGAGTGTCCCGCGTGCGTGCGCGGGCAGGAGACGCTCTGCGAGTCGCTCTTCCCGCTCTGGAACGGCGCGTACGCGGAGTTCGCGCTCGTCCCGGAGCGGATCGCGCGCGTCAACCTCCTCCGCGTGCCGGACACGCTCGCGCCCGAGGTTGCCGCGCTCGTCGAGCCGCTCGCCTGCTGCCTGCACGGCGTCGAGGCGGGCGACACCGTCGCCGTGCTCGGCCTCGGCCCGATCGGGCTGATGCTCTGCGCCTGCGTCGCCGACGCGGGCGGGTGGCCGGTCGGCGTCGGCGGCCGCCCGGAGCGCCGCGCGCTCGCGCCCGCGTTCGGCGCGCAGCCGGGCG
>Ga0082335_1002939_pt1 | contig 29683 bp, 30 predicted proteins | sample Subgrocontami58m_FD_72375 | JGI IMG/M metagenome (GOLD analysis project Ga0082335, IMG submission 72375) | Subsurface groundwater microbial communities from S. Glens Falls, New York, USA - GMW37 contaminated, 5.8 m (SPADES assembly) (version 2) ...
CAGCTTCCGGTGAAACACAAATGGGTTGATCCTGTAAACACAGACCACTTGTTCTACGCGAAAGTTTCTCCGAATGCGAAAGAAGTAATTGTTGAAGCGGTTGATAAATGGGGGAGAGTATATACGCGTAGAGCTTAGAGCGAGGAGCTTAGAGCGAAGAGCGAAGAGCAAAGAGCAAGATGAACCCTGCGTTTACGCCTTGACCCGACGCCCTAAGCCCTAAGCCCTATGCCCTATGCCCTATGCTCTATGCTCTATGCATATATTCGCCCCTTGAGAATGTTATCCTCAATCGGTTTCCGCACTCTCTTCAAATCGTCATACTCATTGATTGCTCTGACAAAAAATGCATGCACTCTCGTTTCATTTCGCGTGAACACCCGCATTCCATTTTTCAAAACTTGCATCCTGAGAATCGGAGATGCAACATCGAGATTCACAATGTCCGCCTGAACACCAAGCGCGTCCGTGAACTCTTCTTGAAGTTGCAATAGCTCAATTGCAGAAGGCTTCTGCTCGAAGAGGATTCCTAAATCAATATCGCTTTCGGGCGTGAGTCGGCCTGCCGCCGCCGAGCCGAAGAGATAGACTGCTGCAATCTCGGACTTTGATGTGCCGAGTTCAGAAATCTTCTGTATCAAATTGTCGCGCGTAAGCGTCTGCGTTATCATGAGTCGTTTTGCAATTTGGATTGGCTGTAAATTGCCTGCAGCAAAATCTAACCAATCTGTTGGGGATTTCCAATGATTCAAACGTGGGGCGGAGTGGCATTCCGCCCTACAAAAGCTGACAACGACTTTGCATGAGCGGAGTACCACTCCGCTCTACAATTCCTAGTGCGTCGAATCTTCCTGCTGAATCAAATACCGCTTTATCTTCTGTGTTGTTGTCTTCTCGAACTCCTTGTCTCGGATCCTCACTTTTTTGATTTGCTGATGTCCGGGTAGTTGAGCGTTGAGCGTGCGGATTTCGCCATTCAGGACTTTCTCGATAAGCTCCGTCGTCACTTCAACGTTGTTCTTTTGGGCGTACTCGATAAACGTCTCGGCGTTCGGCACAAGCATGACACGAATTTCTTCGTCGTTGTTCTTATCCTTCCCGCTGTAAATCACCGACTCCAGCACGAAGGGAATTTTGTTTACCTTGTCTTCAATCTCTTCCGGGTACACATTCTCGCCGTTGCGCGCAACAATCACGTTCTTCTTTCGACCGTTGATATGGAGAAATCTATCCTTATCAAAATACCCGATGTCGCCGGTGTAGAACCAGCCATCGTGCATTATTTCCTTCGTAGCCGCTTCATTCTTGTAATACCCAAGCATGATGGATGGTCCCTTCGCAATAATCTCACCATGCCCGCTGGCGTCGGGGTCTGCAATTTTTAGTTGCACACTCGGCAGCGGAAGCCCCGCAGCTTCATCCTTGAAATTGAACTCTCTGTTGACGGTAAGAATTGGTGAAGTTTCTGTGAGTCCGTAACCTTGTAGCACTTTGAACCCGAATGAACGAAGTCCTTTCGAAACAACCGGGTCGGGCGCAGCGCCGCCGGCAATGAAGAGACGAATCGAGCCGCCGAACTTTTTATGAATTTCAGAAAAGATTCTCCTCCGAACCCCCTCCGCCCCAAATATCTCGAGCCATGCGGCAATCGTCTTCATCGGAGGAATGAGAGCTTTCGTGATGTTCTTTTCTTGAATCGCAACCATGATGCGGCGATACATCTTGTCGTACATCAGCGGCACACCGAGAAACACTGTTGGGCTGACACGCTGCATGTCTTCCACAATTGTCTTGAGACTGCGTGAGTAGAACACAGATGCGCCTGCGTAGAGAGGGCAGAGGAAACCGCATGTTCCTTCGTACGTGTGGTGCATTGGCAGCACGGAGAGGAAGCGGTCTGTCGGTCCCAAGTTTACCATCTTCCGCATGTCCATCAAGTTCGTGCAGAGATTTGTTTGCGACATCATCACCCCTTTTGCACGTCCCATTGAACCGGACGTGAAGACGATAACTGCGACCTCATCAGGATTTGTCTTTGCGAACTGTGCTTTCTGTGCATCGTGCTTAGTCTTTTCCACCATCTCCATCATCGAGTGAACACCATTTTCTTTTTTGAGAAGATCCATATCAATGAGATGTCGTAGCCCTTTTACGGAGTGTTTGAACTCAAGGAACATGTCGCGGTACGGCTCGGAAAAGACTGCAGCTTTCGAATCCGACACATGGAGAATGTTCACGATGTCATTCTCCTTCAGATTCTTATCAATCGGCACTGCGACGAAGTTGAACGTAACGCACGCGAGATGCACAATGCCCCACTGAACCCGGTTCTCAGCGATAAATGCGATGTGGTCACGCTCCTTCAGCCCCAACTTCTTCAATGCAGTGCCGAACATGAGCACATAATCATACAGCTCACGATACGTTAGGCGTGGGATCGGCGTTTGATTCAAATCTTGCAGCGCGAGACTGCTGGAAAACTTGTCCGCGGAGATGTTGAGCATGTCGGCGAGCGTCGTAATCGGATCGACTTCATAGTAAGGATAGTTTTCGTTAATGGTCTTCATGGAGTAAGAATGAATGGTTGGTTAGACGGAAGATAAGTTCTTGCTTCTCCAAAAATAATACACTGGAACTCCCAATGCAAGGAACGCGAGTCCGGCGATTGCCTGTTCCGGCTTCTCGAAGAGTGTCTTAAAGACAAACCACGCTGCAATTGCGATGAAGAATATCGGTGTAAATGGATAGCCGAACGTTTTGTACGGACGCCCGGCGTTTGGTTTCTTCTTTCTGAAAACAAAAATGCTTGCGGCAGTCAGCCCGAAGAAAATCCAATCCGTGAAAACGACGTAGGAGATAAGCTTATCGAACGTTCCCCAAAACAAAATCAATACAACAACCCAAACGGATTGAATGATGATTGCAACTGCCGGTGTGTGAAACTGCGGATGAACCTCAGCGACTTTCGTGAAGAAGACTCCATCGTTCGCCATTGCAAAATAAATGCGCGGAGCGGTGAGTGTGTAAATGCCTGCTGTTCCAAAAGTCGAGATGAAGATTGCGATGGCGATGATGCTTCCGCCAACACCGCCAAGCACAATGCCGATTGCATCCGCAGCAACTCGCTGCGAAGTGCCGATTGCCGCGGGTGGAAGAAGAAACATGTACGCGAGATTTGTGAGAAGATAAATTGCAGTCACCACAAGCGCTCCAACAATCATTGCGAACGGAACAGTCCGCTTCGGGTCTTTTGCCTCTGCTGCGGCGAACGAAGCGTGCTGCCAACCGCCATACGACCAGAGCACGCCAACCATCGCGACTGCAAGTGCGCTCCCTAATCCGTTTGGATAATCAGCGAGCGATGTAGCGAAGTTTGTAACGTGGCTTGAACCCCATCCAAGTCCCACAGCAATCAACAAAAGAATTCCGACAATCTTCAATAGCGTGAAAATGTCGGAAAAAATCCCTCCGACTTTCACTCCGAGAACATTCACAATTGTAACGATAACGAGTCCAACAATTGCAACAAGCTTGAGTTGAACCGGATCAATCGGAACAAAGTAGCCGAAGTACGTTGCGAATGCAATGCTGAGCGCCGCAACGCCACCAGTGTTCACAACAAGCAAGTACGCCCAGCCGTACAGAAATCCGAACAGTCGTCCGTACGCTTCTGAAAGATATACATACACTCCGCCTGCGCCGGGCATCAGTCCGCCAAGCTCGGCAAACGTGAGCGCACCCGCAATTGCCATTAACCCGCCTACAACCCACACAGCAAGTATGAGCCACGGCGTCTGCAACTCGTGCGCAATGCCGGACGGCGTGAGAAAAATTCCCGAGCCAATCGTCGAGCCGATGGCAATCATGGTCAGGTCAAATTTCGTTAGTGCTTGTTTGAGGTGCGTCATGTGGAGCGAGTAGTGATGAGGGGTTTTGGGAATGTCATTAGTCAGTGGTCATTGGTCATTGGCAGATGAAAATGTTTTGCAATACAAATGACTAATGACCAATGACTTTTTTTTGCTCTAAGGATTTAACGGGTCGAACATCGAAACTCGGCGCAAGAAATTCCTAAGCTCCTTATCCCAATACATCCACGTGTGTCCGCCGGAGGTTTCGTGGTATTCGTATAGCACTCCTCTTGATTGAAGTTTCTCGACAAGCTTGCGGTTATTTTCGACGATGCGCGCGAGCGCATCATCTTTGCCAGTTGAGATGTACAGATAGGGAAGAGCGCTCACGGTCTTAACGCTGTCGAGCAAATCGAACGGGTCGTTCTTCGTCCACTGCTCAGACTTCTCTTGCCCGAAGGTTGCCTTGAGGGTTTCGGAAATATCTTTGTTGTCGGGACGAGAGCCGACCGGCACATACAGCGCGCCGCTGAACGAGCCTGCGAAAATAAATCGTGCCGGATACTTGAGTGCAAACTTCAGAGCGCCGTAGCCTCCCATCGATAGTCCGGCGACCACGCGACCGTGTCGTGTGCCGAGTGTTCGATACTTTTTCTCAACATGCGGGATGAGGTCGTTGATAATGTAGTCCTCGTAATTCTTCTTTTTGTCCAGCGAGTTTGTGTACCAACTGTTCTTTCCGTCCGGAGTGATGATGATGAAGTCATATTCAGCAGCGTACTTCACAAGTCCCGAGTATTTGATCCAGTCTGTGTGATTTCCGCTGAAGCCGTGCAGCAGGTAGATCGTCGTGTATCGCTCGTGTGTGTGATAGTAATTTTTCGGAAGGATCGCCATGAACTTCATTTGCGATCGCACGCCGGGCGAGTAAAGGCTGTCTTCAACGACTGTCGCGACGTCTTGAGCGAAGAGTGCTTTTGAGTAAAGCAGGATAGCAAGCAAAAGGGTTGTTCGTCTCATGGGCTGGATTGATGAGTATCTTTGATGCACAGAATCGCTGCAGCATTCTTCGGAAACCAGCGCGTGTACAAATAATGTGAAAGTGCAGATACGACTCCCGACAGGGCAGCAGGCTTGAACCGATGCTGATGCTGTTCGCCGCGCAAGAACTTGTGTCCGTGCATGCCGATGACTTTGAAGCCGAGCGATTGCATTTCTTCGGCGCTCCAACCGGAGAGATGTTCCTGCAAGTCACCATCATGACTTTGCTGAAGAAGATATCCGTTCGGGGTGAAGAGAAGGATTTTCTTTGCGGCGATGCGCTCCATGTCGCGGAGAAGCTTCAAGGCGTCTTTCTTTGTGAGATGCTCGATGAGGTCAAGCGCAACACAGCAATCGAATTGGTTTGCGGAAAAGTGCTTATCAAGTTCCGCTGCGCTTGCGAGACGAAAGTCGTTATGCGTGCGATGCTTCTTTGCCTCTTCAAGCGCGGGCGGGTAGCCCTCGACACCGACCGAATATTCAAAATGCAGATGACGAGCAGGCGAGCCTGCTCCGCATCCAATATCTAAACACGAGCGGCACTCTGCAAGTTCTTTGCGCATGGTGTTCAGATATGAAAAGAGCCCAAGCTTTGGAAACGCGAGTTTGAATAACGCAAATGAACTTGTCGGCATGATGAGGTAGAAATAGTGAAGCGTAAGCACTCGGAAAGGAGGATGGATGAATTGTCAATGGGCAACGGTCAATTGACAATTTTCAATTTGTGTGAGCGGGAGACGGGACTCGAACCCGCGACGTCCAGCTTGGGAAGCTGGCATTCTACCACTGAATTACTCCCGCATGCCTCATTATTTAGAATACACTGCATTGATATTGCCGAATGATCTTACGATAATTTTTTGTTTATAGCAATGCTGTCTTCACGAAACAATATCACGGCAACGCCCTCGCCACAATCCTAAACCCAATATCCTGCGTGCTGTGCTCAGGCTGGAAGCTATCGCGATAGGGAATGTACATGTATGAAATGGCTGCGCTGTACCATGAGCCGCCGCGGGCAGTACGCAAGCCGGTAGCCTCGTCATTGTTTCGCTCATCGTCAATGTACGGATGTTCTCTGTTGAACGGTCGGTCGGTTGATTGTGTCCACTCAACGACGTTGCCCGTGATGTGGTAGAGACCAAAGCGGTTGGGTTTGTACAACGCGGGCGTTGCTTGAATTCCAAATACAGGAACGGGGTCGTCGGGATTTTTCTTCCAGTTGTAGAGTTTCACTTCTGTGTCACTGATAAACATGCTAAGGGCATAATTGAAATTGTCGGGACCACGCGCTGCTTTCTCCCATTCTGCGTCAGTGGGAAGAGAGAACTGCCACTTATGGTCGGCATACTTCCTTGATATCCACTTACAAAACGCGTTTGCCTCAAACCACGTTACCAACGCAACGGGCTGGTCAGGCTGACCGAACCGTTTGTAGTCAACATCCGTTGGCTTCAGTAGAGCCGTTGCATGCGACTTGATAGTTGACTTCCAGCGTCGTCCTTCCTCTGTCCAATTTGCGGCATCGTTGTAGCCACCGGAGGCGTTGAGAAATTCTCTGAACTCCTCGTTGGTGACTTCGAATGGCGCAATGAAATATCCGGTGAGCCAAATGTAATGCGGCTCGCGTGGATTCTGTCTATCTCCAAACAAAAAGTTTCCGCCCGGGATGTAGACAAACTCAGGAAGGCTGTTCAACAATCGGGGAGGAAATGCTTTCGGCATCGGACGAATAGTGACGAGAAACGAACCGTCCTTATCCGGTCCGTAACGGTAGCCTATCAGAGGAACTGGGATGAATGTCGAGCGTCCGCCATCGTCGCTTCTCAAGAAATAGTTTCCAGGGCGAAGCCAGATATTTTTTTCGATAAAGGCTTGAACACGAGTTGTATCTGCAAGATTCTTCCCGGCTTTGTAGAGTGAGAGAGTTGAGTTTGCGAGATTAGAAATCACAAGCTTGGTTTCGCCGCGTTCGTAGCGAGCGTTCTCTTCACGGTCATCGTTTGTGAGCCAGAGTGCTATTGCGATGGCTGTAAGTACGATGGCGATGGCGCCAAGCAGAGCGACAAGGCGGGGGCGTGTCATAAATGATTGCGCGAATGGAGAGTTGTTGCTGTTAAAGCGTTACCGTCAATGAATGAGTCCAGAACCACACGGCAGCAATGACGGCAATGAACCACACAGCTTTCGTCACGACGCTAACGCCTTGCCGGAATGTGAAGAATGCAGAGACGGCAAACGAAATCGCCGACGAGGCAAGCAGGAACCATCGGTAGGGGTACAATGTCATCAGCAACGTCGTTGAACCTAAACCGAAAAGCGAGACCAGCACCGGCAGCACGCAGCAAGGGCGGGCAAGAAAGACGAGGGCAAGTCCGAGCATGCTTGTTGATTTTCCGTTCATCGCGAAAGGCGCAGAGAGTTTCGTACAACAAATGTGCTGCTGAGTGTCATCGCAAGCGCGGCGATGATGGGATTCAGGAGTCCGGCGGCAGCCAGCCCAACCCCAACAATATTGTACACGAATGCCCAGACGAGATTCAGTTGTATGATGCGATACGTCTGCCGCGCTGTTTGCAGTAGCCACGGAACGTTCGCGAGATCATTGCCGAGCAAATTCACATCCGCTGCTTCGCGGGTGATGTCGCTGCCGCATCCCATCGCGACGCCGACGTCGGCTGCATTCATCGCCGGCGCGTCGTTGATGCCGTCGCCGACGAACATTATTGCGCCGGCGGACTGTCGAGTCTTGATGATCTCGTGTACTTTTTCATCGGGGAGAAGAGCGGCTTTGACTTCAACGTTGAGGTTTTTGCTGAGGGTTCTGCCTGCGCCATCATTGTCCCCGGTAAGAACGGAAAGGTGTACGCCAAGCTGCTTCAGCGCAGCAACTGTCTCGTGAACCTTGTCTCTGAGCAGTTCAGAAAAAGAAATAAGTCCTTGAAACTTTTCCGGATTTCTCCATCCCAAGCATATAACTGTTTGTCCGTCATTCTCCGCGTCGCGTTTACTTCTTTTCAACTCGTCCGAAAGCTCCACATTCATTCGAGACAACAACATTTCGCTGCCGAGAATTGCTTCTGCATCTGCTGCAATCACGCCGCTCACTCCCAAACCGGGATATGCACGAAACGATTTCACGGTTGCAGGTTCAATTGCGTGCTGCTCTGCGTAGCGTACAACACTCTGCGCAAGCGGATGTTCCGAATGCGATTCCAGCGATGCAGCGATGCGTAAGAGCGCGCGCGTGTTCTCTGCGCCGTTCGGATGCGTGAGCACATTCACGACATGCATGTGCCGTTCGGTCAGCGTTCCCGTCTTATCGAACACCACGGCGCGGACACGCGCAAGCTGCTCCAGCACTTCAGCACGGCGGATGAGAATGCCTTTCTTTGCTGCGCTGCCCAGCGAAATCCAGAGCGCCATGGGCGTCGCGATGCCGAGCGCGCAGGGACAAGAAATGAGAAGCACCGACAGCGCGTTCATCAAACCATTCTGCCAACCGACCGAAAGGCTCCAATAGACAAATGTCGCAGCAGCAATGAGGACAACAAGCGGAAGTGCAAACGCAGTGACGCGGTCGGCAACTCGCTCGATGGGTGCACGACTTTTGCGAGCTTCATCAAGCAGGCGCGCAAGTTTCGAAAGGACTTTGCCCTCGCCGACTTCTGTCGCTTCAACGAACAGAGCGCCGTCGTAATTGAGAGTTCCCGAAAACACCTTGCTTCCAACAGACTTGAAGACAGGCTTCGCTTCCCCGGTCAGCATTGATTCATCTACGCTGCTCTCGCCGCCGGTGACGACGCCGTCAACACAGAACATTTCGCCCGGAAATATCTTGAGGACGCTGCCGGTTGAGACGCCGCGCGCATCCACTCTTCGCTCTTCACCATCCACGACAATTGTGCACTCGGACGGAGCGCGGGCGAGCAAGTCATTCATTGCTGATGATGCTTTCACTTTTGCCCGCGCTTCGAGGTAGCGACCAATAGTGACAAGTATCAGAATCATCGCCATTGTCTCAAAATAAATCTCACCCCGCTCAACAAGTGTCGCATACACCGAGATGCCGTACGCCGCAGCTACGCCAACTACGATCAGCGAATCCATATTGATGGACCGCGCCCGAAAGCCCTGCCACGAATTTCTGAAGATTGGAAATCCGAGCAGCACAAGCACCGGTGTTGAAAGTGCGAGCAGCAGGTAGCGCAGCAGCGAATGGAATTTCTCCGCTCCTTCGATTGGGTAGAAGAACTCGGAGTAGAGCGCCATGTTGAACATCATAATGTTGATGGTCAGAAAAATTGCTGCGCCGAGGCGGTAGTACATCCAATTCGTCGCGCCTTCTTCACCTCGTTCGTTGGTGATGGAGTGAACGAGATAGCAGCCGTAGCAGCAGAATTGCTGCACGCCGACGCTTGTGCTTCCGTTATACGGAACCGAAGACAGCGGCAGGCTGCACTGATAACAGGCGGCGCTCATTGTATGAACTTATCAATCGGTTTTTCTTTCAGCCACGTAACGAAGTTCGGAATGCCGTAGTACAACAGATATCCGACAAACCACACAAGCAGTGCGAGCCAAAGAGCGGCAAGCCATTTTGGAAATTTGCTGCCTTGATAGGTGATTTCAACTTTTTCGTCCATAAGAGAATCCTTTTTTTAGTATTTGCAATACTCATAGGTCAGATTCACCGCGAATGACGCGGAAAAAGCACGAATGGACGCGGATTACTTTTTTGGTTTTGTCTCAATTCGTGCAAATCAGTGTACGTTTTCCGTGTCATTCGTGGTGAATTCTTTGGTTTAGGCTCTAGACACCAATTCTTCGATACTCTTCCTCCATCTCCAGCATGCGATGCTTCGGCTGCTCGACGTTTTTGAGATGACCTTTCAAGATGGACCAGATAAAGAGAGAGAAGAAACCGCCTGCGACGGTGAGATACACCGTCACCGGCACAATTGCGAAGTTGATGATGTCGCCTTTCGCCAGCGATGATGAGAACTCAACCAGCTTAAACAAGAAGCCGAACGCCGCGAGCAGAACGACGGTGATGCTGAACCATCGCACAAATCGTTCTTTTGTTGAAGTCATTGTCCACCTCCGCTTGTTGTTTCAAGTTTGTACGCGTTTACAAGATCAGGTCGCCACCAACTGCCGAGCCATTGAACGTAGGCTGTCAGCGCTAACGCTTTTTTCGTCGGGCGCTTGTTGTCGTCGAAGAACCATTTGTACGACGGCATGACGGAGACCGGAACCACGTTCGTCGGTTCGTAGAAGTGCGCCATGTGCCAATCGTTAGAGCGCTTGCCGGACTCGCGTATCAAATCCGGTCCGACGCGCCGCGTGCCGAACATCTGCGGCAACTGCAGCTTGTTCATGTACTCATCAATCGTAGAGACGCGACCGAAACGCAAATCCTCTTTTGACACTGGACGGACGAACTGCGAATGACAATGCCAGCAGGCTTCAGCAACATACGTGTCGCGTCCGAGACTCAACGCTTCAGCAAATGCTTTCGGCGTCGGCTTGCCAAAATGTTGTTTGAATTCTTCAGGATACTCCTCTGCGAGCTGCGTGAATTCAGGTATGACTGTTTGCGCGATGGTAGCGATCTCTTTCACTTCAACATCTTTCAACATCAAAATCGGCGCGGCAGCCATGATGACAAACGCGAACGCAAAGAACGCGATGCCCGCAACCATGAAAATGAATCCGAATTTTTCCGGATGTGCCATAGTTCCTCCTTATGCTGCTGAAGGTTGAAGTTCGGGTGCATACGCAACTGCCGGACCTTTTGCTGTCCGCCAGAGGTTGTACACGAACAATATCTGCCCGATAAAAATCATAATGCCTGAGACGATGCGAATCATCCAGAATGGAATGGAGAAGATAATGGAATCTTCCCACGGCGCCAAGCTCCGCCACAAATATCCCTGCACAAGTCCGGCAGCCATCAGGTCAACGAACATGACCGCCATGCCGATGGTGGTAAGCCAGAAATGATATTCGTTGAGCTTTGTCGAGTACCATTCGCGCTTCACGAGCTTGGGCCACAGCTCCGTCATCATGCCGAGAATCCAGAAGCCGAACACACCGAACATCACAAGGTGCGCATGACCGACAACCCAATCCGTGAAGTGAATAATCTCTTGCACTGTGAGGAATACGTGAAATGCGCATTGCACGCACGTGGTGAAATAAAACACCATTCCAACATAAAACCATCGCATCGGAATGCTCGTGCGAAGAATGTCGCCATTGCCTTTCAGCGTCATAAAGAAGTTGACGATGACTGTGGAGACAACAATCTCGACGGCAACGGTTGACGTCACTGCGCCGTACTGCAAGTACATCGGAATCGGACTCCACAAATAATGATGTACGCCGTTGAGCGGATAGAAGAACGCGAGCGACCAGAAGCCAACAAGTGAAAGCGCGTGGCTCCATATTGGTTTCTTCAGAATAACAGGAACGAAGTAGTACATCATTCCCCAGCCAAGCGGCGTGACGAACAAGCCGACTAAATCATGAATAAACAACCCTGTGATTGCTGCCCCCGCTGCTCCCGGCACAAACCATTGCGGCAAATAATTCCCCATGATATAGTTGAGTCCCGTCCAGACAAACGCGACGCTAAAGTACCAGAGCGAAACGTACAGCGCCTTCTCTTTTGTTTTGATGATCGGAACGTAGAAATTGATCGCCATGAGCACGACGCCGACAACGACGAGCGGGTCAACGAAGATTGGCGTTTCGCCCCACTCGACTCCCTGTGCAAAGCCCGTCATCAATCCGACAAACGTCAGCAGCAACACGAGCTGCCAAACCCAGAAGAGCAATTTCGAGAGCTTTTCGCTGAAGACCGGGATGCCTGTCAGTCGCGGTACGATCCAATACAATGCACCGAAGAATGCATTTGCGATGAAGCCGTACGCGAGCATGTTGGTGTGTACCATGCGCACGCGACCCGGCGACAGCAGCTCAACGCCCGCGCCGATATATTCGCGCACAAACTGAAGAGAGAAGAGCAGCCCGGTCACCAGTCCGACGAAAAAGAATATGAGACTTGCAACGATATGCGCTTTCACTAACCAATGATTGACCAACTTTGGAGATGTCGCGTGAGTTTCTGCCATTGTCGTGCGCTCCTTATTGATTGGTGGATGGTGGTGGAAGTTGATGTTCTGCCGTCGCTACCTCTGCCGCGCTCACTTTGGTTTTGTTCATCAAGTGGAGAACGTAGGAGATCATGTGCCAGCGATCTTCTTCAGGGATAACGTCTTGATATGAAGGCATCGGCGTTCCATCGAGACCCGTTGTGAACGTGCGATAGATGTCTTTTACCGAGCGTCCACCTTTCAGCAAACCAGTGGTGAAGTTGAACGGTTTGATTTTGTTGCCGTCGGAATCGGTAAGGTCCGGCGCAGACGGTCCGTCGCCATGTCCCAATTCTCCGTGACACGCTTTGCATTGCATGTCGGCGTACACCCGCTTGCCTTTCGCCACAGAGAGAGCCGTGCCGACAAACGGGGGAGGATCGGGAATCAGAATTGCTTGCGCGGGTTTCTCGTTCCGCCATCGCTCAGAAAATGTTTTGAGGTATTGCACAAGCGCGAGCTTCTCGCTTTCGGGAACGAGCGACCACGCAGGCATGGATGTGCGCGAAACGCCGTTGGTGATTGTTCGGAGAACGTCTTCGTCCGTCGGCAGCGAGCCGGTGGGCGTGAGCTTAAACTTGAACAAGCCTTGCGTAAAATTGCGCGGCTTGGTGATGAGCATGTCGGCGGCAAGACCTTTGCCATCGCCATCAACACCATGACAGCCTGTACAATATTGTTCGTACGCTCGCTGTCCCGTCAGCACAATTTCTCTCTGTTCGGCAGGCATGTCTTTGTAGCCGAGAATTTCCGTTGTCCGTGTTGCTTGCTTCTTGCTGCATCCATTGAAGAGCAACAGCGCGACAGCGGCAAGCACAAGATGATGCAATCTCATAAATCACCTCGCTGATTTTTGTGATGGTTGAATTGACGATTTGTACATCGAGGGATCGAACCTACCCCAGTCTTGCATGAGCTGCATCGTCCACGTAAAGACGAGATGCGTCAACGCGGCAACCCACCATGGAATGAGCTGCACAATCCACTGACCTTTGAACACCATCGGTTGAAGCCACGAAAGCAGTCCGTAATAATTGATCAGCCACATGGCGATGCCAATGCCTGTCGCAACGACGAATTGTTTCTTGAACGGCGCGCCCGAGAAAAACTTTGTCATGAGAATGTTGAACACAATGCCGAGCAGCATTCCCGTTCCCAGGTACAAGCCGCAGCCTATCGCGAGTGCAAGACCGGATTCCATGTTCAGCGCGTCTTCGCCAAGAGGAAACGTCAAGTAGACTTTGATGAGCTGAAGCGGATGCTGTCCTACGAGCGCCGACCCGACCACGTTGAACAACAAGCTGGACACGGCGCCGAAAAAGCCGAGGATCATACCGGAGAGAAGATTATAGGTGAAGTAGTATTGCGAAGGGGGCCACTGGCGAGGCTGCGATTCAGCCTCAAGCTCCGCACGTAGCTGCTGCGCATCGGACTCGAGCTGCTGCAGCTTGCGGAGGAGTTCCTCTCGATTCATAGAACCTCCGTTGAGAATTGAGAATAGTTAGACTTGATCTTACTGGTAAAGCTGTAGTGCCAAACGTTCTACCCTTCACCGATCAACGCAGATGTGCAACCCTCAAGGAGGGTGTCAATGAACAAGCGTTATCGAAACACTGCGAAACTGCAAGTGCAAAAGTTCTTTCCCAAAACTGGATTCTTGAAAAACGATGACATCGCGTTGCAAAAAAAATCCAGTGGTGTGTGAAACTCCTCAGCAGATAAAGAACACTTGAAAAATGCAACAAAGAGAGGTAGTGAAGCGGTGCCGCGAGGTGCAATGCACCCCTGTGGCTGTGCGCATGTGCGTTGCCGCCGCGCCGCCGAGGAGATGAGTACAGCAATGTTTGGAAAGAACAGAAAAGCTTGCGCACAAATATAGCCTCTCTTCGTGAATTTGTCAAGAGAAAGTTTGTTTTAAATGTCTTGTCGTTTCATCATCCGATTGGAGACGAAGAGAGGAACCGTTGCCCACGCGAGCAGCCCTGCAACGAGCAACAGCAGGCTCGCGGTCTGCCCACCAAGAAATCTTAGCATTGCTGCGCCCGCAGCACCAAAGATGGTGACGTTGTCCAGAATGATGAGCGTCGCTACACGCACCATATCAACAGGATTGCCGAAGAGCGAGAGAAACAGAAATGTATTTGCCGACGGTCCCTTAAGAAGCATCGTTCCGCCGAGCGCAAGCAAATCATAAAAGAGGACGAAGAAGAACCACAGGAACAGCGCAATGCCAAATGCTTTCGACTTGCGTCTGCTGAATGTTGATGCGAGGACCGCTATGCTCAAGAAGACGAGTGAGAGTGCAAGCGAGAGAACGACGAACGAAACATAGCGCGAGAAACCTTCAGCGCCGTTTGCCGCAACGACAATTGTGCCCGCTAACGTGAAGCCAATAAGTGTTGAGAGCGCGATGGAGAAGAACACGCCGAGCAATTTTCCAAGCAACACTTCACTGCGCAAAAGCGGCTGCGAGAAGAGAAGTTCGGTGGAGCCTTTATCGCCTGTAAAACTGAGCGTGCCCATCGTCAGCGCAACGAGCGGAACAATGTAGAGGACAAGGTTCAGCAAGCTCGCCGATGTGCGAGTGAAGCTTTGCATTCCTGAAAACCCTTCCGCCATAATGCCGAAGTACGAAATGCTCACCACCAGGGCGCCGAATACAACTGCGAAGATAATCGTCCACTTGTTGCGGATGTTGATGATGAGTTCTTGTCGTGCGATGTCGTAGATTGCTTTGAAGTCCATGCTATGCCTCATTCTTGATTGTCATTCTGAACGGAGCGGAACGAAGTGGAGCGAAGTGAAGAATCCACGCCCTTTGGTTCTACGAAGCACTTGTTCTGGATTCTTCGTCCCGCCAAAAGAAGGCGGGACTCAGAATGACACACGCTCAGTTTTTCTTTTTGCCACAACATCCTCCGCCACATCCGGCTTCACTCAACGCGTTGCTAGCGGGGTGTTGTTTCTGAAACTCCCGCGCCTTCATCGAATCGGCGAACGCAACTTTGCCCGAACCCATCGGCGTTTCAACATCTGTTTCGATGATGACTGCTCGCTCGTACGGAATCCATTGCTTCGTTTCGTAGTCTTTGAGAAACGTAGCGGTGATGTTCATTTCGTGCCGACTCGTTTTGAATTTCAGCAAACACCCGAGGTCATCGAACTTGAACACCTCTCTCGCATCGTTGATAATTTCCGACGCGAACCGTTCATCCGATACAACCATTCGGCATTGCGAGCAATTGTCTTCCGGGAAAATATCCACGGGCTTTATCTCCGATGAGCCACATCCGACATACAACAAAAACAACATTGATAATTGAACATTGACCGTTGACCATTGACTATTCTTACTGCGCATCTTGTCCCTCTCCAACATAATGCAAATACATATCCTCAATTGTCTGGCTCGCCAAATACGTTTGCCGCAATGTTTCGATTGATTCTTCTGCAGCCAACTTTCCGCTCACGAAGATGCCGACACGGTCAGCAAGCTGTTCTGCTTCGTGCAGCAGGTGTGTGGAAAAGATAATCGTCTTGCCGTTCTCTTTTTGATTCAGGATGAACTCGCGGAATCGCTTCACGCCTTGCGGATCCAAGTTTGCAGTCGGTTCATCGAGAAGAAGTATCGGTGCATCAGGCAACGAAATGACTGCAAGCCCAAGCCGTTGTATCATACCCCCTGAAAATTCGCTCACGAATTTGTCAGAGAAATCGTTGAAGCGAGCATTTGCCAACGCTTCATCTGCCCGCTCAAGCGGCAGCTTCCGTAAGCGACAGTAGAAACGCATCACTTCACGTGCTGACTGATTCTCCGGGAACACGACGCGCTGCGGAAGGTAGCTCATGAACTGCCGCGTCTCTTTCGGATATCTCTGAACGTCGAGGTTGTTGATGAGTATGCGTCCCGACGTTGGTACGTTCAGTCCAACAGTCGACTTCATCGTTGTCGTCTTGCCGCTGCCGTTGGGACCGAGGAAAGCAAACACCTCGCCTTCTTTCACAGTAAACGAGATGTCGTTCACTGCTGTGAACTTGCCGTAGTTCTTAACTAAGTGTTCTACCTGAATCATAGTATTCCTTTCGATGTGTCATTCTGAACGGAGTCCCGATTGCTTCTCAAATCGGGACGGAGTGAAGAATCCACCTCTCGTTGCACGACCGCGGTCATGGATTCTTCGCCCCGCCAAAAGAAGGCGGGACTCAGAATGACATTTCTGATGCGCGTTTTCCTATTCAATCGGCGATAAATAAATCCAATCGCAACAACTCCAATCAAAGGAAATGCAATCCACGCGTGGGTGTTGTTTTGCTTGTTCGTTGTTGATGATTCATTGAGATGCGCCATCATCTGCACAGCGGGCATCGAATGAAAATCGAGCGGACGCATAAGCGGATGCTCGTCTGCTTCTTCGTTGATGTTGATAATGGGGAATGCCTTCGCCGCAACTGCAAGCGCCTGCGAGGCCGGACTGTACAAGTACAACCGCACGTTTGCATTCTGTCCTTCGAGGTATTGAAAGACGTTCTGAATTTTCATCGGGATGTCACCGATGCCGTCGCCGTCGAGGTCGTAGCCGTCATACGAGCTCCAGTAGTTGCCGCGTCCGTTTACGTTCCAATGCGACTCCGTTCGCTTGCCGACAATAGCGAGCGGGCTGAGGTTATCGACAAAATTGTTCTCGCTGAATGTGTTGTTGATGGAGTTCTGGAACATCTGCAGCGCAACGTCGTTCTGTGCGACAACGTTGTTGCGGAACTGATTATCCGTCGAAGCCTCGAAGAACATTCCTACAACGTTGTCGGTAATGACATTTGAATCAGCAGTCAGTCCGTGACAATCTTGAAAGAGAATGCCGAAGGACGCGAAGCCGCGGTTATGCGCGAACACGTTGTTCCGCATGACGATGCCTCTGGAATACATAATTGCAGCACCAGCAACGTTGTCATAAAACCTGTTGTTCAAAAAGACGTTCGAGTCCGCGTACATGTAATGCAGCCCGTAGCGGACGTTGAATGCCTCGTTGTTCTCAATCCATGTATGATTCGCGTTCTGAATGTAGAAGCCGTCGCGCACGTCTGTAATAATGTTGCCGACAAAACGGTTGCGCTGCGAATTCCAGATGTGAATACCGCTTCCCCGTTCGCCAAACCCAAGCTCCCTTCCTCCCACAACAGAGTTATTGATAACAAGATTGTCTTCAGCATGGAGCAGATAAATCCCGAACAGAATATCCCGCAGCTCAATTGCTTCGACGAGATTATGATTGGATTTAATGAGAATGCCCGCGTCCTCATCCACCAACATCGAACCGCAATGCTCAACTACGAGTCCTTTCACAACACAAGAGTCTGCGGTAATCGTGATAACACTCCCGTTGCCTTCCCCTCGGACAACGGGTTTGTTTTCGCCGATAAGCGTCAGGCGTTTGTTGATGAGAAGATTGCCGGTGTATCTGCCGGATGGGATGACGAGCGTGTCGCCGGGACGAGCGCTTTTGATTGACGATTGAAGATTGATAATTGAAGATTGGAGATTGTTGATTGCGGATTGCTGATTGCCAATTGCGAATTGTTGAGATTGATTCCGGCTTTGTTCATTCAATTCGGTTGCAGGCAATGTTGGACCAAACGCCAGCACGAGGGCGGTTACAACTGCCAGCCCCGTCAGGGGCTCGCTGAAGGACACCTTCAGCCGGGCACCACCGCTGTTGAAGGTGCCCTTCACTTGTGCACCTTTCTCGAAAGCCACATTGCCGCAAGCAGAAACAGCGGCATCGCAGCCATGAAATACGAACCGACGTCAGGAAAGCTATACACCTCGAAGTTCGCCATCGTCACGTGACCGAAAATCGGTGGCGTAAATGGCGGAATTCTCACCGCAGCCGTAGGGTCAAGGTCGTGCCCGTAGAGATAGAGCTTGTGGTAAAAACTCCAGAGCGAGAACAATCCAAAATAGGTGAAGAGCACAAACAGGTCTACAAGCTTCGTCATCCTTCCTAACACAACGACACGCAGCGCAAGCAGCATCACACCGCCAATAACGAACGGAATCCATTTGAACTCCGTGAAGTCGTCTTCTTTCAATGCTCTCATGCCGATGTAATGATTGAGAGAATTTATTTCTTTCAAGTCATCGCGGTTTGGCGTCTTCCCACCCTCAAGCTTCGACGAGTAGATGTCTATCACCAATCCGTCTGGGAATTGGTTTGAATACAACGTCAAGTTCCAGAGAGGGAAGAAGAAGGTCGGCAACAGCATCAACGCGCCGACAACGACGAGCACGCGGCTTCGGAAATCAATCGGCGTTTCAAAAAACACGTTGGCTTTCTCGATGTATTTCTTCATTTCAGTCTTATCCTTTCACTCAACAACGGTCGGTACCCTGTAGGGACGGGGCATGCCCCGTCCCTACAAAAGGTTTGCGCGATTATTTGATTGCCAGATTTTTTTCACGTGGTGATTTTCTTGATGCAACACCGCCGCTGCCTTTCACCAACATGTAGCCCTGCATCTCTTGATGCAACGCTGAGCAGAAGTTGGTGCAGTAGAACGGATACACGCCGGCTTTATCAGCCGTGAACTCGATTGTCTTTGTTTCGCCCGGGTCAACAACGACGTTGATGTTATATTCGTTGAGACCGAAGCCATGCAGCTCGTCCGTCGTTTGTTCAATGTTCGTCAGATAGATCGTGACTTTGTCTCCTTTGTTCACTTCAAAGCTCGATGGCTCGAAGCTGGAGCGCACTGCAACCATTTGCACTTCAACATTCTTTCCATTACGTACGACTTTTGCATCTTTCACATCCCAAATGGCTTTTGGATGTTTGTTCTCGTCCTTCGGATAGACTTCAATCGGCTTCAGCTTATCCGCTTTGATCATTTGCGCATAATGCGGTTCCGGCTCGGTGAAGGCGTCATACAGCAGGCTCATCTTCTCGCCGGTGATGTCGATGAGCTGCGATGCTTCAGGCTGCGATGGACCGACGCTCAAGTGACGCCCGTGTGAGAGTTTGTTCAACGCAACCAGGAATTCGCCGGTCGGATGTTTCGTGTCGCCTTCCGATGCCGTCAAGTGTCCAATGTTGTACGAGACCGGAATTTTGTCGAGCACTTCCCACGTACCTAACTTCCACTTTGCGACTGCGCTCTCGACAAACAACGACGTGTACGCATTTCCCTTATCATCAAACTGCGTGTGCAACGGTCCGAGACCGACGTTCACTTCAGCATCCTTCACTGCATCGTAGTTCAGCACGGGAATGCCATCCTCGTTGCCGGTAAAATTTTTCTTCTCGATTGCGGTCAGCATTTTTTCGATGTTGAACACTGTGGTAATACTTTGCAGCTTACCGCTGGCGATGATGTACTTGCCATCGGGACTGACGTCGACGCCGTGTGGTGACTTTGCCGCCGGTATGAGATAGACAATGCCTTGCACGTCTTTCGGGTCAATCACCTTCACGCCGCCAATCATCTTGAACTTGCCGTCCTTGATTGCCTTTTCTGCCGCAGGCCAATTCACTGCTGCAACGTAGTCGCGATCTTTTTGTGTTGATGTAACTTCAAGCTTGCCTGTTGCGCGCTCGCTGTTGTAGCATGTCCAGAAACCCCAATCCTTGCTCGGTCCTTTGCCTGCATCGCCTAAATCATAATTGAACGGCGGCATCAATATTTCCCAGCCAAGCGACATGGTGCCCGACTTCGGGTCAACAGCAATACCGGCGACGACGCCCTTGTACTTTGTTGCATAGTCTTCAATCTTCTCGAATGTTCCTTTCGGAAGTGGAATAGAGAAGCGCGATCCGGCAAGAATGTATTCAGTGTTCTCTGTGGAGAATGAAGAGCAGTGGTTGCCCGACACATTGGGAATCGGTCCGAGGATTTGTTTTGTCTTGAAGTCGCGCAAGTCAATACGCGCCATGCGGTTGTTTGCGTTGTCGGAGATGAACAGCCAACGTCCATCGTAGTCGCCGTTCGTTTCGCTGATTGACGGATGGTGCGCGTCGCCCCATGTGAAGCCGCCCAACATTTCCTTCGACTCTTTGTCGAAGCCATAGCCGGTCGCGGGGTACGGCGTGAACACTGGAATCGTCGAGATGTGCCGCATGGAAGGCACGCCATAGATGTATACTTGGCCTGAGTGCCCACCGGACTTGAAGAGATAGTACTTATCCATGTCGCCCGGTGCAACGTACGTCTTGAGCGCCGCTTCCTGGACATCGGAACGGGCTCCTCGCCCCTTCTTCTCCTCGCCGCAGCCGATGAGCAGCGCAGCGACGATAGTCAGAGCGAGCAGGATTGAAAGTTTTGCTTTCATGATTGTTACTCCTTCTTGATTTGTTGATGGTTTCCCGATACAAATGTGTTCGGGGGTGATTGGTTTTGAGTTTATAGATGGTTCGTAGCTCGTCTTCGCTCACTATCGCTCACCACATAGTTTTTAGAGTTCTTAGAGTTGGAATTGACCATTGAAAATTGAGCGTTGACCATTGATCGTTTACAATTCAAAAATCACCATTCAGAATTATGTTGGGTTTACCCGACGAAGTCCCCACGTTTATTGTCGGGACGTAGTCGGGCGTTCCCCCCATGAGATAGACAACTCTAAACCAGTTTTCCCATTGCTCACGCAATGGGCTAAATTCTTCACGCCACTCCGTGGCTTCATTCCAAAAAAAATCTGCTGTTTCAAAAATCCTTCCTTCGTGTTCTTCTGAGCCGGAGGCTCATCCGCCTCTGGCGGATGGACAAAAAAAATCCGCGAGCATCCGCGTATGTTTCCGTGTAATCCGTGGTTACCTTTTCTCTTTCGAACTCGCAACAGCCTTTTCCTTCTGCTTCAACTCAAAGGCATACCGCAGTTTCTCAATCGCTTCTTTTCTTTCTTCAGGCGTCAGCGTAATCATTGTCGAAAGCACAACCTCCATCGTCCCCGTCGGCCTCGCGAGGAAGTCATCCAACGTCCGACCGAATCGCGATTGCACATCTGTCACTGCAAGCGCGAGGTCAGGACCGATTTGCGCAGCCGCTTCGATACCGAGTGTCGAAACAGAGTGACAGACGAAGCAATTTTTCTTCACGAAGAACGAGCCGGGACCTTTCATCATCCGCTCTTCCTTTTCTTGCTCTTCAGCCGTCGGCACATCGCGGTAATTGTGGCTCGGAATATATTCGATAGGGATGCGTTCTTTCTTCCAGCTCATCACCAACATGGCAAGCGCTTGTGCATCGGCACTGCTGAAATTGAAATTCGGCATCACTGTTTCTGCCACAGATGCTTTCGGGTTTTTCAAGTGCGAGACTTGCCACGTAAACTCGGAGTGGAATCCTTTGATGCGCTCATAGTTGAATTGTTCCGGCGCTTTCATCCCTTCGTACGTCAAATCCGGTCCAACCGTTCCCCCTCGACCGTTGATGACGTGACAAGCGCGGCAGCCTTTTAGCGTCACCAATTCTTTTGCTCGATTGATTTGCTCAGCACCCTTCGTTGCTTTGTCGTAGCGATGGCAGGAGTTGCACTTCATTTGCATCAGCGCCTTCTTGTCGCTCAGTACGTAGAACTCGGCGAGGTCTTTTCCGAGCAAAGGGTCTTCCCAGTCCTTGATGATCCCGTGTGCCTCTTGCACGTCGGTTGCATATCCTTGTCCGCCGTGGCATGTTGTGCACGCAAACTTTCCAACCGGATGGTTTTCGAGGATCTCTTTTGGATGTGTCTTGAATGGCTCCGGTGCATTCTCCAATCCTTTCCACTCCGTTGCCTGATGGCACGTAACGCAGCGGTCGGCTTTGTCCAATTCTTTGACATACACTTGCTGCAAGCCAGTCGGTATCGTTGCAGCGCGCTCGGATCCAAATTTCTCTTCTACTAAATCCTTAAACTCCGACTGATAGCTCTGCCACTCAGGAGTGAAGTAGTTGTACGAGATGAAGCCCATCAACACAAACACCGCGATGCCGGTGATGCTGAGGAAGAGTTTATCCTTCTTCACGAATGTGAGTTTGTCGTTGATTGATTTGTGGTCCATGGCTTCTATTGCGTTTATATGTTCAAATCTCTAACTTCAAGTGAGTGAATTTGGAGAATGCTATGACAACCGCAAAGCGAAAACAATCCTATCGAGACCGCGCCGCCTACATGCGCGAGTGGCGAAAAAACATTTCGTATTACGAGAACCATAAGCGCGAACTTCTCAAGAAGTACCGAAACAAGTGGATTGCTATTACAAACCAAGAAGTGCTGGATGTTGACAAAGACCGTCTTGCACTATACGACCGTGTTCTTAAGACAATTGGCGACAAACCACTTTTCGTTACTGAAGTTCGAGAGAAGCCGCGCATGTACAGAGTTCCTTTCAGCGCCTTAGGAATACGACGACCTGCCGCGGCATGAATCACCGATACCATAGAACTGTTGACGACAAAACGTTTCCAGTTGTTCCCGTGACAATCATCTCTCCTGTGACTGGAGACCGAGTTCAAACAACATTTCGGGTGGACACAGGCGCTGACATGACGCTGATTCCGATGAAGCAGGCGCTCAAGTTGCAGTTGGACCCGACAGAAAAAATCTACCTTGCCGATTACGACATGAGATTCCGAATCCATCAGGGGTTCTTCGTCCATATCACCATTGGTGACCAAGTCTTTAGCGGTATTGAAGTGGTTGCATCCAAATCCAACGCCGCGCTTCTTGGTCTCGACATCCTCAACCAACTCAAAGTCACCCTCGACGGCCCGAAGAAACAATTGCTGATTCACTGACATCTTCATTTTCTTCCGCTGTTCATTTATCCATCACTCCACCACTCCACTACTCCATCGCTCCACCATAGCCCGCACTCAGCAATTCGCAATCAACTAAAACTTCACCGGCATCTCCGGCCACGACTCCCAGGGCCAATAGAAATTCCAGTACGGTCCGCGCAAGTACGTGCCGATGATTGTGAAGATGATAACCAGCAGACAAATGCCAAGGAACATCATGTTCTGCTTCTTGCGCTCCGGTGCGAACCAGACGCCAACGGAATTTACACTCGACGAATCCTTGTAGGGCCACCACGCTGCAAGCACAAGCAGAATGCCCGGCAACAGAATACCGCCAATCAACGCGCCGTTGATTGTAAACGAGCCGATCGTTACCGTTGTAATCGTGACAATTTCCTGGAGCCAGAGGAAATACCACGGTGCTTTCGCCGGGTTCGGTGTGACCGAAGGGTTCGCAGCCGTTTCAAGTGGCGCTCGGAAAATCATTGTAAGAATCACAGTCCCGACAAGTGTCGCGAGTGTTGCGAGCCAAATGCGTCGCGTGAGATGTGGCGTTGATGGAACGGAGTTTTTCTCTTCATCCACCATTGTGTTCTGTACGTGAACAGTCGTTCCGTTTGTAATTCCGAGGAGAGAGTATGTTTTGGATTTCACCGGCGCAGTTTTTTCTGCTTTCTGTTCCTCCGCACGGAGTCCTTCGGACAATACTTCGTGGTCAACAACTGCGAGTCCGCCGTCTTTACGGACGCGCCACATGTGCCAAGAAAAGAGAAGCAGCACGACGACGGGGAGGAAGAAGACGTGTAGCACGTAGAACCGAATGAGCGCCCCTTGATCTATTGTCGTTCCGCCAAGGAGCAAGAAGCGGATCCATTTGCCGACAACAGGTGCAGCACTTGCGATGTTCGTGCCAACGGTGATTGCCCAGTACGCAAGCTGATCCCAAGGCAACAAGTAGCCGGTGAACGAGAGCAGTAGGGTCGTCACGAACAGCACAAGGCCGATAACCCAGTTCAACGGACGGTTTGCGCCAACTGCACTGCCATTCTTGTACGCGCCGGTAAGAAACACCCTCATCATGTGCAAGAAGACTACCGCAACCATCAAGTGCGCAGCTATGCGATGCACGCCGCGCAGCAACCATCCGAACGAGATGACGTACTCAAGGTCTTTCACTGAGCCGTACGCCCGCTCGACAGACGGCACGTAGAGGAACATCAGAACTACACCGGTGATCGTGAGAATCATGAAGAGCACAAACGAAATCGTGCCGAGATAGAACGAGTAGTTCCACGAGAGACTGCCTTTCGTGACTTTGTTTGGGAACCAGTGCAACAAAATGTTCTTCACAATGGCATCGCCGGCTTCTTTGTCGCTCGACGGCTTCCATGTCCACGTGAGTTTGTTATACGCGCTTCTTGTTGATTCTGTGATGTTCATTATGTTCTCCGTAAATCCTGAGCGGAGCGAAGGATCTTTCCGCGATTGAAATGGTGAGAGATTCTTCGGTCGCTCCGCTCCCTCAGAATTGAGTGAATTGAGTCTACACCGTCAGCCTGAAATTCCGTTCCACTTCATCATTCAAGTTCACAACCAACTGTCCATCGTCCGGTGAGACCTCCAACTTGTACCAATGCAACGGTGTCGGAGCGGGACCCGCGTAGTTTGTTCCATCGGCGTAGAACTTCGAGCCGTGGCACGGACAATGAAATTCGAACGCGATGTTCTTCTTTTGTCCGTCAATTTCCACTTGCTTCGGCTGATTGAGCTTTGTGTACTTCACTGTACAACCGAGATGCGTGCATGAACCGGAGATTGTGTAGAATGACTTTCCTTCCTTGAAGATGTACAACCGTTTATCTTCGAGGAACGTCATTCCTTCAGCAAGACTCGATGGTGTTCCGATTTTGAATCTCATCGGCGGCTCGTACAACACGTTCGGCACAAGTGAGCGGAACGATTGAAAGCCGAAGCCGGCGAGTCCGGCAATCATTCCGCCAAGCCCGAGACTTTGTAAGAATGACCGGCGGCTCGTGTCATCAACTTTCCTATTCTTCTCTTGTCCGTTGGATTTTGATTTGTTGAACAGCTTCATGGCAATTACTCCGTTGGTAGATTCGACATTGACAATTGAACGTTGAAAGTTGACCATTGACCGTTCATCTTTTTGGGATGCGCTAAATAATCAATTGTCAACCTGCCTGCGTGCCATGCACTTCGGCAGGCAGGCGGTCAATGTTCAATTGTCAATTTTCCTTTTCCATCTCATACAGCCTCTTTCTGCTCATAATAAAACGCCTCCATCGTCTGTTGGATTTTGATTTGTTGAACAGCTTCATGGCAATTACTCCGTTGGTAGATTCGACATTGACAATTGAACGTTGAAAGTTGACCATTGACCGTTCATCTTTTTGGGATGCGCTGAATAGTCAATTGTCAACGGTCAATGTTCAATTTTCCTGTTGGCGATTTCATTCTGCTTCTCTCTGCTCATAATAAAACACCTCCATCGTCATTGCATCGGTCGGGCAGCGAACGGCGCACAAGCCGCACCGGATGCACGTCTCGTCATCTTTCAGCATTGCCGACGCCGGCTGGAACGGATCGATGTTGTACTGCTCAAGCAACTTTCCCTTTGTTGCCTCGTCAACATCCAACGCGGCAAGCGGCACAAGCTTCAGGCAGTATTCAGGGCAGATGTCAACGCAGCGATTGCACATCACGCACTTCTCTGTGTCATAAATTGTCTGAATGTGGCAGGCAAGACAGCGTTCCGCTTGCGTTCGTGCTTGTTCTTCTGTGTAACCGACTTCAACTTCTGAGATGCCTGTTCGGCGATTCAAGTCAATTGATGGAGGAGCTTGTCGCTCGAATTGCTCAAAGTCTTCCGGTCGGGTGAAGCGGCGTGTTGGAATCTTTTCGATCGAGAGATTGTAGAACGTCTCGGGTTTGATTCCTCGTAGGTGTTCATCAATCGAAAGTGCAGCGCGCTTGCCGTTCGCAACCGCATCAATGATGTTTCGCGGACCGAACGCGACATCACCGCCGGCAAAGATGCCGGAAGCGGTGGTCGCAAGCGTTTCCGGATGTATCTTGATGAGTTTGCCGGGAGTGAGTTCTATTCCATCCACCGGCTTGATGAACGAAAGGTCTGTCTGCTGGCCGATGGCGAGAATGATGGAATCTGTTTCGAAAACTTCCGAGTAGCCTGGGTCGTATTCGGGATTGAACCGACCGCTTTCGTCGTACGTTCGCTTCACGCCTATGAACTCTATCGCTTTCACTTTTCCATTGTCGCCAATGAAGCGCTTTGGACCACGCTGCGGATGGAAGACGATCCCTTCGCGTTGAGCTTCCTCGAACTCTTCATGCCCTTGGGCAGTGCGAAGCACCGGCATCTCAGTAAACGATTCGAGACTCGCGATGTGAACTTCCTGTGCGCCGCCGCGCATTGCTGTACGTGCTGCATCAACAGCCGCGTGGATATCTGAGCTTTCTGTCTCCGGACCACCGCGCAGCGCAGTACGTGCTGCATCAAACGCCACGAACCCTCCGCCAATCACCAATACCTTCTTGCCAAGATTTACCCGATAGCCGTTGTTGATGTTCAGCAGATAATCAATTGCCTTAAGAATGCCATCGAGGTTGCTCCCCTCAATGTTCAACTCGCGGCCCTTCTGCGTTCCGACAGAAAGAAACACCGACTCGAAGCCTTGTTTCTTCAGCTCTTTCAATCCGAACGTTTCAGTGAGCGGTGTGTTGTAACGGATCTCAACGCCGAGGAATGTTATCTTCTCAATTTCCTTATCAATCAGACTGCGCGAGAGACGATATTCAGGAATACCGTGTCGCAACATTCCGCCTCCGACATTCGTCGCTTCGAACACCGTTACCTGATAGCCCATCAAAGCAAGGTCATGCGCGCACGAGAGGCCCGCAGGACCAGAACCGATGACGGCGACCTTTTTGTTCTTGACGATGTTCTTTCGCGCTTCAACTTGCATCGGCAGATGCCAGAGCCATTTGTTGCCCGGCTCGTCTTTGCCTTCGAACAACTCGTTCTGCTTGTCCGGCTCAAGCGATTCAACGCCATACTTTTCAGTCACGAAGCGCTTGAGCGCGCGGATGCTCACCGGCGCATCAATCTTTCCTCGTCGGCACCAATCTTCGCACGGCGCTGCACAGACTCGGCCGCACACACTTGCAAACGGATTCGGGGAACGCGCTGTGAGATACGCCTCTTCGTACTTCTGCTCGGCGATTAGTTGAACGTATCGTCCAGCGTCGGTGTGAATCGGACAACCGATCTGGCAGGGGACAAGGTTCTTCCAAAACTCAATGTCGGGAATTTGAACCGGGAATTTCATTGGAATGAATCTCTCGTAGGCTAATAACGTTTGTTTCGCAATCGGTATGCCAGTAATCAGACTATTTCATCTGTTATTTGACTCGTTTTTGCGTTCGTTTTTTCATCACTTGTTCTCTCTTTTCTCAGAAATGGAAAAAAAATCTATCATTTCTCAAGAAAAGGAAAGGCCCTGACACCCATCCCAATTGCAGGCTGCCATAACCAGTCCAGGGGGCACATAATAAATCGTATCGAGCGTTCGTAGCTCGAACTCTATACGGTACTTGAGATTACTCACCCTTCCTCGCAAGAACAACAAGGTCTTTTGATGTCTGCGGCTGAAACTCTTCCAGCGAAATGCCGCCGTAGAATTTCACTTCATGGAGGCCGCTGTTGCTCAGCATAGCTGCAATTTCTGATTGCCGAATCGGGCGGAGCGCAATGGAATTCAACCTCTGCTCGATAGCGTCATCTTTCTTGACCAACTTCAAAATGTTAAAGCGAAGGAGGTCTTTCTCATAATCGTAAAACCGAACGAACGTTGTGTTGCCGATTTCCTTCACGTTCTGCACACGCTCTTGCTGCGCAAGGATTCGGTCGTAGTTTAGGAGTTGAATGAAAAGTGATCCTTTGGGGTTCAACAGGGAAGCAAAATTTCTGAGAGAAGCGCGCAATTCATCATCTGATAACAGATGTGCGAGTGAATTTCCTAAGCAGAAGACAGCGTCGAATTGTTTGTTGAGGATTTGTGCGAGCTTCTGAAAGCTGGCTTCAACTGTCCTCACGCGAACGTTGAGGTGTTTTGCGTGTCGGGAGACAAACTCTAACATTGTCGGGGAAAGATCCACGGCGGTAACGGTCACGCCAAGCTGCGCAAGCAAGAGTGAATGAAATCCTGTGCCGCACCCGGCGTCAACGGCAGTCTTGATAGCATACCGTTCCACAATCATACGGAAGAACGGACGGTCCGCCACAAAGCGCTTCTCGAACCCGGTCATTGCATCGTAGTCGGGAGCGAGCCTGTCATAAAACTCCTCCACGCTTTTCTCTGTCTTCATTGTTGGGTATGTAAAGTACGTTGTTTGTTTTGAGCAAGGCGATATTCAGGCTTCTTCATGTCCTGCGCCATTGCTGCGATATTTTTGCTGATGAGCATATGATAGACGCCGTTGCGCAGACCCGACCATTGCTCATGAACTGCGCATGGGTTTTCACCGGTACACTCGGAAAAACCCAGAACGCACACCCTTGTGAAATCTGTTCCATCAATCGCCTCGACAATATGAAAGAGCGTAATATCCTGAGCCGGCATTCCGAGTGCAAAGCCACCGGATGGTCCTTTGTGCGAGCTGAGCAATCCCTTGCGTGTTAGATTTTGAAGAATCTTGCCCAGAAAATGGTACGGAATGCCGAGCCGCTTCGTCAGCTCTTTAATAGAGGTCATCTCTCCCCTCGGCTTCAAGGCGAGATAAAGCACACCCTGGATAGCATATTCACATTGTCGGCTGAAGATGAGGCTCATAAGATAGTATTCAGACTAATTTATCTGAAATATACTATTCTCCTCAGTAGAAGTCAAGCATTTTTTTGATGCAATTTGTATGTGAGTCTTTGTTGCTTCTCCCGTCCTGCTTGAGTAGATTTAACCCAAGCTAATTCTTTTCTCCCCACAGATATTTCGAACATGGAAGCTAATAAGCTGAACACAATTGCTTCAGAAACCATTGGTCCGCCCAAGAAAAAGAAATCGCGATGGAAGTACGCCCTCGGCGGCATTCTCTTTGCCCCAATTCTTCTCTTCGTTTTCTACACATGGTTCGTGTTGACGTGGAGTTATTCGACAGGAGAACGTGCTGGTTATGTGCAGAAGCTTTCTAAGAAAGGCTTCATTGCTAAAACATGGGAGGGTGAGCTTGCGATGGTTTCGATGCCCGGAACGATGCCTGAGATATTTTACTTCACTGTTCCGACAGATTCTGTTGCTGCCCAAATCAATGCCTCGCTTGGCAAACGGGTGAAACTGCATTACGAGCAACACATCGGCGTCCCTTCCCGATTGTTTGGTGAAAGCGAATATTTCATTACCAAAGTGGAAATAGTAGAATAGCCACTCCCAGCTTGACGAGCACAAGCAGAGGGAACACCAAGGTTGAGGAAAATAATAACGGGATGATACCTGTTCTCAATTTCCTCAGCGTTTCTCACTGAACTCTTGCGACACCGGTATGGCGGCGCACGATTTTTTCTTCATTCTGCTGTGAGGGTTACAGGCGAGATCGGATATGCCTGTAATAGACACTAACGCACTACTGTTCAGTACTCACGAGGAGGGCCATGAGACAACTAGTGCTATTCCAACTATCATTTGCTAATCCCGCCACAAAAGAAGTGGCGGGATGCTCATTCCAACAATAATTTTACCTTCACGTTGTTCGGTAAAATTAGTTGGAATGGCACTAGTAAAAGAATTACGATCTGATGTTACGCACAGGCAATCTGTAAAGATGTTTTGTAGC
>Ga0082335_1002942_pt1 | contig 29656 bp, 20 predicted proteins | sample Subgrocontami58m_FD_72375 | JGI IMG/M metagenome (GOLD analysis project Ga0082335, IMG submission 72375) | Subsurface groundwater microbial communities from S. Glens Falls, New York, USA - GMW37 contaminated, 5.8 m (SPADES assembly) (version 2) ...
GGCGCCCGGGTTGATGGTCACGGTGCTGCCCGAGATGCTCACCTGGCCGGTGTCGCCGACCGCGATGCTGCGGAACAGGCTGTTGTCGTTCCTGAAGATGTCGATGTTGCCCGAACCGGCCTTCACCGCCTCGCTGAAGCCCAGCACCAGGTTGGCCCCGACCGCCACCCCCGTCGCATTGTCGGACGGCGACGAACTCGAGAGAAAGGGCGCGGTGCTGTCCACGCTAATTGCGCGATGACTATTTATGAAATTCGTAGGATCAACCCATCCCGCTAGAGCGCCGTCTGGATTGTAGCCATTGGTGTCATGAAACTGCGTTCCTAGCCGAATTTCGAAATGAAGGTGAGCAAATTCCCCCGCGTCACCTGTGGCGCCAACCTGTCCAATCTGCTGTCCGATCGTAACAATGCTTCCGACTGTCACACTCGGCGCAAACCTAAGGTGCGCATAAAGCGACACGATCTGCGAAGTCGTGATGCCGTTAACAGTAATTGGAGCCGCAAGATCATGTCTGATTGCGACATAGTTCCCAAGCGCAAGACCGGTATCAGGATCGGAACTCAGCCCCACTTGGGTAACTTGGCCATTTGATATGGCATAGACAGGATCGCCTAGATCCGTGTTTCCGCCACCGTCGCCATTCCAATCTTCCCCCAGATGATACGAATGAAAGGTTTGATTAAGTTCATTGAAGTCTTGATCAACCTTGTAACCATCCGCGTCACCGCTCTGTTGCGTCAGCACTCCATTGCCCAAGGGGTGTTGGAAGCCATTTGAAACCGAACCGGCCGCCACGGCGGGGGCGGTGGCGAAGTTCAATGCCGTCGTGGACGAAATGCCGGCGTAGTTGTTGCCCGCCAGGTCCTCGATCACCCCCGACGCCAACACGACGTAGTAGCCGGTGCCGTCCGCGAGACTGACGTTGGGATTGATGGTCGCGGTGCTGCTCGAGAAGGTCACCTGCGTGGTGTCGGTGACCGCGATGCTCTTGAACAGGCTGCCGTCGGAACTCTTGTGGATCTCAATGTTGCCCGCGCCGGCCTTCACCGCCTCGTTGAAGGTCAGCGTGATGTTGGTGCCGACCGACACGCTCGCCGCATTGTCCACTGGCGACGTGCTGGAGAGCGAGGGCGCGGTTGTATCAGACGGCGCAGGGCTGTCTCCACCCCATTGACCGAAATATCGGCCAGACGATTCATCATGATCGATTTCGGCGCCAATAATAGTTGTCGTATCGCCATTATTATACTGGTGGATATCGTAACTTAGGTATCCGCGCGAACCCATCCAGTCATTTGGCGCCGCCAACCATTTAAATGTAGCAAGTCCCGCATTAGATACTGTGTCCAGTACGTAGCCACTGCCATACACACCAACGTTGTAGATGGGGTTGCTAGAAGAGGCTTGCTTGAAGCCCTCCGCTATGCCCGTAAAGTAATCTGATACATGCGAGATACTGGACCGTGCATCAGCATCGACCGCAAAATAGATTGCCGAACCCGGCGTTTGTCCAACACCCTTTGCAAGGTTGTAGGCATTTCTTCCGTCTAGAATACCATAGTCGTAGGTCAGATTATTAACCAGATAGGCCGTCGGATCTACGTTTGGATCATAGTTGATGTCGACTCCATTAACGGTTCTGATGGTCACTTCGTATACTGAAGCAATTTGTAAACCCGCAGCTATGTAGCTGTTCGCCAGGGTAGACGTCAGATAGCCAGCCGAGCTACCGAGGTAATTGATTACAAAATCAAATTCATGACTTTTGATTGTGGTCCCAGAGATCGATTCGTGATGACTGAAGTCGATGCCCTGCAGGATACTGTTGTTTGAAGTACCACTCTGGACGCTGACAGCGGCGGTCGCGCTGGTCGAGGTCTGACCGTGGCTGTCAACCGTCTGGAAGCCGATCGTGTCGGAGCTTCCCCCGGCGCCGGCCACGAATGTCCATTGGCCAAGCTCGCCGATCGAGAACGGACCGAGCACCTGGGCGTCGGTCTGCTGCACGCCGCCGCGAAAGAGATGGCCGCCGCTGGCGGTGCGGTCCTGGACATAGAACTGCTGCACCGAGTCGCCGGCATCCGGGTCGGTCAGACCGGTGAACAGCGTGCCCAGTCCGAAGGTCGACGCCGCCGCGACATTGAGCTGGTTGTGCCCTGTCGGCTTATTTGGAGAACGGTTTGCCATCGAATCCTCTCACCCCTCGAGAACACCCGATAAATACGCGCCTGACACCTCGCCGGAACCCAACGCCAAATTCGGCGAGGCGCCGATCGACGAATTGCGCCCTGAATCCATCTAACTGCGTGAGGGCGTCAAAGCCGCCGCGTGACACGTTGACTAGTAAGCGCAACACATCTCATCTTGCGGCCAACCCTCGGACTTATGGCGCCGCATTTGGGCCAGGCCTCTGCTGACAGGGCCTACCCATATCCAGTTCACTTGGCTTGGCGGACCAATGCGCCCACTTCGCACCCAATCACGAGGCCGGCAACTGTAAGATCAAAGTTCTGCCCGGCTCGTCCCCAATACACGAAGGAAATACAACCTGTGGGGCACACTGGTCAATATGTCATCGCCTCATGGCCGTGGGGAAACCGAACGCATCTCTGTTCGGAAATTGCCATTTTTGATTGTTCTGGGATGGCTCTGGAGGAGAGTTGGCGGAAAGAGAGTGGGAGGCACAAAATTAGCGTAAGGCTCTCGGCTGCTTCAGTTTTCCAAACGTGCCTTGGCCAGGTACCCCCATTCTTACCCCCTTCCGCGTTGTCTAGAGCATTCGTCTTCTGAGATGAATCGAATGTGATCGGCTGGAGGATTCCATCCGGCAGGTAGTTGTAAGTCTATGGAAGCCTGCGATATGGGAGAGGACCATGGGCGCAGCGCATTCGAACGATCTTCGTGTCCGCGTAGTGGCACAGAGGTCGCGGCGGGCAAGATGCCGCACGACGCCAAGTCTAAGGCGTGGGCGCGCTCATCCGCTTCGGTGCGTGCGAACCTAGTTGACGGCGCGTTGAGCATGGCACCAATCCATCAGTGCAATCGCCAGCGCATGTCCCGGATCTCAATCGGTTGCGTTGTGTAGCAAGTCGATCATAATCCGATGACCTTCAGGGCCGGCGCGATCACGAGCAGCCATACCTTCATGGCCAGCTCTTCTGCAGTCGGATCGGAATCGAGCTACATCCGAACGCGGTCGGCTTCCGCCGCGCGCCGGCTCAACTGCAAAGCCCAACGTCCCGGCTCCGGTTCGGGCAGCTGTAGCCTTCATCAGGTGCCCACATTCAGGGTGGCAGCGCTCAGTTGCCTGGTCCCCGATATGCATTCGCCTCGGCGGCCGCAACCGCAGGTGCCGTGTTCACGAGTGCCGAGAGCACCGCAAGGCTATACCAGGCGCTGTCGTACCACATGGAAAAGTCGACACTCTGCTGTAGATAGGCGGCGCCCAATCCCGCCGACACGCCGAAACAGAGCCCACGTATGGTTCCGTCGGTCATGTTCGCGGCCCGCACGGCTGTCACGAGCATCATGATCAGCAGAAAGAGAAAGCTGGCGAAACCCAGAAGGCCAGTCTCGGCCAACATCAGAAAGTAGATATTGTGCACGGTCGGTGCGCGCGTATTGCCGAGGTCGCGATACTTGTCGGCATCACGGACCAGCATGGCCATCAATGGTGCGTGGCGCTTGAGCTCGACGTTCATGTTGTTCGGGCCGATTCCGAGCACCGGATAGTCGCTCCAGATCGCCAAGGCAGCGTCGTTGTAGTCGGCCCGGAACTTTACCGACGCGGCAAAGTCGCCGCCGATCCGCTCCGTGACCGCCGTCAGAATGGGCGTCATCACCACCGCCAGCACTCCGGCCAGCACTATCGCACCGCCGAGAGCAACCCGCGGCGAGAGCACCCGCCGCCTGAGGGCGATAAGGGCGACCACGACGAGAGCGAACGCGAGCAACGCCGTCGGTGCCCTCGACTTGCTGGCGAACACCGCGGCGGAACCGAGAACGGTGACGGCAAGCGCCCCTAGGGCGACCAAGCGATTGCGTGCAAAAAGCACCGCCCCGAATGCTGCCGGAACGAAAATCAGGAGATACGGCGCCAGGATGTTGGGATGCCCCATCGTACCGCGGGCACGATTCTCGATCTCGTTAGCGAGGCTCTGGACCTGCTTGGCTAGGCCCAGCATTGCCAGCAGGCTCGCATCGCCCTTGAGCAGGACTTGCAGGATGCCGAGGGCTGACTGGACCACGATGATGACCGCGAGGGTTCCCACCGCTGTCTTCCAGAGGGAAGGCGTCATGTGGCAGTGCAGCCAACCAAGCAGAACCGCGAACTTGACCACCCGCAAGGTATCGTTTGCCGCCCAGTCCGGCCGCAGGGCGGCGAGCGTCGATACGCAGCACACGGCCAGGAAGGGCAAGATCGGCAGCATGACGGCACCGAACGACTTGTAGGCGATTGCGTTCTGCTGGTCGCCCCGTACATCGAAGAAGGACGTCGCGAGCAACAGCACCAGCAACGGGTCCGCCGGTATCCAGTAAAGTCCCTGCGAGCCGGAGGAGCCGAGGAAGTCGTCGAATGAGAAGTACTGGCGATTGTATGTCAGCGCCGCGATATAGGCGGCCAGGAGCACTTCACGCGGCCGTCCGGCGACGGTGATTAAGACGATGCCCGCTGCTGCTATGGCGACGGCGATCAGGGCCTTCAAGCCGACCTGCGGCAGGAAGGCGGCCATGGCCGCGCCGATCACACTGGCCGCAACGATGCCGAGGATGACGGCAGACCATTTGGTGATCTTCACGGCGGTCATCGCGGTGCCGTTCGATCAATAGTACCCGGGAAGCGGAGGCGCGAACGGCGCGAACGGCAGGTACGGGGTGATTCCAATCGTGATGCCGTTGAACTGGATGATCTGCTTCATGAACGTGTCGATGACCCTGGCGGCCTTGGCCAGAGCGGTCGGTGGCACGTAGATCGTACTGTTGGGTGGCACGATCATGTCCTGGTCGAGCTTGAGGCTCGTCATGACCTGCTCGAGATTGACCCGCCGCAAGGTCGGCCGGCCGACCGCATCGAAGTAGAGCACGCGGACGTGGTCCATTGCGCCGGTGGGAAGAGGGCCACCGGCCATGGCGACCGCCTGCAGAAGTGTGCGCGGCGAGTTGGCCGGAATCGCACCTGGCGTCTTCACTTCGCCGAAAACGAAGATCTGGTTGGCGGCAATTCCGGTAATCCTGACTGTCGTCGTCACGCCACCGACGGCGCGCTGGTATTGTGCATCGAGGTGATCCTGCAGCTCCGCCGGCGTCATGCCGGCGGCACGAATGCCGGTGGCCATGGGCAGGTCAACGATTCCATCGGGCCGTATGAGCGCCACTCGCGCACGCCCTTCGGCACCGTTTCGCACCACGTCGACGAGTTGGTCGGCTGGTGTGACGAACTTGCGTACGCTGACCGTGACGACCGGTTCCTGTGCGATGTCGGCATAGCGCTTGGCGATCCCGTCCGCGAGATCCAGTGGACGAACCCCGAGCGCCCTGATCTCGCCTTTGCCGGGCAGGGACACGATGCCGTCGGGACGGACAACGACCTGTCGGTTCAGCGATCGATCGAACTGAAAGTCGAGATCCAGTTCATCGCCGATGGCTATGCGATAGGGGCGCAGATTCCTGTTATCGACCCGATAGAGCACCTCGACCTGGTCACCCGGCTTCAGTAGATAGGTTTGGGTACCGCGCTGCAGGCCAGTCGTGATCGCAGCGACCGCGGCCGTCTGCTGCTCGGGCGTTACTTCGTCGAGATAGGTGCGCTGAGTGTCACCCATCGTCATCTCGTAGCTGCGATTATTGTCGGACTCGCAACCTGCCAGCGCGGTCAGCAGGACGGACAGAACCAGCCAATACCACGAACGCCCGCTGGCGAGTTCGAGCCCGCACACCGCTCCTACAGCCAAGAGCTGCTCCTCACCGTGGCACGATACCTTTGTTTTTTATCATACCCTTCAGGGTGTTTTCGTACAATGGGCCAAGTCGATCCCATGAGAAGAGCGCCGCCCTTCTGCGGCACAGCTCCGCTGTTTCCGCGCGATACGACAATTCAAGCGCCTGTTCGATTGCCTCGACAAGGCCGGTGACGTTGGTTGCCGCGACGTTGAGTGGACCTGGGGGGAACAACCGGCCGATGCGCGCATCGTCGATGATGTCCGTCGTGCCGGCATGGTCGCAACCGACGACCGGTGTGCCTGCAGCCAGCGCCTCGACCAGCACCATTCCTTGCGCTTCCCAGACCGCCGGGTTCACCACCACGCTCGCGGCGGCATGGAGGCCTGGCAGATCCTCGACACGCCCGACGCCGTGGAACGTCACCTGGCTGCGGGCCTCCTGAGGGATTTCCGCCAGGATCGCCGCCCGGACCGGATCGCTGCATCCTCCGGAGTAGCTCAACCTGCAGGCGTCCCCGCTACGTCGCAGGCGGGCAAAAGCCTGCGCCAGCAGGACTGCCCCCTTGCGCGGTTCGTTCGCGTCACCGACGAACAGGATCTCGCGAGCACCGTCCGGGGCAGGTTTTTCCAGCTTGTCGTATGGCCTGAGGTCGGTCGGTGCGGCGATGAGCGTACCCCGTCGCCCGTACTGCTCTCGCAAATGGTCGAGTGCGAACCGGGACACTGCAAGAACCTCGTCGGCGTCGCGAACCAGCCGGCGAAAGACCAGGCCGTCGAAGGGAATGCGGCGAAAGTATCGCCGCATCGGAATACCGGAGAGATGGAAGACAAGCCGGAAGCTGGCACCGCGCCGTCGCGCCATCTGGCCCCCCCAGGCATCGTGGTAGTTCAGGCAGTAGACGGCGTCATACGAGTTGCTCAGGAGATGGTCCCGTAGCTGGAAGGCGAACGCATGGAAGAAGTTCCACAGCCTGCTTCGGAAGGGCAGCGGATGGTGCCTCGAGAACAGCAGCCGCTCGACCGGCCCCTCCTGTTCCATCCGGGCCGGCCCCTCCGTGGTCGAGATCACCGTAACGGTATGGCCGCGCCCCGCCAGCCAATGGGACAGATCGTGCAAAAGCCTCTCCGATCCCCGCCGCACTTCCGGCCAGCAGGTCGGGTGCGTGAGCGCGATGCGGAGGGAACCGCCGCTCACAGTACGAGGCAGCGGAATCTGATGCTGCCGTAAAGCAGGCTCGCCGTCATTACGAGCATCCGTGGCAGGTGCAGGAGTGTGCGGGCGCAGAATTGGAGCAGGACGCGCGGGTCGACGCTGCGGGTGCGGACGATGCCACGCCCGATCAGGAGGACCGGCAGCAGGGCGAGCAGCCACGGCCAAACAAACAGCCCGAACAGCACCACGATGGCGCCCAGATAGAGCAGCCAGCTCGGGGGATAGAAAAACAGGCGTGCCGTCAGCAATTCCCGGCGCAACTGAGGGTGACGGCGTATCAGTTCGGGAAGCACGAACAAGCGGGATGGTTCGAGCAGCCACATCAGAACTCCCAGGCTCTCGACCTCATGGTACATCACCGCGTCGGCCACGAACCGGTGTTGGCGTCCGGCGTCGACAATCCGCCACGCCAGATCGGTATCGGCGCATTCCGTCGCGCGGCCGAAAGGATCGTCGAAGCTGAGTTCCGGATTGAATCCGCCGAATTTGAGGAAGATCGCGCGCCGGTAGAAGGCGTTGGCGGTCGGAAATGTCGGGTTTTCCACGGGCGGCGCGAAAGTCACCCTCGACGTCAATCCGGCGACCTGATTGAGCTTGGGGAGCACGGGCCCCGTGGCGAAAGCAACGTCGGATTCGTCGAAGGCGGCGAGACCGATGGCGAGCCAGGCCGGATCTGGACGACAATCGCTGTCGGTGAAGGCGATGATTGGTGCCTCGGCCATCGAAACGCCGAGATTGCGCGCCGGCGCCGGTCCGCGATCCTCGGTCGTGCGGGTTGAACGGATCAACAGCCCCAGCTCGGTCCGGGCGCGTCGGACAACGGCCCCGAGATCTTCCGACGACATGTTGTCGATGATGACGACCTCGAAGCGGTCGTTGCCCAGCGTTTGGACCGCCAAGCCGGTCAGACAGTCCCAAAGCAGGGCGGAACGGTTCTTCACAGAGATGACGACCGACACTTCGGGCTTCATCTCAGCATGGCCTCCAACCAGCGCGGCAGTTCGCGCCGATAGCGGTTGAGGACGCACCCGATCACCTGCACGCGTTCATCTGCCAGGTCGTGGCAGGCCTGATTGATCGTCTCGTAAGGCAGCCGGTTGGCGGAGCATACGAGCAGGGCATGGCCCACGGCACGCGCGGCCAGCAGGCCAGCGACGCTGGTCAAGATCGGAGGCGCATCGATCAATACGAGGTCGTAGGCACTGCGAGCAGCCTGGAGCAGTTCCGAAAGCCGGGCCGAGGCGGAGACGACTCCCGCCCGGGCGTCAACTCCGCGCAGTTCCCCTACCGAGACGATGGCCCATTCCGGCATCTTGCCGGAACATGCCGTCTTGAGAGCTTCGAGACCTCCTGTCAGGCGCTCCGGCGGCACCTCAAGCGATTCGACAGCGCGCACCAGGGTTGGTTCGGCTCCACTTATGTCGATCAGCAGGACCCGGAGTCCAAGGAGCCGGACCAACTGGCTGCCCAGATGAGCGGTGACGAGGGTCGTACCTTCGCCCGCCTCGCTGCTCGCCACGACGATGGCTTTGTCCGCTGCCGGGGGAACGGCGCGAGCAACCGCCACGGCAATTCGCGCAAGCGCCCCTTCGGTTTCCCCGCGCGATATGCCGCCCCGGGCGAAGCCCCGGGTATCGAGCGGCACCGTCCCGAGACTTCGCTGTCCGAGGCGGCGCTCGATGTCGTCGAGGCCGTACAGCCGGTGGTCGAAGAATTCGCGGATGGTCACCCAGATGGCCGCCAGCAGAAGTCCGCCGGCGATTGACAACTGCAGCATGGTGCTCTTGCGCACCCCGATGGGTGTCGCCAGCTCGGAGGGCTGCTGCACAACGACGACATTGCCGATCCGCGCCAACTCAAGCGCGGCAATGCCCCGTGCCTCGTTGAGCTTGCTGTCGTAGAGCTCGTAGGCCCGGGTGCTGCTGGCAACCGCTCGCCGCAACTCGTGCCACTTCCCAAGGGAATCCTGCAGCGCCTGGAGCTCGTTGCGGATGTTGTCACGCAATGTCTCGCGCAGCCGGAAAGCCTCCCGCCGCTGGGCGACCGCGGCCTGAAGCTGTTGGACAAGCATGTTGGAGATCGCGGTGAGTTCGGTGCGCAACCGCCGGACATTCTGGTCCTGGGAGCTGAGAGTGGCTTGTGCCGACAGCCATTTCGCCGCGGCGGCAGACAACTGGTTGGCCAGGGTCTGCTGGAGAGCAGTGCCGAAGTTCGATACCGCGAACATCGCCAGCTCGTGCTCGCCGCCGTCACGCGCCTCGTTGAACTGGCGCAGCGACATCTCGGCCTGCTCCAGTTCGACGCGCGCCGAGCTGGCGCTGGTCTCGGCCTCGGCAAGGCGCCTGAGCAGTGCATTCCGCTGCTCGTCGGGATTGCTGATGCCACGCTCGCGTTCGAACTGTGACAGCGCCGCCTCCGCCTCGGCCAGGCGTAGGGCGCTTTGCTGGCGCTGTTCGCGGAAGAAACTGGCGGCGGTGGCTCCCTGGTAGATGGTGCTGCGGTGGACGAAATAGAGATCGAGCAGATTCTTGAGCAGCAGCTCGGGAGCACCTCGCTGCGACCAGGTCACGCGAGCGACGACCAGATTACTGAGCGGCGGCGATTCGACCGTCAGCGCCTTCGCCACTGCCTCGATGAACTGTTCTCGTGGTGTCAGGGCAGGCTTGATTCCAGCGTAGATCAGGAAGTTGTCCAGCCCATCCTTCAGGCCAACCCAGGCCGCGCGGGCCTGCTCCTTCAGCCAGCCGATCAGGCTATCGGGCGGAGGCCTCGGCTTGTCAGAGAGATCGACACGATCGACGAGCGACCCGATCAGGTCACGGCTGCTGAGCAGCTCGAGCTCGCTGCTGCCATAGCCGCCCTGTGATCCGACCATCAATTGCCGGTCGGCGATCGTCGTCGGCGCAGGCGCCTGCTCCTGTCCGAGACGCACGAGCAGACGTGCCTCGGCGATATAGGCATCGCCCCTGATGAGGATCACGTACCCCATGGTGCCGACCACGCTGGCAATGACGATCAGGATGATGCTCCACTTCCTGCGGAGCACGATCTTAGCCAGATCGGCAAGAGACACTGCAGGTAGCAGGCCTGCGTCACCTTTGGGCTGCATATACCTCGTCATCCGGAATGTCAGGCCGCGTTGCGGTGAGCCAGCCAAGCCTTGTACCAGACGATGGTCTCCCGCAAGGCGTCATCCATGGTCCAACCCGGCGCCCAGGCCAGCATATCGCGGGCCTTGCGGGCCGACAGGTATTGTTCCGGGATTTCGGCCGTCGCTTCGCCCAGAACGATCGGCTCGAGGTCCGACCGGCCGGCAAGGTGCAGGATGCGTTCGACCAGCTGCACCACCGACAGCGGCTGCTCGGCAGAGAAATTGAAGGCATGACCATGAACCGCCGGATCATCCATCCGCTCGGCCAGCAGTAGATACGCTCGCACGGCGTCCCGGACGTAGATGTAGTCGCGTACCATGGTGCCGTCACTTCGCAGAACCGGCCGCTCGCCGTTCAGCGCCCAGCGGATCGTGCCGGGCACGATCCGGCTGAAATTTAGGTCCCGGCCGCCGAAGAAATTACCACAGCGCGTTATGCATACGGGCAGTCCGTAGGTCTTGTGATAGGTCTGCGCAAGAATGTCGGTGCAGCTCTTGGAGGCATCGTAAGGATGGCGGCCGTTCAGCGGCTCGGTCTCGTCATTGGGAAGGTTCGCAACCTCGCCATAGGCCTTGTCGGAGGATGCAATCACGACGCGCTTCACCTGTTTGCCGAGTTCCCGGCAGGCATCCAGGACGTGCCAGGTCCCGCGGATGTTGGCCTCGAACGTCGAACGCGGATTGCGCAGGGCCGTGCCCACGATCGGTTGTGCGCCGAGATGCAGAACAGTGTCGGCCTCGTGCTCGTTGATGGCGCGGAGGATGACCTCGTACTCTTCCAGTGCGCCCTCGACAATGAACTCAGGCACGGTAGCCGCGTCGTCGGACCCGTACTGCCGATTGCGATCGCGTACGAGGCCGATGGTCGTCGCGCCAAGGCGGCCCAGTTCCTTGATCGTCCAGGAACCAAGGAAGCCACTGCAACCGGTCACGAAGACCCTGCGGTTCGCCCAGAAAGCGGGATTGAGGTCGGATGTCATGAGGACGCCGCCGCCGCGTTGGAAACCGCCCACGGGGGCGCGCCACCGGCGAACAGTGCTTCCATCTCCTGCTGATCCTTGTAGGTGTCCATGGACTTGAAGAAGCCGTTGTGGCGGAACGCTGCCAAGTGACGGCCGGCGAGCAGATTCGGAAAGACCTCGCGCTCGAGGTTGTCGCCGTGCCAGTGATCGAAAATGGTCCGATTCATGACGAAAAAACCTGCATTTATCCAGTATTCCTGAAGGACTGGCTTCTCGCGAAACTGCGTGATGCGGTGATTTCCATCGATCGAAACCGTACCGTACTGAGACCGCAAGGGCACGCAAGTCACCGTTCCCAAGGCACCGGCGTCATGGTGGAATTCGACCAGCTTGCGCAGCGGAATATCCGAGAGGCCGTCGGCATAGGTTGCCATGAACGTCTCGCCCAGGAGATCACGGCATTTGAGCACCCGCCCGCCGGTGTCGGTGTCCTGGCCGGTGTCGACCACCTGCACATCCCAGCCGGTCGCCCGATTGCTGAAGTAGTCGACAATCACCTCCTTGCGATGGCCGACCGACAGGATGAATTTCGTGAAGCCTTGGCTCGCATAGAGTTCCATGACCCGCATTACGACCGGCCTGCCGCCGACCGGCATCATCGGCTTGGGCAAGTATTCAGTGTATGGATAGGCACGCGTTCCGGCTCCGCCGGCAAGGATCACCACTTGCATGAGTATCACCTGACGTTGGCAGGATCTGGGAACTGAACCGGATCAGAACGAGCCTCCATTGAGGAAGCCCTTATAGGTCGTGCGCATCAGAATGACGAGATCGACTGAAATTGACCAGTTCTCGATATAATAAAGATCGTAGTCGAGGCGCTGTTGCGCCTTTTCAATCGTATCGACGAGCCCGCGACAACCATTGATCTGCGCGAGCCCGGTAATGCCGGGCTTCATGCGGTGGCGGGCTGCATAGCCGGGGACCGCGTCGTGGTAGTAGGCATCGCCGACCCGCATTTCGACCGGATGGGGCCGCGGTCCGACCAGAGACATGTCCCCTCGCAGGACATTGAAAAGCTGGGGAAGCTCATCGAGGCTCGTGCTCCGCAGGAAGCGCCCGATCCGCGTAACGCGCGGGTCGTAGCGTACGGCCGCCTGGGCACCCGACAGGTCACTTTGCTCCCAGTGCATGGTCCGGAATTTCCAGATGAGGATCGGTCGATTGCCGTAGCCGAAACGCCGCTGACGAATCAGAACCGGCCCAGGACTGTCGAGCCGGACGAGGATCGCCACCAGCAGCATTATCGGCATCGCGACGAGAAGGCCCGCCATGCCGATGGAGAGGTCCTCCGCGCGTTTCGCCCAGCCCCGCAGGCCGCTGAGCGGCCGGCTCCACAATCTGACCATGGGCTGGTCGCCGAGCCGCAAGGTCGCTTCGGTCCCAGGCGGCATAATGATAGCCGGCACGAGCAAGTCGAGAGGCAGGGATCGCGCCGCCAACGCCCCCGCTTGGAGCAAGGAACGGTCATCCCAGTCAACCGCCAGCACGACTACGTCAGGCATTATCGACTGCAGTCTCGGAATGAGTTCGGCACACGGATTTTCGCCTGGAGGCAACTCGATCATGCCAATTGCGGCGATGTCTCCCCTGGCCTGCGCCAGCGCAGCCGCGGACGAAACCACTCTGAGAAGCGGCCCCCGTCCGACGACGACGACCTGCGTAGCAAGCCCACCTCCGTCGCGTATCATCTTCACGAGGGGGCGCATCAAGGCCCGAAGCGCCAGAAGGCTGAACGAGCCCGCCGGCAGGCAGAGCATCACGAACAGGAGAACGCGGCCATCGTCGAGCACCCCACCGGCGTACAGCAGGCCTATAGTCACCGCCGTCGAGGCGATCCAGATTGTGGCCGCCGCGACGCCCTGGAAAATCGGTTCCCTGGCCGTTTCGGTCCGATAGGCTGCGAGAAGTCCCAACAGCAGCACGTAGGCGGCAATCACTGCTATCGACGATGTCGTCGAGTGCGACGGATCGATCCCTTCCGGCATCAAGCGCCAGAGAATCAGTCCCGACACGATGAGTACGAGGATGTCACCGAAAAGCGCTGCCAGACCAACGCCCAGTCGTCCCGTGGGTCGCTTGTCGACCGAAGCCCGCGCCCTGATCAGATGATGGATGTCCCACTCAGCCCGCTGAGTCAGCCGCCCGTCCGCCGCTTCCACGATCAAGCCGGGCTGACCACTATCCCGCTCCGCGTTTCCGTGCGAGTGCATGCAGCCTCTGGTAGTATTAACAATTGAGCCGAATCAGAGACGCTAGGTGCTACAAGGTTCTATTATCATCAGCGATGTAATCTCTTCGCAACCGCAAATATCGGGTCACAGTCCGGTCTTGTTGGGCTTGAAGGGGCCAACTAAATGCATATCAAGTGCGATAATAATTGCGTTCAAAAGTGCGGCCCGCAAATTGCACGAGTTCTGTATTCTGGCACTATTATTAGAGAATACTGGCGCGCTGAGGATGAACACGCGAATGGTCGGGACACTGCCATAACCTTGACCCTGTCCTTGCGGTCGGCTCACAAGCACGGCACTTTCTGTGCGACATGCACTCGTGAATCGGATGTTGCTGCACGAGGGTTCAGACTCAATTGGCGCGAACGCGTCGATTTGACTCGAATCTGCTCGGCTCCGTTGGAGAGCAGAATGATTCAGTTTCAATAGGCTAACTTGAATTGAGTACAGACTTTAGCATTCATTAATTGCCAATTGACCGACGCCGAAAGAGGACATCTCAGATCCAGCAGGGGGGGGGGGAGTGCATGGTACCTCGCGTCTATCTCGGTGATCTCCGGTATGATACCGCTGGCGTTCTTGCCAATGACTGCATGCCGCTCGGCGTCGCCTACATGAAGGCGGTAATGGACCGGGATAATCCCGATCTCGAATCCCGGCTGTTCGTCTATCCGTCCAATCTTCTCGAAGCGCTGAAGTCCGCACCACCGGACATGCTGATGCTCAGCAACTACGTCTGGAACGAAGCACTTTCGCGCAATTTCTTCCGCATTGCCAAGCAGATCAACCCCAACGTGCTCACGGTCATGGGCGGGCCGAATTTGCCGCTCGAGCCCGAGCGGCAGATCGCCTATCTCGAGCGGCATCCCGAGATCGACGTATATGTAACCGGTGAGGGGGACTTCGCGGCCAGTCAGCTCGCGCAGATATTCTTGGACTGCGGCATGTCTCACAAGGTGTTCGGTGCGCGCGGCATGGGGTCGGCAATCTGGCGCAATGCCGAGGGACAGGTCGTGCGCACGCCCACGCCCGAACGCCGGCGAGAGGTCGACGAGATTCCGTCGCCTTGGCTGACCGGCATACAGGACGAGTTCTTCGACGGCCGCCTGTCGCCGATGATCGAGACGAACCGAGGCTGCCCTTTCACCTGTACCTTCTGCGTACAGGGCACCCGCTGGTACTCGAAGGTGAACAACTTCTCCCTCGAACGCACGAAGGAGGAAATCCACTACATTGCCAAGCGGATCCGTTCGCATTCCCCCACCATGGGCACGCTGCGCATTGCCGACTCGAACTACGGCATGTTCGAGCGCGATATCGAGATTTCCGGCTATATCGGTCAGATGCAGCGGGACTATGCTTGGCCGAGCTTCATCGATGCGACCACCGGCAAGAACCGGCCTGAGCGCATCATCAAGTCGGTCGAGCAGGTGTCCGGCGCGCTCGTCCTGTATCAGGCAGTGCAATCACTCGACGAGAACGTCCTGCGCAAGATCAAGCGCCAGACCATCAAGCTCGACGCTTACAAGGCACTAGAGGTGCATATGCGGGGACGCGGCCTGAAGTCGATCTCCGACCTCATTCTCGGCCTCCCCGGCGAGTCCCTGTCCACCCATCTCACGGGCCTGACGACGCTGCTCGACAGCAACATCGACCAGATGCACAATTTTCAGGCGATGATGCTCAAGGGTTCCGAGATGGAGAAGCTCGAAAGCCGGGACACATTCAAGTTTGGCACGCGCTTCCGGGTCCTGCCGCGAAATTTCGGCACGTTCGAGGGCAGGCGTGTGTTCGACGTCGAGGAGATCGTCGTCGCCACCGACACGCTGCCGTTCGAGGACTATCTGACCTGCCGCAAGTATCATCTCGTTTCCAGCGTCTTCTGGAATGACGACTGGTTCGCCCCGGTCGTCCGCTTCTGCAATATGCACGGCATCAAGAACTCGGAATGGTGGATGGCGATGCTGCCAGCCCTCGAGAATGGCGATCCCGAAGTGCGTGGATTTCTCGACAGCTTCGTCGGTGAAACCAAGGGCGAACTGTTCACGAGCCGGGAAGAGTGCACCGAGTTCTATTCCCAGGACGAGAACTTCGAGAAGCTCGGCCGTGGCGAGATTGGTGACAATCTCATGTATCGGTACCGGGCGATCGCCTCGTTCTTCGTCTGGCCGGCGATCTGTGCCGCCGCCATGAACGCGAGCCGGGCATTGCTTGAAAGCCGCGGACTAACCGCAGCAATTCCCGACTTCGACCGGTTCTGGAACGATTTTCACACCTGGGTGTTGCTCTCGCACGCAACCGGCAAGACCGACCAGGAGATCCTCGCTCCGGCCGACGCGTCGCTGCACTATGATTTTCCCGCCTGGACTGCTGACGGCATGCCCGGCGATCCGAGCACCTTCCGGCTCGCCCGTCCGACGCAATTCACGTTCGAGTTGTCAGAGGAAGGCTCGACGGAGATGGCAAAGGCCCTGGCAGTCTGGACGACTCACATTCGCGGCCTCAGCAAGCTCGTAACGCGTATCCGGGTGACCTCCCAGGTACGCGGGTGCCGGCCGACCGACCAGGCGTTTGGCCGCGCCCGGGATGCCGTCGTCAGTGCAGCCTGACGCCGCCATTGGCATGGCATTGTTGTTCATCCTCCGATCGGCACAAGGGGGCGAGCGCCGGAACCTCGATGATGTCTTGGAGTGAGAGGATTCAAGTGATTGTTCATATTGGTGTGACGCCGCCGGTTCCGAAATATTCTTGGCTCCCCCACCGACCCGATCATGACCGCGTACCGGCCCCTGTCGGAGGCGTCACGAAGGCGGGTGTGTCGTGACGACCTTCAATCTGAGGCTCGCGGGACTGCGGCTCTCCGTTTTCGGGGACAGCAACCGTGTCGGGGCGGAATTCACCGCACGTACGCCGCTCCGTCGGGAGACTGGCGGGCGGCCTTCGGCAGCTCCCGTCGCCATCCCGCCTGATCTCGGGACCGAAGGTGAACTCGCCAGGCAGGTAAGGGCCATCGAATGGTATCACACGCTCGATCTTGGCGATGGCCTGGTGACTCCTGGTTTCTATGACCATCGGCCGATACTGGAGCACTACGGACTGCCGCGGCGCCTCGACGGAATGCGTGTTCTGGACATCGCGGCCTTTGATGGCTTCTGGTCGTTCGAGTTCGAGCGCCGCGGTGCCGCGGAAGTGGTGGCGCTCGACATCGCTTCAGCCGCCGAACTCGACCTCGCGCCGCGCGTCCGTGCCGCAATGACGGAGGCCCAGCTCAATCGATCTTTCGGCGGCGGGTTTCAGCTCGCCCACGCGCACTACGGGTCGAACGTCCGGCACGTCCATTGCAACGTCTACGACATGAAGCCTGCCAGTCTGGGACGCTTCGATCTGGTTCATTGTGGAGACCTGTTGCTGCACTTGCGCGATCCCTTACTCGCCCTCTCGCGCATCCGGGAGATGACACAGGGCCAGGCCCTCATATCCGATTGCATCTTTCCGGATCTCGATCGCCATGACGGCGCCATGGTGCAATACGAAGGTGGCATGAACGATAACATCTGGTGGCGATTCGGCGCCAACACGCTGTCACGAATGATTCGTGACGCCGGCTTCGACAAGGTCGAGGAGGTCGCGCGCTTCCGCTACGGTCCGCGCGGCGTGGGGAACACCCTGTGGCACGTCGTCTATCGTGCAACACTTTAATGAAGCGTTGTCCCTTCGCATCGGCCACTCGCCTGTCACGACCGTTGCGCGGCCGACGGCACGCAGCGGACCAATTTGGGTTGGGACCCGACGCCAGTATTGTATTGACGGGGCAAGGGTGCAGAACGAATAGTGTCGCAAGGCATGGAAGCCCGGGCTGGGATGGCTTCCTACAGGATCGACATGGCCTCGCTACAAGGCACACTGCGCTGGACCAGCGTCATCAACCTGATGCTCAAGGGCGTCGCCGTTCTGGTTGCGCTCGTCAATCAGATCATTCTCGCCCGATGCATGTCGCCACACGATTTCGGCACCTACGTCATCGTCGTGGCCTGGGTCTCGTTCCTGTCGGTTGTCGGCGGCTGGGGAATGCCCCTCGCGGCTGTGCGATTTCTCCCGCAGTATCGACATTTCGACAATTTCCCCGCCGTTCGCGGATTCTTCTGGGATTCCGCCTGCGTCAGCCTGCTGGGCTCTACCATCATCATGGTGGGTTTCGTCACAATCTGCACTTGGGTGGGGGACCTGTTCGAGAGTGCTGCGGCCGGCGCGCCACTCCTGCTGCTCATCTGTCTCTTCACCCTGGCAACCGGGCTTCTGCAGGCGATGCGTCAGCCCCTGCGCGCGGAAATCCTCGGCAACATAGTCCGGCCCGTCGCCATCGGGTTATTGGTCGGAGGGTATGCCTGGCTTGTGGAGCTCCCGAATTCGGCGCATGCATTGCTCCTGACCTGCATCGCCACCGCTGTCGCGCTTGCGCCTGCGATGCTCATCGCCATTCGATCCTTGCCGGGCAGCATTGCCGGTCAACGAGATACGACCGAGCGACGTGCCTGGCTGGCCTCTGGCTTCGCATTCCTCTTGCCAATGGCCGCGATGTCGTTAATCGAGCGCCTGGACATCATCCTTCTGGGCACTCTCGTTGGAGCTGCGGATGCCGGGACCTACCAGGTGGCGTCCCGCCTCGCCCAGATGGTCGGTCTTGCGATGGTGTCCGTGAATGCATTGTTGGGCCCGATGGCAGCCGAGCTCATCGGGAGGAAGGACCAGCAGGGACTGCAACGCCTGCTGGCCAATGGCGCGGTGCTGAATTGCGCGCTCGCCGCGATCGTCGCGCTGGTGCTGATCGTGGCCGGCCCCCGAATCTTGCTCCTCTTCGGCCCCAACTTCGTCGCTGCAGGGCCGGCCATGGAAATCCTGGCCTTCGGACATGTGGTCCAGGCGGGTCTCGGAGCCGCCGGCGGAATCCTGGCACTCGCCGGACGCAACAAGGTGATCATCGTGGCGATGCTCGTGGCAGTCTGCCTTCATCCCCTGCTGTGCGTCCTGCTGATTCCCGCCCTGGGCCTAACGGGCGCCGCACTGGCGACAGCCTTGACCACGGCAACCCTCGCTCTTGCGCTGACCTGCATCGCCGCCAACATCCTAAAAGTCGACACCTCGCTGCGAGCCGGCATCCTTCTCGGCGCGGCACGCTGGCGCCATATTTTCTCAAGATAATGGATTGATCACTATGATGTATCGTCTCCATGTCTTGATCGCCCTCGTTCTGGCTGTGCTCGTTGCAGCGCCGTCACTCAGCGCGCAGCCTTGGCCGCGCAACGGCAACTTCGCCGAGGCAGGCAATCCGCCTGCCGGGTGGTATATCGACCCCGAGGGCGCGACCAAGGGACAGGTCAAGATCGTCGCTGGTCCCTCCGGTAGCGAGCGAATCCTGGAACTGCTGCCAAATTCGCGCAACACGCCGAGCGAGAAGCCGCTCGGTATTGGACAACTGATTCCTGTCGGCCCTCTGCGTGGCCATGAATTGGCGGTATCAGTCAAATTGGCGGCCTCCGGTGGTGCAAGTGCCGTGCTCGGCTTGGCGGTGCTGCGCAAGGGCGGCGTCAGCGACTCGATCCAGTTGCGGCCGGGGGGCGAGCCGATGTCGACCCAAGAGGGGCGGATCGTGGTCCCTGACGATCCGCTGGTCGAGGGGCTCATCCTGTTCCTGGTGGCCGAAGGCACGCAGGGCGTCGCTCGTTTCAGCGCGGTCAGCGTGACGCCGACGCGGAAGGTCGGCACGATGCCGCCGCCCTCCCTCGGCAAAGCGACGGCGAGCATTACCGCCTCCGTCCGCATTGACGCCACCCGCGTCGTGCGACAGATCCCGCGTGCCCTGTTCGGCACCAATCTCGAGGTCATTCGCGAGGCCAATGGACTGTGGGATGGCGCCAACCAGCGTCTTGATCCGGAAATCGTCCGGCTCAGCCGGGAACTGAACCTCGGCCCGGTCCGCTTTCCGGGGGGTGTCTGGGCCGACACCTACGATTGGCGCGATGGCGTCGGTCCACGTGACCAGCGCCCTAGCAAGCCAACCCATCCCGGCGCCGACGAGAAGGTGCGCAACCTGTTCGGCACCGACGAAGCTCTGGCCTTCGCGAGGGAAGCCGGAGCCAACCTGCTGATCACAGTGAACGCCGCCAGCGGCACTCCCCAATTGGCAGCGGATTGGGTACGCTACGTCAACGGCGAAGCCGGCAAGGCGCCGCGCAACGGTCGCGTTGAGATCTGGGAAATCGGCAACGAACTTTACATGGAAGGTGATCTCTCGGGCGGCCATCTCAAGCCCGAGCAGTATGCCGACCGATTTTTGGCTTACGCTGCGGCGATGCGAGCTGTCGATCCTTCGATCAAGCTGGCGGCCATTGGGCTGCGCAACTACGGGCGCTACCGGCTCGCCGCCCGCGACGACTGGAACGAGGTTGTGCTAAAGAAGGCGGGCTCGGCGATCGACTTGCTGGCGATCCACAATGCATATTCCCCCATAGTCGCCGGCGGAAAGGGAGTCGACCCGGCGGATGTCTACGCCGCCCTGCTCGCCGCCCCCCTGCTGATCGCGCGCAATCTCAAGGACACCTGGCGCGATGTCGAGCGGTTCGCGCCAACGCGTACCGGCCAGATCGGGCTGGCAATCACCGAATGGGGCCCGCTCTATGCCATCGATCCCTCGTCGCCCTGGATCGACCATGTGAAGACGCTCGGATCGGCCTTGTTCGTGGCTTCCACGCTGAAAGTGTTCGTCGAGGATCCGCACGTCGCCGTCGCGAACTTTTTCAAGCTCAACGAGGCGTCCTTCATGGGCTGGATCGGGCGCAGCGGGAGTTCCTGGATTGCGACGGCGCCCTACCTCGCGTTCAGGATGATCTCCACCGGTATGGAGCAGAACCTGCTCACCGCCACCGTGGACGCAGCGCGCTACGATTCCAGGACGGTTGGCTTCATCGACCGGGTTGCCGGTGTCCCCTATGTGGATGCGATGGCGAGCCAGTCGGGCGACGGGGGGCGCATCACCGTCCTGTTGATCAACAAGCATCTGTCGGCGGCGGCAGAAACGAGCATCGCCATCAACGGCGCCGTCGGTGTTTCCAGCGTGACCAGCCGCACGCTGACAGGATCTGCCGTCGACGCTAATACCGGGACCCAGTTGCCGAGGGTGCCCGGACTGAAATGGGCCCGCCAGCAGCAAGCTGGGCCGCTCGGCCGCTTCGACCGTGGCGCTCCCAGCGAGGTCCGCATCGATGCCGCCTCGCTGGCGCCCGGTACTGCCCTGACCGTGCGCATTCCACCGCACTCGATGATGGTTCTGAGCTTCGAGGGCGTTCGTCGCTGATGCCCGGGGCCGCCTTCATTCTCTATGTCGTGCCGACGTTCAACCGGGCACACGAGTTGCCTCGCACGCTGCAAGCCATCGCGGACCAGCGGTGGCCGACCAGCCAGATGGCAATCCTGGTCATCGACAATTCTTCCACCGACGACACGCCGGCAGTCCTCGCCGACATCGCGAAGCGACTGCCCTGCAAGCTTGAGCACTTGCGCAAGGCGCCGGAAGGGCCAACGGTTGCGCGCAACATCGGGCTTAGACGTGGTGTCGAAGGCTATGTGGCTCTGGTCGACAGCGATGTCGAACTGGATGCTGGCTGGACAGCTGCGACGGTAGCGGCGCTCGAAGCGGATGCCTCACTGGCCCAGGTTGGTGGCAAGCTGGTTTTCGCGCACGATCCGACCATCCTGAACAGCTACGGCGGCGAGTCCGGATGGCTCGGTCTCTCTTGGGATCGCGCTGAAGGACACCCTGTGGATTCCGTGACGCACCCGACTGAGGTGCTATGGATCAATACAGCGGCGGTCATGCTACGGCCGGGGCCGGCCCTTGCGCTTGGCGGCTTCGACGAGTTCTTTTTCTATGGCTACGAGGAGCCTGATCTGGGATTGCGCCTGGCGATTGCCGGCTGGCGGTCCATGGTGGTGCCGGAAGCGCGGGCAATTCATCACACCGGTTCCGAGATCGGCGTCAGCGCCCCGCTCATCGTCTTTCACTACACCAAGAACAGGATCCGCATGGGGATCAAGGCACTCGGCGCTGGCCTGCTGCCGGTCTTCCTGCTGACCAATCTAGTCTACGGCCTGCTCGATGCAATCCTGCATCGGCCGCACGCCGCGCGCTTCAGGGCGCTGATCTGGAATGTCGCGCATATCACGGACTCCTGGCGTCTGCGTCGCTTGGCGCAGGACGCCCGCACCGTGCCGGATAGGCGGGTGCTGCGCCTGATCTCGTGGCGACCGTTCCCGCCCCGGCGCCTGAAGCGGCTGCGCCGTCGACCCGTCGACGGAAGCAGGATCGTAGCGACTTCGGCCGACGATCGTGTGAGCACCAAGCGGACCGTCCCATGAACGACGACGCGTCACCGACGATGGTGTCCGTGATCGTGCCGACGCACGAACGGCCGAACTTGCTGGCTCGCCTTCTGCAGTCGCTCCAGGCACAAACATGGCCGATCGACCGGTTCGAGATAATCGTCGTGCATAACTATACCGACGACGGAACGGATCGCGTCGTCGCCGAAATCGCTTCGACAAGCCCGGTCTCGATTACCTACCACCGTGTTGACTTCAGCAGCCCGGGCCCGTCGCGTCAGTTCGGCGCCGAGCGTTCTCGGGGTACCGTCCTGGCCTTCATAGATGACGATTGCGAAGCGACAGCGGACTGGATCAGGGCGGGTGTCGCCGCATTGGGCGATGGAGCAGGGCTCGCCCAGGGCCGCACCCTGCCCCATCCGGGCCAGCCGAGGCGATTATTGGAACGGACCATCTCCGTCACCGGCGAAACGCCCTATTTCGAAACCTGCAACATCTTCTACCGGACAGAGGCGTTTCATGCGGTCGGGGGATTCCCGCCCGAATTCCGGGAACGCTTTGGCGCCGAGGACACCGCACTCGGCTGGGCAACGAAGCGCGCTGGCTTTCACACCGCCTTCGCTCCGAATGCACTCGTCTATCATGAGGTCTTTGCCGTCTCGTTGCGAGCCTGGCTGCTGGAACCTAGGAAGCTGCGTCATTGGCCGTTTCTCGTGCGTGCCTTTCCGGAGCTGCGGCGCCACCTGTTTCTGCGGGTCTTCCTCAGTCCGCTGACCGCGACGTTCGACCTGGCCGTCGGAGGCCTGCTTCTTGCCATACTGCTTCATCCGGCGGGTCTGGCTTTGGTATTGCCCTATATTGGAGTGCGACTGGTAGACCGCGGGCGGTTCCGGGCCCCTCACATTCTCCTTGCGCGACTGATCTGCGGCATACCTCGCGCCTGCGTGCTGATAGGCACATTGATGTTGAGCTCGCTACGCGCCCGGAGGCTTGTCCTTTGAAGGCACGTCCACTGTCGGTTCTGCTGACGCATGAGGTCTTCCCGCCCGAGATCAGGGGTGGCGGAGAGTACATTGCCCTGCGCGTTGCGATGGCACTGCAGGAACGAGGCATCCAGGTGCAGGTCCTGACGACTGGCGATCCAGCCAATACATCGCATCAAGGTGTGCAGACGGAGCGGCTGCCGATTGGGCGTTACGGCTTCAATCTCAAGGTTGGCCGGATCATCGCGGCAGCCCGGTCGGTCGACGTTCTTCAGACCTTTAACTACCATGCCTGTCTGCCTTCACTGATCGCCGCCCGTTATCTGTCCAAGCCCATCATCTGCGAGATCCTTGGTCTGTTCGGTCTGGCTTGGCTGGACATGCGCGGCCGTACAATCGGACGGCTCTATCAGTCGTGGGAACGCTTTGTCGTTTCGCGTTCGTACGACCGCACGGTATTCCTGAGCGCACGGTCTCGAATGCAAGGGCTGGCTCTGGGGGCCACAGCGGAGCGCAGCATGGTCAACCCTCCTGGCATTGACTTCGACCAGCTGGACTGCGCAGCGGTCCGCAAGCCATTCGTCCTGTTCGCCGGCAAATTCGATGTCCGCAAGGGTATCCGGGAGTTACTGACAGTCGCAGCTGCGCTTCCGGATATTCCCTTTCATGTCGTGGGCTGGGGTGACGGGCTCCCGATGTTGCAGGATGCTAACCTGAAGAATATGACGATTACCGTGGAACACGCAGCTTCCGGTGGCGGACTGCAGTATCATAGTCTGCTACGCGATGCCCTCGTGCTGCTGTTTCCGTCACACTCCGAAACCTTCGGGCTCGTGCTTGCCGAGGCCATGGCGTCGGGCTGCGCCATCGTCTCGACCATCGATACCATTCCCTTCGCGGGGACCCTCGTCGCACCGGGGGACGACGCGGCAATGATCGAAGCGATCCGTCGCATGTGGTCGGATCAACCATTCACGCAGGAACTCGGCCGGCGCAACCGCACCATGGCTGCCGCATACACGTGGGACGCCCATGTCGACAGGCTAGTAGAGACTTACGAATCCCTTCTGAACGCTAGGCGGGCATCGCCTCCCGGCGTCGCATGAGGGTTTGAGCGTGCGCATCGCACTCTATCATCCCTGGGTTTACGTCAAAAGCGGGCTGGAACGGACGCTGCTCGAGATCGTGCGTCGTTCGCGCCATGACTGGACTGTCTACACCAGTCATTACGATCGCGAGGGCACGTATCCCGAATTGAAGGACCTGCCTATCGTCGAGCTGTCGCGGGTGTCCGTACGCCGAACCTACGGAGCAGCACTAAGCGGGGCAATGCACCTCGCCACGACCCGGATCGACTTACGCAACTTCGATGCACTAGTCATTTCCTGCGACGGACTCGGTGACCTGTTGACGTTGCGAAATGCATCACGTCCGCTTCTGTGCCTGTGCTTTACGCCGTTGCGAGCCACCTTCGACCAATTCTATCGCGAGCGTCTCCTGCAGCGCACTGGCGCGCTGCGCCCGCTGGCCATCCTGGCAGAGTTCGGCTTTCGCGTGATCGATCGCTTTTGCTGGCGCCGCTACGATTCTGTGATCGCCATCAGCGAGACTGTACGGCAGAGAATAGTCGACGGCGGGCTCTACCCGTCAGATGAGATCCAGATCCTTCACCCGGGCATCGACGGCGAGCGCATCAGACCTTCACCCGAATTCGAGCCCTACTTTCTCGTCGCCGGGCGCATCATGTGGACCAAAAACATCCAGCTGGCGATCGAGTCTTTTGCCCTGGCTCGACCTCAACTTCCGCCCGGGTTCCGACTGAAGATCGCCGGCATGGTCGATGCCAAGAGCCAGGCTTATTTCGCCGATCTCAGCCGGCGCGCCGCCGAGATAGGTGGGATCGAGTTTGTCCTGGGCCCGACCGACACGGAAATGCGCACGCTCTACGACCGCTGTTCAGCAGGATTGTTCACCGCCTTCAACGAGGATTGGGGGCTTGTGCCGGTGGAACTCATGGCTGCTGGCAAGCCGGTCCTTGCGGTCGATGCAGGCGGACCGCGCGAGTCGGTTCTGGACGATCAGACCGGCTACCTTGAACCGGACGACGCGGCGGCGTTCGCGCGCCGGATGGTGACATTGGGCAACAACACCGCACTGGCACGCAAGCTTGGCGCCGCCGGAGCCGAACGAGCCCGTCTCTTTACATGGGAAGCGTTCGTGGCAGGTCTCGATGACAGCATCGACCGACTGGTGCTGACCTCACGTGGTGGGAAATCGGTGAACTTCGGCAGGCGGGGCAAGAGCGGTCGTTCACGGGCAGTGCGGAGCGCTCCATTTCTCGACATCAATTCCCGGCACGGTGGTGGTTGAGATCAGAGTCGATCGGGCGGCGCGAAGGGCGGACACGACCGGCGCTTTCGACGAGTAGCCAGCGTCGCTGGCTACTCTGGGAGACAAGTGTCGAGTGACGACCCAGACGGCCGATGCGCCGGACACTGAGGTACAGAGGGTTGCCGGGTCGAGAATGGATTCCCGCTCCCCCTTTGCCGCCACGAATCGCTCCATCTCCGCGGTGGGCGGCACGGCCACGATACGAGCCGACCCACGCTGCTCGCGCAAGGCGATTGCAAGCGCTCTTGCGGCAAAGGCGCCCTCGGTGGCCAGGATAGGTTCCCCGGGCCCGAGAGCCATGAGAAGCCTCGCCGCCGCGGGCCATTGCTCTTTGCGGGGGTCGAGCCTGTACCAGTTGAACAGACCGACGGTCTGCAGAGCGATCAGGGCAAGACTTACGACGTAAACGGCCCGACCGGGCAGTCGCACCGCCCCGGCCGCTACGAGCACGTTCAGCGGCATCCACAGGAACAGCACTGTCCTATCCAGCAGAACCGGCACGACATTAGCCAATAATGGCAGGAAGACGCCGATGAAGGCCAGCGTTGCCGCCAGGCCGATCGTCACACCATCCCGCCGTCGGAAGCCGGCGACGGCCGCAAGGCCAACGAGCCCGGCGGCCAGCACTCCGCCAACCGGAGAGAGCCCGTACTGGAAGGGAGCGACCAGCGTCCGACCGTAAATGCGCAGCGCCTCCAGCACGTCCGGTCGATCGATCCAGCGATCGCTGAACTCAGGCTGGAAAAGATGCTGCACCACGTTGGCGACAGGAGGCAGGCCCACAAGCAGAGTAACCACACCCGACGCCGCAATCATCGCGAGGCCCCGGCCAAGTTCTCCACTCGAGGCAAAACAGGCCGCAATCACGAAACAGCCGAGCGCAAGGATCTGGATCGCAGCAGTCGCATGCAACCAGACGAGAATGCCCTGCAGCAGGCCCAGAACCAGGACTGGAAGGACCACGGCCCGGACGCGGGAAGGCGCGCGGACCAGCCGCAGCGCCACGACCATGGCGCAGCAGAAAATGAAGAACAGCAGTGCATAGCTACGTGCCTCCTGGGAGAAGCGCACAAGTGTCGAGGCAACCGCCGTCAATCCCGCGACCAGAAACCCAGCTCGCTCACCGAAAGTCGCTCGCGTGAAATACCAGACGGGAACGAGGGTGAGCGTCCCAGCAATAGCGGACAGGACGCGCAACCCGCTGATGTCCTCGCCAAAGAAAAAGATCCACGCCTTGGCGATCAGGTAGTAGCCGGGAGGATTCGATTCGAGGCGTGCCATCTCGCCGAACAGATCGGCCAATGGTAGGTTGGCGATCTCAATGGTTGCCGCTTCATCAAACCACACCGGATCGGAAGAAAGGCCGTATAGCCTGACGAGTAAGGCTATCATCAATACAATTGCCAGGGTCAGGGCGCTCTGGATCGCGGCAGACTGCCCGCAAATGGATAGTCCGGACCGGCCGAAGATCACGGCCGCAACATCGCGGCCGGCATGCAGCGACTGGTCGGCCGCCCTCGCCGCCCTTCTGCCACGAGCCCATGCATCCGTCGACTGTTATCCCGATTTGCCGTATCCGGCGGCTCGATTTGCGAGATTCGCGAGCGACTGCCTAGGCCAATTTCCGCGAATGGCGACGCAGGTCGGCTTCTACCATCTCCGCAACCATGTCCTCGAACGAAATCGAAGGCTGCCATCCCAGGACCTCGCGCGCTTTAGTGGAGTCACCGCACAGCACGTCAACTTCCGCCGGCCGGAAAAAATCTGATCGCGTGATCACGTGGTCCTTCCAGTTTAAACCAACAACCCCAAAGGCAAGCTGACAGAATTCGCGGATAGACCGTGTCCGGCTGGTGGCGACGACATAGTCTCCCGGCTTTTTCTGTTGTAGCATCAGCCACATGGCGCGGACATAGTCCCGCGCATGGCCCCAGTCGCGTCTGGCATCCAGATTCCCCAGTGCCAGTTCCTTGGCCAGCCCGAGCTTGATACGGGCGACGCCGTCGGTGATCTTGCGGGTGACGAACTCGATCCCACGAAGCGGACTCTCGTGATTGAACAGGATACCCGAAGAGGCGTGCATCCCGTAGCTCTCGCGATAATTCACCGTCATCCAATGCGCATAGAGCTTGGCGACAGCATAGGGAGAGCGCGGGTAGAAAGGAGTCTTCTCAGTCTGCAGAGGCTGCTGGATCATGCCAAACATCTCGGACGAGGATGCCTGATAGAAGCGAATCTGCTTGTTCACGATACGAGTCGCCTCTAGCATAATCAGTGTGCCGATGCCTGTCACCTGACCCGTGAGGATAGGCTCATTCCACGACGTCGCGACGAAGCTCTGGGCACCGAGATGGTAGATCTCGTCGGGCTCGCAGGCGGAGACAGCGCGGATGACGCTGGTCTGGTCGATCAGGTCTCCGCTCACTAGCTCGACATGCTTCAGCACATCGAGCGATTGCAGGCGCTCACCGACGAAATCCAGCGTCGCTGAATGGCGCACAAGCCCGAAAACCCGGTAACCCTTTTCAAGCAGTAACTGCGCCAGATAGGCACCGTCCTGTCCAGTAATTCCGGTAATCAGGCAATTTGGCATCACTCTTTATGCGATAGTTCTGACTTTCTATCAACAATTCTTAACGCCAATAGGCAACGTGATCTGGATCGATGATGAGCGGGTGCGCGAGCACTTGGGACACATCGTTCGGGGGACGGTCGAAGAGACGCTGAACGCGATGCTGGAAGCGGAGGCGGATCGGCTGTGCAACGCAGAGCGCTACGAGCGGACGGCCGGGCGGCGTGACCAACGGTCGGGGAGCTACGATCGCAAGCTGCAGACCAAGGCCGGCGCGGTAACGCTGAAGATTCCGAAGTTGCGCCAGCCGACGTTCGAGACGGCGATCATCGAGCGCTACCGGCGGCGGGAAAGTTCGGTGGAGGAAGCCCTGATCGAGATGTACCTGGCCGGCGTGTCGGTGCGGCGTGTCGAGGATATCACCGAGGCGCTGTGGGGCACGCGGGTCAGCCCCGGCACGGTGTCGAACCCCAACAAAAAGATCTATGGCCAGATCGAGAGCTGGCGGAATCAACCGATCGAGGGCGAGCAACCCTATCTTTACCTCGATGGCATCGTGCTCAAGCGCACGTGGGCGGGAGAGGTGCGTAACGTCTCCCTGCTGGTGGCGATCTCCGTCAACGCCGAGGGATACCGCCAGATTCTCGGCATCGTCGAGGGCGGCAAAGAAGACAAAGCCGGCTGGAGCACCTTTCTTGCGCATCTCAAAGGGCGCGGCCTGCGCGGCGTCGAGCTGATCGTCTCGGATGCCTGCCTGGGCCTGGTCGAGAGCGCCGCCGAGTACTTCCCCAACGCTCGCTGGCAGCGATGCATGGTGCACTTCTATCGCAACGTCTTCAGCCACGTGTCGGCCGGCAAGCGGCGCGAGGTCGCCCTGATGCTCAAGGCCATCCACGCCCAGGAGGATCTGGCGGCGGCCCAGCGCAAAGCGGCGGAGGTTGTCGTGCGGCTGCGAGGCATGAGGCTCGGCAAGGCCGCCGAGCTGGACGAGGGGGCCGTGTCGGAGACCCTGGCCTATTATGCGTTCCCGGAAGAGCACTGGCGCTGCATCAGGACCAACAATCCGCTCGAGCGCATCATGCGCGAGATCCGCAGGCGAACCCGCGTCGTTGGCGCTTTCCCAGATGGCAACTCGGCCCTCAATCTGGCCGCGGCAAAGTTGAGGCACATCGCCGGCACGCGCTGGTCGACCAAACGATATCTGAACATGGAGCTGCTCAGGCAGCGCAACGCCATGATCGCTTAACTGGAGCAGGCCACCGACCAAAAGTGCGAAAAATTCTGGACACTACCGTACGATCTTCGCCCGCAGCGTAAGTGCCGCCGGCAGCGAGCGCGATCGCGTTATCGCCAAAAGATTGCTGCGCTCGTCGTTGGACATTGTGAGCATCACCTTCGGGCGTCCGGTGCGCATCGGGTATCTCCTTCAATCAGGATACCCGAAACCGATGCAATAATCATGCTGCAAACTTACGGGACAGAACACTAGTAGTGGGTCGGCTTAAAATTTGAACTCACTACTTGTCGCGCGCCAAGCGCGCGGTCGCGGTGACGCCTTTCCAATGGCCAGGACCCTCCAGAACATCGCCCGTCTTGCCGAATTTGTATTGGCCTTGATTATCAGAGAACGGAATGATCAGCATTCCGCCATCTAGAGCAGATTCCCATTAATCGAAGCCATAGCCTGCATGTGTGAAGAAGTTTTCACATTCGATTGGCTTGAAGGTTTGGAGAGCGTCTGCCGCTGCAGTTTCGAGGGCTTCGATGGTTCG
>Ga0082335_1002943_pt1 | contig 29654 bp, 26 predicted proteins | sample Subgrocontami58m_FD_72375 | JGI IMG/M metagenome (GOLD analysis project Ga0082335, IMG submission 72375) | Subsurface groundwater microbial communities from S. Glens Falls, New York, USA - GMW37 contaminated, 5.8 m (SPADES assembly) (version 2) ...
AGCACCTCCCCCTATGCGGCTCCCGCGGGGGGCGGGGGCCCCTGCCCCTGCCCCCAAAGCTGGCGGGGGCCGCCCCGCCGATCACGGTGATCGGCGACGGTTCCTTTACGGCGGGCGGCTTTGCCTGGCGGTTCGACGACTTCACCATGAACGTGATCGTCTTCGGGCAGACCGGTAGCGGCAAGACGGCGTGCATCCTGAATTCCCTGCTGGAGGGGTTGGTCGCATCGTCGACCGACCCCGCGCTCCGGATCGCCGGTCTTCTCCTGGACGCCAAGGGTGATTTCCGGGGCAAACTCGAGCGGCTCTGTGAACGCTACGATCGCGCGGACGACCTGTTCGTCATCGATCCCGCGAACTGGGCCACGCACGGCGGTACCCGCCTCGGCATCGCCTGGAACCCGCTCGACAACGACGATGACGCGCTCGAGGTCGCGGTGCGTCTCGTCACCGTCTTGCGGCTCCTCGGGCTCGAACAGGGCAATGAGGGCTCGTTCTTCCTCGACAGCGCCAAGATATTTTTGCGGCACATCATCACGCTGCTCCGGGCGGCGCGGCTGACCGACATTCCGTGTCTCGCCGATATCCACCGCCTCTGTCAGGAGCCTGACGACAATACGCCGTTCTACCATGCGGTGGTGGCCGGCGTGTCGGAGCGTTATCCGGGCGACGTGCCGGGCGAGGTCATGGATGCCCTCTCCTACATGGAGAATGAATGGGGACCGATGGCGGACCGGCAAAAGTCGGCCGTGCGCTCGACAATCATCCAGCTCCTCGACGAATTCCTGATCCCGCCCTTCAACGAAATGTTCGCGGGAAAGTCCACCATCTCCATCGCGGACGCCATCGACCAGGGTCGCATCCTCTACATCGATATGCCGGCGGCGGACCGGGAACGGATGAGCCGGGTCGTCAGCACGCTGATCAAGCTCGAGTACCAACGAAACATCCTGACCCGTCCGGGCAAGGCGCGTCGGAGCTTCATGCTCGCCGACGAGTTCCAGACTTTCTATACGAGTGGTGACGGACGCGGAGATTCGGATTTCTTCGAGCGTTCGCGCGAGAGCCGCCACGCCAACATCGTCGCCGCGCAGAATCTCCCGGCATTCCTGAAGCGCACGCGCAATCCGAATGACGTGAAGAACTTCCTCGGCAACTGCGCCGTGAAGATCCTGCTGCGCAACGGCGAGGATGAGACCAACCGCTGGGCGTCGGCGCTGTTCGGTCAACGCTCCGAGATTGTCATTACGACCAATGAGCAGGCCGCCTTCAACGGCACCTGGTTCCGTCGGCGGCACACCAGTTACGGCCGGGCCAACCGCGTGCTGCCAAGGGTTCCACCCGAACGGTTCCTGCAACTCATCGTGCCAACGCGCGAGGCAGACGGACCGCACCACGCCGAGGCGTTGCTGCATCTCGGCTCACGCGGCGAAACGGCCCAGGCGACGCTGACCTGGCCACTCAACCTGCTGGGCTGACCGATGAAATCGCCCATGGCCGGCGGCCTTGTGCTCGCGACTGTCGCGGTGATCGTCGCCGCCGCATTGCACGATTTCGCCCTCATTGCCGGACGGGCGCTCGTGCCCTGGTTCGGCTGGATGTTTCCCTGATCAACACAAGGAGATTTTCCCATGCTTCACCAACTGTACCTGACCGGGATTCAGCTTACGCAGGTCATTGGCGTGTGCTGCCTGCTCTGGGGTGTGTTCCTGCTGATCGGCGCAGTGTTCGGCCGACGCGGGCCATTCGAGATCGTCAAGGGCGCCGCCCTCATGATGTTCGGCTTCTACCTGGCGAGCCTGGGGCAACAATTGTGATGGTGCGGCGGCGTGACGTTGACGCCCTGCTGCCGCTCTACTCGGCACCCCATGCCTGCGCGGCAACGGCGCCAACCGTTTCCATCGCCGCCTCGAACACCGGCCGGTCGCCATAAACCATGTCGGCCAGGAACCGGACATACCGGTCACGGTGCAAGGCATCACCCCGCAGGGCGGCAACCGCCCTGCGGGTTTCGCCAGCAATGTCGGCCTTGTAGGCGGGATGTTGGTTGCCGAACTCCTGTGCGTCGGTGATGGCAATATCGCGCGCGAGGGCCGCCACCACGTTGAGATCAACGACGTCGCGCATCATGTGAAGATCATAGACATGTCGCACGAGGGTCGGATCGGGGTCACGCCCCGCTCCCGCCATTTCCATCGCGGTGCGGCGGGTGAGCGAGACCAGCTTTTCAGCGGCGGTTTCGACGAGGCTGACGCACGCAGCTTCCGGCACCTCGGCGGGGCGTCCCAAAGCCTCCGCTACGAAGGACCGGACGGACTGAGTGACGATCGGGCGGCGCAACGGGGCGTAGGTGAGTTCGACCTTGATCGTCGGCCGCAAGCTGGCGACCGTGCTAGTTAGCGGATCGTACGGCAGGTGCCAAACCAGATAGCGGTCCTCGTCCCGTGCCCATGACTGGGACCTGTCGCTGGCATCAAACGGAAACCCAGCGTGCTGCAGGGCGGCAGACACGCGCGCGCGGAGTTGGCTGAGCGCACGGCGGCGGGCGGACCGAGCCTCTGGTGCTCCCGTGCGGGGTACGATCTTGAAGTCGATGTCCTCCGACATGCGCCGCACCAGGCGATGCGCGCGTGCGAGCGCCGTCCCGCCGCCAAAGACCAACGAGAACGGGTCGGTGTCGACGGAAAGCACGGCTGCAATCGCGCGGACCACATGCAGGTCCTTCTCTACCAGCCCAACACTCGGCAATCGGAAATGGGCCTGGACCTCCAGCAGTTGCTGCAGCGAGTCATCGCTCAAGTCGCAGCTCCGCGTCCTGATAGGTAAAACGTCGTACGAAGCGGCCGCGGACCTTCACGGCTGGATTGACAGGAACCTGCGTAGAACGTCCCTGATTATAGGCTTGCTCGGCCTCGGTCGGTTCCCAATCCACGCCGAGTTTGTCGAGTGCCCGGCGTGTCGCGCCCAGGAAGCCGTCTGGATTGAACAGGATCGGCTCGCCGGACAGGCGCGAGCGGACAGCACGGCCATAGACGCCGTATCCAAGGCGGATCAGCGCGCCGGAACGGACGAGGCCGCGCAGGGCGCGAAGAACCTGATCCTGCCCACCCAGGTCACGAAACTCGCGCGTCAGGAACACATCGTCCTGCGACGACGCGATCCGCTGGGCCAATCTGTCCTGCAATGTGTTCCGCCGAGCCATGAGGACCCTGATAATCCTTTCATGTGGCAGAATATGCAAAAACCCGACAAAAGTCAAGGAAATACGATATATATCAATAGGATCAATGGAATCCGACACATTAGCCACTGAGATGTCCGATCCGCCCGCCACCACCTGGCATTGCCTGGCCACGACGAACAAAATCACGGGAAGGGATGGTGGAGACGGGAAGCGATCCGCCTCGGCTTCAACGCGACGCGGTACATCCGTGTTGGCACCCCAGTTGGAGGCACGGGTGAAACGCCAGTCAGAGGCTGCAATCTCATTGACGCGGTCTCCGAACCGGCGCTCGCCCAAAGCACTCTGAGCGTAGTACGCTGTTCATCACGAAGGCGACGGATCATAGCGGAGCGCGTGAGCGCGCAAGTTTCCTGCAGCGCCATCGCGAAGAGAAAAGCAAAGCGGTCATTTACGTTCGCGCACTCGGCCTGGCGGTTTTCCGTCTGCCTCCCCAAAGGGCGCCCGAGGGGTGACCGTGCCAAACGACCGAGCCGCCGCCGGGCACCGACATCCCCACGCGTCATGACCGTGTTGATGGCGAGACGCCATTCCCATCGTCGTCTGGTCCAACCTTGGTTCCGGGGCGGATGCCTGGACTCCTTCGTCCGCCCCCTCACCGTTCCAGTTGGGCCTTGCGCCATTCCCACCACTCATCGGCCTTGGTGCTGGCCTCGCGGCGCGCGCGTTGCTGCTCTTGCTCCGCGATCTGTTCCGGCGTCGGCCGCCCGCGGCGGATGTTGAAGCGGTCGAGCGGGTTGACGGGTGATGGCTGCCGCGGCGCTGACCCGCCGGTCATGCTTTCGCCGAGACCGCCGGCCAAGGCCAGAAGGCCGCTTGCCAGACCCGACGCGAAATCCTGCGTTGGGGCTGGCGTGACGGGATCGCGTCCCCAAACGCGGGACGCCGGCACAGGTGAGGGCGACTGGTCGGTGTCCGTCTCGCGCTCGGACTCTGACTCGAGTTCGGACTCGCGCTCGGAGCCGGGATCGGCATCGCCCCAGGATCCTCTATCGCTCCATGACCCGGTATCGCGCCTGATCGTGGAAGCCGCCACACCCCGGCCCCGCAGGATACCAAACCGTTCACAAGCCACATCCAGCGCGTCATCGGGTGCGGTATCGGGTGCGGTATCGGGCGCCACCATCCGCGGCTCGGACCAGATCGGCGAAGCCAGCCCCAGACTTTGCCGGTCCGTGAGGTCCCGCCGTTCAAGCTTCTGATTGAGCAGCAACTCCTTGTAGAACGCATCGCGGTTGGCCCGGAGTGTCACAGCGGCTTCCGTGCGCCGGGTCTCGAAGGTCTCCTTCTGCTCGTCGATCAACTTCTGCTTGAGTGCCTGATCGCTGGCAGGGTCGAGGCCCGCCCGCCGCGCCGCGTAATACTCGGCCCACATCGGGCGAAACTCGGACCTGACCTGGCGCTGCACATCGCGGAAGAGGCCCCTGTATGCATCCTTGCCCTCGGCGAAGAAGGCATCACGCTCCGCGCGCTGCGTTGCCTTGAGCCCCGCCCACTCCGTGCGATTGCGCTGGCGGCGTTCGCTTGTCGGCGTCACCGCAATCGGGTCCGGTGCCTCAAGGCCGAGGCGAAGCTGCTCCTGCCGAACCTCGCTCTCGGTCGCGCCCTTGATCGCCATCCATGACGGACGCGGTTCGGACGCCTGACGCTGCCCTGCTGGAACGCCCCGCTGCGGGCAGAATTCCTGCCCGCGCGATTGCTCATACGCCGCCGCCCATTCCTGGCCGCGGCGGGCTTCAAAGCGCGCATCGAGCTTGAGCCCGGTCTCCGGGTGGATGGCGTTCACCACCAGATGCACATGGGCATGGGGCTTATCATTGTGGGCGACCACTACCGCCTGGTGCGCATCCCAACCCATATGTTCGAGGAAGGACACGGTCGCCGCGAGCATCTGCACCTTGTCGGGCTTCTCGCTCGGATGCCAGCTCAGCGAGACATGCTTGACCGGTTTCTGTGTGGTTCGCCCGCCTGCCCGCACATTGGCCGCCGCCTTCATCGTTTCGGCGTTCAACCATGTGGTGTACATCTCGTGCATGGCGCTCGGGACGTGGTCATGCGCGAGGTTGAAAGTATGGGCCCAATCGACGCGGGCTTCGCTCGCCGCACTCTCGGCGTCGTGCATCAGGTAATTGAGGACCCCCTTGAAGGACTGGCCCGGCTTTGCGAACTTAATGATCATGCCCGGCCATCCCGCCAAGAGCCACACGGATCTCCCGCAGCAGCGCCTCGATCTCGGGGAGCGGGACGGCCCTCTGGGCGTTCAGCTGGCGGGCGATTTGGTTGAGGTTATTTCCGAGGCGTTTGAGCTGCTCGAAGACGAGCCGGTCGGTCGCGGTTGGCACGAAGGCCGTCGTGACCGTGATCGGCTTGTCCAGCAGCACGGCGCGAGCGTAGTCCACCACCCGCATCCCCGCCGTCCCGGCGCGGGTGCGCAGCGCACCAAGTTCATCGTCGTGCAGCGCGATGTTGAGTTGCCGGTCGCGGGATGTGTTGGCATTGGATCGCGTCATCGGTTTATTCCCAAGGCAGAGCGCATGCGTCCTGGGTTGTCAGGGGCCACCTGTGCGGCCCCTGACCGAGATTCTTTGCCTAGGCTAGGCAAAGAACATCTCGCTCCCCTCTTTGGCGATTGTAGTTTTGCGTTTGCCTAGGCTGTATCGGAATGCGTTGGAACTGAAGTCATGTGCCGAAGGTTCCCGAATATTGCCGTAGCGTGCTGGATGATCCCCGACATGCAGCCATAGTGACGTCTGTACCCACAGAGTGCCCCAGGGTACCGCGCAGCCGATGACAGCATCATGAGCGGTGACAGGAGCCGGGATGACACCGGGCGCCGCGTGCTTCGGGTGTGGGTCGCACACCCGAAAGCAGCGCGGCTTCGCAGCCGGGTGTCACAAGTCATCGGGGAAGCAAATGGCCTCGAAGAAAGCATCCGACAGTTTCGTGAGACGCTCGATCCGGGCGTCGAGCACGTAGATGAGATCGGAGAGCGCACGGGCGCGGTCGCAGCGGCTGAGCCCGGCAGAGCGCAGCAGGATAAGGATATCCTGCATGATATCGTCATTGGTAAGCATAGTGGTCTCCTTTCGTGAGTGGACTGGGCGGAGCGGGTCAGGCCGCTTGGGGCCGGGTCAAGGACGCCGAAGGCGCCCGCTTGCGGGGGCGTGGGGGAACCGATTTTGTTGGGGAGTGGGTGCGCGCGCAGCGCGTGCCCGCTCCCCAACAAAATTGGGGGCACCACGCATCCTTGAGGCGGCCCCAAGCGGACTGATACGCTCCGCCCAGTCCACTCACGAACACAGAGAAGCGCCGATCCCACGTCTTCATCTGCAACCGGCGTTGTGGCTGGATCACCTGCCGGAGCGGTCGGAGGCCGCTGGGTTCCGGAACGCAAAAAAAAGGCGCTGTCCCCATGCCTGGGCATGGGGACAGCGCCAAGGTTTCCCTCTCCGGCGAGGATAATCGCCAGAGCGCCTGGTCAGGCCTGCATGGCGGGCTGATCGGCGGTTTCGTCGGGTTTCGGCTCCATCAGCACGAGCCGTCCGTCCAGCGGGAAGGCCTCGAGTTCGATGGAGTATCCCTTGCCGTCGACATGCGGCCATGCCGCGCCGATCTTCGTCCAGATGGCTTTCTGGTTGCGGCCGCGATCCTTGACCGTATAGGCGAGGAAGGATGGTCTTTTGCTCATGGGAGGTCTCCTTGTTGTTGAAGTGACGCCGCGCGGGAGCGCGGCGGAAGCGCGTCCCGGAGGGACGTGCGTGTCCCGCCCATCCTCGCGCCGGGCGGTCAGATTTCAATTGCAACGGTTTGCAACCACAGGGAATCTTGCCGAACAGAGGTAGCACAAGGGCCATGGCGGCCCGCGTGCCAACCCGCGGGTGTTTACAAGTATCGGCATGGCTCACCTCCCTTCGTCAGGGAGAGTGGCCAGTGCGCGTTCCTGCACTCGCAGGCGGTTCGCCAGTTCGGCCTCGGCCGCGGCAAGGGCGGATTCGGTTGTCTTGCGTTCGGCCCGCGTCAGGCGGCAGCACCGCAGTTCGAGCCGCAGTTCGTGGATATGATCTTCGAGGTGGTACATCGCGTTCTCCTTTCGTTTATAGAACGGGATGTCGCCGTCATGCCGGACCGGGCCGGGTCAAGGACGCCGAAGGCGCCCGCTTGCGGGGGCGTGGGGGAACCGATTTTGTCGAGCGTTGAATCAAAACGTGCGCGCTTGCGCGCTCCTTACGCTCGGCAAAATTGGGGGCACCGCGCATCCTTGGGGCGGCCCGGTCCGGCATGACACAATGGGAATTCCGATAACGTCCGCTTTTTTGTGACGTGCATGACGGGTCCGCATTCGCGCCAGCGGTCCGCACGGCCGGCAAACCGCTGGGATACGTTTGTCATGCTTTGGTATATCTGGCACCGCGTGGGAACGCGCATCGCCCGCTCCCGGAGGAGCGGGCTGTGCCGTGCCGTGTCAGGCCTCGGCGGCGCGATCGTCGCCGTTGGACATTTCGTCGTCCGGTTTCGGCTCCATGAGGACGATGCGTCCGTCGATGGGAAGGGCCTCCAGTTCGATGGAGAGACCGGTGCCTTCGCGGTGGGGCCATGCGGCGCCGATCCGTGTCCAGATGGCCCTTTGGTTCCGGCCGCGATCCTTGACGGCGTAGGCGAGGAAGGTGGGTTTGTTGCTCATGGTCGTTCCTTTCGGGTTGTTCGAGGCCATGCCCGATTGCGCGGCTTCGTGGGGTCACCAAGCCGGAGCGGATGAGCGGGTCGGGCAAGGCTGCGCAGCACCGACATGTCGGCGCGAAGCTGCACAAGCCGAAGCGTAGCGAAGGCGCGGAAGCGAGCGGCCTTGCGCGATCCGCGCGCTCCGGCGTGATCCCCACCAAGAAGCCGAGCTATCGGGCGTGGCCCCGGGCGGCCTGACCGGGACTGCCTTGGGCACCGAACCCGCATCCGTGCAGGACATGCCCAGGATCGCGCGCGAGGCATGAAGGACACCGGGCACGGACGGTGCCGTCTGGCCCCATCGTGGGGATGCCGGTGACGCGAACGGCCCCGAGGCCCCGAGTGGCGGCGCGCGTCCTGATGGAGCCGAAGCCGAGAATGAGGGGAGAACAACGAACGCGTGCCCTCCGCCTGACACGGCCAGCGCGCTCCTCCGGGAGCGGGCGGTTGCGGGAGAACCATGTGCGTGCGCGATGCAGCAGCGCGGCATCGCGCGGCCGTGATGGCCGCGCGACCGAACCGGACCGGTGTTGATCGCGGTGGCGGCGCTTACGCGCCGCCCTCGGTGTCGAAGCGCCAGACAGGAATGCCCATGCGGCGGGCCTTGTCGGCGAGGTTGCCGGAGATGCCGGAACCGGGGAACACGATGACACCGATCGGCAGCACCTCGAGCATCGCGTCGTTGCGCTTGAACGGCGCTGCGTTGCGGTGACGGTTCCAGTCGGGCTTGAAGACGATCTGCGCCACCTTGCGGTGATCGGCCCAGCGGGCGGCGATGCGTTCGGCCCCGCGCGGCCCGCCACCATGCAGCAGCACCATGTCGGCGTGCTTGGCGTGCACGCGGTCGAGCGCGGCCCAGATGCGTTCGTGGTCGTTGCAGTCGGTCCCGCCGGTGAAGGCAATACGGCTGCCGTTCGGGATCAGCATCTGCGTCTCGGCGTTGCGCCGTGCGTTGATGAAGTCGCGGCTGTCGATCATCGCGGCGGTCAGCGCGCGATGATTGGTCATCGACCCTGAGCGCGGGCGCCAGAGCGATCCGGTGGCGGCCTCGTAGCATTCGGCGGCGTGGTCCCGGCAGAACTCGTAGGCGTTGCGGCGTTCTATCAGCGCCAGGCCCTGGTCGATCAGGCGTTCCAGTTCGACCGAACGGACTTCGGAGCCGTTCTGCTCGACCTGTGAACGGCGCTGCGCCTGTTCGTTGGTGTCGAGGTCACGGGCGATGCGATCGATCTTGCGGTGGAAGATATTGACGAAGGACCAGAGCAGGTCGTCGAGGTCATCCTCCAGCCTGGTGCCGGCGAGCATCGAGGCGAAGCCTTCGATGATGCCGGTGAGTTCGGCCCGCACGATATCCGCGTCGGGAAGCGGTCGCGGATCGGGCTCGTCCTGACCGGGGCGATAGCCGTAGAGCGCCAGTTCGTCGAGGAGATGCGCCGTTGGTGAGCTGGCCTGGGGCTCGTCATGCGGGTCCGTGTCGGAGGTATGGAAGGGGGATGGGTCGCTGGTCATGGTGGCTCCTTTGGTGCCGGTCTGGCCGCGCCGATCGCGGCCTTCACGGCGATCGACCGCCGGGGACGACACGGGGCCGCACCCCGAAGGGGCCGGAGCAAAGCGGAGGATGGCGGAAGGCGGCTATTTTGCTTCGCGATGCAAAGCCGGGCGGTCTTCCGCCCGGCGGCGGAAAATAGTCGCCGCCCGCCATTGCGGCGCCGGGGCGGCCCCGGCAGATCGCAAACCGTGAAGGCTGTGTCGGGCGAGGCCCGGTGCCGGGAACAGGAACCGCCTGCCCGCGATACCTCCCCTCCTTCCTTTTCCGGCAACAATGCGAACATCCGCCCGATCGCTCAGGCCGCCAGCTCCGTCGTGTCGCTCGCCTCGGCATCCTGCCCGGTGAAGGAGAGCAGATAGTCCGACAGTTTCGATGCGGCCGAGGCGGCACGCACGATGGCGCGGTCGTCCTCGCGCAGGACCTCGAGCCAGGAGCCGATGTAATCGGCATGGCGCACGGTCGGCACGATTCCGAATGACGCGCAGAGGAAGGCAGCGCCCATCTCGGCGACGAGTTCCTCGCGGGCATAGGACGGCGAACCGAACCCGCCGGACAGATCGCGGGCCAGCCGATGCCCGGCGCCGCTCCAGTGACCGAGTTCATGCAGGGCGGTGCGGTGCCAGTTGATCGGCTCGAAATACGCGTGCGGCGGTGGCACGCGGATGTAGTCGCCGCGGATGTCGTAGAAGGCCTGATCGCCGCCGATCCGCAGATCCGCGCCGGTCGCCCGGATCAGGGCGTCCACCTGCGGCAGGATGAGGTCCGGTTCCGCCGGTGGCGTCTCGACAGCCACGCAAGCGGCTTCGGGCAGATCGCACTGTGCGACGTTGAAGACGGTGAAGCGCTTCAGGAACGGGATCGCGTGGGCCTCGTCGCCGGTCTCATCGGCGCGGCGGCGTTCCTCGTCGGGCACGAAGCGAGCGGCATAGACAACCGTGGTGCCCCGTTCGCCCTTGCGCACATGGCCACCGAGCGCCAGCGCCTGGCGGAAGGTCAGCCATGACTGGCTGGCGAAGCCATGGTCGGCCACGGCGCCCCAAAGGATGAGCACATTGATCCCGGAGTAGCGGCGGCGGGTCGCGGCGTTGTGCGGCAAGGCGAGCGGCGCGCGGATGGCGGAGGATCCCCAGGGTTGGACCCACGGCACCCGTCCCGCCTCCAGTTCGGCAATGATTTTCTGCGTGATGTCCTGATATAGGCTGGCACGTTCGCCGGTCGGGCGCGTGCGGTCGGTGGTCTTCAGGTTCGGCTTGGTCATGGCACATCTCCATGACGGATGGCCGAGAGCCTCTCTCTCAGCCTGCAAATCCGTCACGGCCATGGCCGTCTGGCTCTCACTCTCTGTTTGTATGAGGCGCCGGAATAACCGGCCGCCGCGAAGCGCGCCGCGTCCTCCGGTGTGAGTTGACCGGCCAGCCGTGCGCACATGGTCACGGGGCCAAGCCGGCAAAGGTCATCGTTGAAGTCGTTCCCCAGCGGGACGAGGTCATGCACCGCCATGCCAGCGGCGCGCCCGCGCGCGCCAAGACGCTGGGCCGCATGGCGGCCGGCGGCATCGCGGTCGCGCGCGATGTAGAGTCGAACCAATGCCCGCGGGAATTCCAGCGCGGCGAGGTGATTTGCGGACAGGGCCGCGATGACCGGCAGGCCGGGCAGCACGGATCGGATTGCCAGCATGGTCTCGATACCCTCGCCCACCGCGACAACGTCCATCGCCGTGCCGAAGCGCACACCATTGCCGAGGAGACACCCCAGCGCCCGGCGCGGATCGGCGAGCGGGGCTTTCTCCGGCCGTTGCGGGTCGAGCCACGTGCGATGCACCCCGGTGATCCAGCCGTCGAGATCGGTGACCGCGGCAAGCAGCCCAGGCCAGGACTGGCGGGCGGCATGATTGTCCTGCCGGTACCAGAGCGCCGGATGGAACCGCAGCGCGGCGCCGTCGAGTGCGGCGGTGATACCACGGGCGCGGAGATACGCCTCGGCATGGGTGCCCGTGACAGGGACGCCCGACAGAAACAGGCGTCGCGCCGTCTCCGGGGTCGATGGCTGCGGCGGCACAGGACCGTCAGCTGGAACGTGGCGCCGGTAGAGCGGCGGGGCATCGCGTGGCAGCGCGAGATAGGCACGGGCCTCGTCCAGCACATCCCGGAACCGGCTCAATCCCCGATTGAGCGCGATCAGATCCAGTAGATCGCCGTGCTCGCCGGTCGCGGCGTCGGTCCATTTGCCCGCGGCGCCGGGTCCCGCCTCCGGTCCGGTCAGGCGGACATAGAGGCTACGTCCCGGCGTGTTGCGGACATCGCCCACCAGCCAATAGCGGCCATGGCGGCGGCCATTGGGCAGATAGCGGCGGCACACCGCCTCGGCGTCACGCGCGAGGCGGTGGGCGAGTTCGGCCGCGGAAATCTGCATTGCCCCCTCCTCACGCCGCGTGCCGGTCCGCGATGCGGACCAGCTTGTGACGGGTGAGCAACCCATCGAGCAGGACGGGGCCGGCGGTGCCCACCGGCACGAACAGCCGCAGCTTCCAGGCGATGATCTCGGCGATCAGCCCCATCGCCTTCAGCCGGTCGACCATGCCGTCGGTGAACCCGCAGAGTTCGACGCGGTTGACCCCCATCACCCGGGCGCGGCGGAGTTGCAGCCCCTCCGCGAGGTCTAGCACCGCACCACCCACCAGAACCGCGTGAAGCGCATCGGCCGGGGCCATGACCGGCATGTCGGTCGCGGTCGCCTGTGCGACCCAGGCGGGTGACACCAGACGGCCGATGACGCGCTCGCCCGCGTCAGTCTGCAACCGGTAGACCCGGCAGCTCTCTCCGGGCAGTTGCGTCCAGATCGGCAACAGCAGGCCGGTCACGATGTGAACCTGGCTGTCGGTGAACTCCGGCAGATCGGCGAGTTCGGCCTGCCACGCGGCGGAGAATGTCGCGCGATCCGCCTCGCGCCACTGGGTCTCCGCCATGGTGGCAAGCGGCATGGAGGGCCGTTCCATCGGGCGAACCAGACGCACCCGCCGCTCCACCTCGCCGTCGTCGAGCATCACGCTTGGCGCCGGGATCTGCACGGCGGCGCGGCCGGACTGGCCATTGACCAGCAACACCGCCCGCGGGTCGGCAGCTTGTTCCAGAGCGCCCGCGAGAGCGAGTGGATGGTTGCGGTCGCGCCGCGCGATGGTGAAGACGCGTGTCTCGGCGCCGCTGCCGGGATGGGTGTAGATCGTCCTGCGGTCGGTGACGCGGAGAGAGTCAGCCGCCAGCGTCTCGACGCCGACGTCGTAGGTGCCGGAGGCGAGCGCACCCTCGATCTTGCCGCGCAGCAACGCCTCGAACACCCCGAACAGGGTGTTCTGCATGTCGATGGTCAATGCCAGCAGCCGGTTGAGGAAGGTGGTGATCGGCGGCAGCTCCTCGCGAAGCCCCCGACCCTCCGCGTTGGTCAGCTTCAGGCCAGTCGCGGTCTCGAAAGCCTCGAGGGAGCAATCCTCGATCTTCCCCGCGTAAAGCAGGCCGTAGAGCTGGCGCAGTGCGGCGCGGCCATAGACGGATTCCAAATTATCCTCGGGGCGGAACAGCCCCTGACCGCCGGTCTGGCGCTGGCCCTTGGTGATGGCGCCGAGCGTGTCGAGGCGGCGGGCGATGGTCGAGAGAAAGCGCTTCTCCGCCTTCACATTCGTTGCGATGGGGCGGAACAGCGGTGGTTGAGCCTGGTTGGTGCGGTTGCTGCGGCCCAGACCCTGGATCGCGGTATCCGCCTTCCAGCCGGCCTCGAGCAGGTAATGCACGCGCAGGCGCCGGTTCCGGCAGCCGAGATCGGCATGATAGGAGCGTCCCGTGCCGCCGGCATCGCTGAAGATGAGGATGCGCTTCGCATCGTCCATGAACGCCTGGGTCTCGGCGAGATTGGCGGACCCGGCGCGGTTCTCGACGCTGAGCCGATCCCCCTTGCGGATGATCCGCCGCGAGCGTCCGGTGACCTCCGCCACTTCGTCGGTGCCGAAGCGCTGCACGATCTGATCGAGCGCGCCCTGCACCGGCGGCAGCGATGCCAGCCGCTCGATCAGCCGGTCGCGCGCCTCGACGGCCTCGCGGCACTGCACCGGCTGGCCATCGCGCAGAACCGGGCGGGAGGACAGATTGCCCGCGTCATCCGTGAAGGGCTCGTAGAGCTGGGTCGGAAAGGCATGGGCAAGGTAGTCGAGGACATATTCGCGCGGGGTGATGTCGACCTGCACATCGCCCCACTCCTCCGTCGGGATATCGGCCAGGCGGCGCTCCATCAGCGCCTCGCCGGTCGAGACGATCTGGATGACCGCGGCATGGCCCGCCTCGAGGTCACGCGTGACGGCGGCGATCAGCGACGGCGTCTTCATCGCGGTGATCAGGTGGTTGAAGAAGCGCTGCTTCGCGCTCTCGAAAGCCGAACGGGCGGCGGATTTGGCCTGGCCGTTCAATGTGCCATGCGTCGTGGTGACGTTCGCGGCCTTGAGCGCGTCCTCGAGATGGTTGTGGATGATCCCGAACGCGTGGGCATAGGCATCGTAGATGCGGATTTGCTCTGCCGTCAGCCGGTGTTCGAGCAGTTCATATTCCACCCCTTCGTAGGACAGGGAGCGCGCGGCGTAGAGACCGAGGGATTTGAGATCGCGGGCCAGCACCTCCATGGCGGCGACACCGCCACCCTCGATCGCCTGCACGAACTCGGCGCGGGTGGCGAACGGAAAGTCTGCCCCGCCCCAGAGGCCGAGCCGCTGGGCGTAGGCGAGATTGTGGACGGTGGTGGCACCAGTTGCCGAGACATAGAGGATGCGGGCGTTCGGCAGCGCGTGTTGCAGGCGCAGACCCGCACGGCCTTGCTGCGAGGGGCCCTGCTCACCGCGCTCGCCCTTGAGACCGGCGGCGTTCTGCATGGCGTGGCTCTCGTCGAAGACGATGACGCCATCGAAGTCGCGGCCGAGCCAGTCGACGATCTGTTGCACGCGGGAGGCCTTGGCCTCGCGGGCATCGGATCGGAGCGTGGCGTAGGTGGTGAAGAGGATGCCCTCGGCAAGTTTGACTCGGCTGCCTTGGCGGAACCGCGCGAGCGGAGTGACCTGCAAGCGCTCCTGTCCCAGCGCGGCCCAGTCGCGCTGCGCGTCCTCGATCAGCTTGTCGGACTTGGAGACCCAGAGGGCGCGGCGGCGGCCCTTGTGCCAGTTGTCGAGGAGGATGCCCGCGACCTGGCGGCCCTTGCCCGCGCCGGTGCCGTCACCGAGCATCCAGCCGCGCCGGAAGCGTATCGCGTCCTCTGCGTGATCAGGCGCGGCGGCGACGGTGTCGTAGGTTTCGTCCACGGTCCATGTGCCGGAAAGGAAGCCACCATGGGCCTCGCCCGCATAGATCACGCTCTCGAGCTGGGCGTCGGAGAGCAGGCCGTTCGCGATCACGCACTTCGGCAGATTGGGCCGGTAGGCAGGCTTGGGTGGCGCGACCGAGGCCATCGCCGCCGACTGGACGAGACGCGACGGATGCGGCTGCGCGTCGGGGATGCGGATCGATTGCAGCGCGTAGCCTTCATAGAGCGCGTCGCTGAGACGGCCTTCCTCGGGCGGTGACCAGTCATGGGTCTCATAGGTGAGTTCGGTGGCGCTGTCCGCACTTTGAGCGGACGGACGGGCTGGCGGTGTCCCGGTATGCGGCCGCGGCGTCGGTCGAGCACCAGAGGACGGTGTCACGCGACCCGGCAAGCCGGACGGCCGCGATCCCGGCACCCGCGAAGAGGACGGAAATGGTAATGGCAAGGCCGAGGCCGATGCGACCACCGCACGCGGCGGCACATCCCGCTGGACCCAGTCGAGCAGCGTGGTGGCATCGGGCGCCATGCCGGCGGACGTGGGCAACCGCGTGGGATCGTCGGCGGGGATACGGTCGATCACCGTCAGGCGGGTGTCGGTGCTGGTCCCATGGCTGGCATAGGCCGCGCCGTCGACGGCAGCCGAGAACAGAATGCGACCGCGTGCCTGAAGCCGGACGAAGCCGTCGCGCCAGGCGGGATTGTCGGGGGAAAGGTTGGCGCCGGTGATCGCAACCAGGCGTCCACCCTCCTCCAGCCGGGCCAGGGCCGAGGCGACATGGCGGAACGCCGCGTCGGCGACCCGGCCATCGACATGCGCCGCCACCGAGAAGGGCGGGTTCATCAGCACGACCGTGGGCCGGATCGCCGGATCGAGATGGTCATGAATGTGCGCGGCGTCGAACCGCGTGACCGGCAGGCCGGGGAACAATGCTTCGAGCATTCCGGCCCGCGCCTCAGCCAGTTCATTGAGCACGACGCTTGCTCCCGCCATCGCGGCGAAGATCGCCAGCAGCCCGGTGCCGGCGGAGGGTTCCAGCACGCGGTCGCCCCGCCCGATCATTGCGGCCGTGCTGGCGGCGACGCCGAGTGCCAGCGGTGTAGAGAATTGCTGGAGGGCCTGGCCTTCCAGGGACCGCCGCGTATGTGTCGGTAGCAGGGCGGCGAGTTTGCCGAGCAAAGCGAGCAGTGCTGCTGGTTCCGGTGCCCGCGCGCGGAGCACCCGGCCGTATTTGTGCAGGAATAGCACGAGCGCGGCCTCGCAGGCATCGTAAGCGGTCTTCCAGACCCAGGCGCCGTCGGCGTCGGAGCCGCCAAATTCGGTCTCCATCGCCGCGCGCAGGAGTTGCGCCGTGACCGGGTGGCCTTGTTCAAGATGCGGCAGGAGGAGAGTTGCGGCGCGGATCGTGGCTGTCGCGACGCAGGGATTGGCGCCCGGGTCCGGGCGTGAGGGTGACGGGGCGGCGGCGGTGAGAAGGGGCATATGGTTCATGGGAAAGGTCCGGGAGAGCTTGGATGGGAGAGACCGGTGGGCCGCGCTCTCTCTGAAGCCCGCCCGGCTCAAACCCATCCCGGCCTTCCTTTGCCTCTGACCCGACGCCGTCCTGTCCTCCGCCGCGAAGGGATCCACCTCACCGTGGTTGGGCTGGGCGCGGCTCAGCCACGGTTGCGGGCGGATACAGCGGAGCCGTTCGGCGAAGCTCGGGGTGAATCCGATATCCGCGTGCACATACTGCCCGCCGATCAGTCTCACCGGAGCGACGCGTCCTGACGACAGGGTGATCGTCGCGCCGAAGAACCGTTCGAGCATAAAGGTCCCTTCGGCGTGATACCGCAACGCCCGATGGCGGAAGCCGGCCGCGATGGCGTTCGATTCAGCGCACCATTGATGCAGCGGCAGGAAATCCCCGCCGGATCCGCCTGTCGTGAGCATCGAGGACAAGGCGCGGTGATCGCATTGACCCATCGTCACTTCCCTCAGAAATTGTGCTCGAAGTATTCGGTCTCGGTACGGAGTTGATTGAATTCGAGCCCGATGGTTCGTTGTGGGACGTCAAAGTAGAACCCGCCGTAGGCGCTGGCGTTGCTCTCCCAGCCGTCATGGGTCTGGCCCAGAAGGTCGAAGCAAAGAAGTTCGATGATTTGCGCGACACCGTAGGACCGGGTCTTGACGCCGCTGCCATCGTCGTGCGGGCGAGAATACGGCACTTTAACATTGGGGAGTGGTGCCAGCGCGTCGTTCGCCTTCGCGTCCAATGCTGCGATGTATTCGATCTGGCCGGGCTCATCGCCGCCACCGAACAAAACAAGCACTGAGTCGATGTCCGCCGCGGCGAGCGCGTCGAACAGCGCCGTCTTGTTGCCGGGTAAGGCCGCTTTGGCGAGTTCGTCGCGGGCTTGCCGCTGGCGCTCTGATGGTTGGGACGACAGACGGAAAAGGCTGGAAATGGGATTGAACATCGCTGGTCTCCTGACGGTTTGGGGGAAATGACCGGACAGGCTCTCTCTCAAACCATCCAGGCCTGTCCTTCCCAATCGCCCTCTTCCTTCTCTCGCCTAGCCCGGAGGTAGCCATCGCCGGCTACAGGCATCTGGATGCGAGTATGGGGCCGCGACGATCAACCGGCGACGGAAACCCTTGGTACAGTGTGGGAATGTGGCGTCATTCCGTGCTCGGACAGGCTGACGTCAGGCACGCCAGTCGATGCGGCTCAATCTGGAGCAAACGTCACCCCTGCATCATCAGACGTAATATTAAGAACAGCATTTACTTTTAACGGAGTGTATATACCGTCAATAATACACAATTCCATTTCAATGGAGGAGCACCAATGATGAGAACCATTACGATAGCTATTTTGGCGATGATCGCATTCGGCGCCATCGCCGAAGCCCGTGAGGTCCATGTTGATGGCTACACGCGGCGGGATGGCACCTATGTCCGGCCCCACGTCCGATCGGCACCAGACAGTTCGCGGGAAAACAACTATGGCCCATCGCAATATTATGGTCAGCCACCGGGACAACGGGATCACGATGGTGATGGTCTCGCCAATCGCTACGATAAGGACGACGACAACGACGGCATCAAGGATAATCGCGACCGCAGCCAATATGGTGGACGCTGACGTAGCAGCTGTGCACGGTTTGCATAAACCCCGGACGCAATCACGGAAGGGACGTTGGACTAAACCGCTTCGCGGAAGCTCTGTGATTTGAACACCGCATTTCCACTCGGCCCCGTTCCGTTGGCGGCAACCGATCAGGTCCCCTCGCCTGACAACCCAACTGCAAGACGATGCGTCGGCGCCATCTGGCGCTGTTCATCTCGCAGAGGCGTTGGTCATGACCCCACTTCGCCAACGCATGATCGAGGACATGCGTATCCGCAACCTCGCCCCGCGGACTCAAACGGCCTACATCGAACACGTCCACCGGTTCGCCCGCCACTTCCGCAAATCGCCAGACCAGCTTGGCCCCCCCGAGATCCGGGCCTGGCTGATCCATCTGACGCAGGACAGACACCTCTCGGCCAGTTCGATCTCCGTCACGGTTGCGGCACTGCGGTTCTTCTACGTCGTCACCCTCAAGCGGACCTGGGCGCTGGAGGATGACATCCCGACCAGCCGCCAGCCCAAGAAGCTGCCGGTCGTTCTGAGTCCGGAGGAGGTCAGCCAGTTCCTGAACGCCGTGCGCCTCCTGAAGCACCGTGTGATCCTGACGGTATGTTATACCAGACCGTATAGACATTGACCTTCGCCCAGTCCCTGGGAACCCGGCACTTCACCGGTTCTCGGTATCAGGGGATGAGTCGAGAACCATGCGGGCTGGTATTACGCGGCGGGATTGCGCATCTCCGAGGTGGTGCACCTGAAGCCGGGCGCGATCGATAGCCAGCGCATGGTCATCCGTGTGGATGCGGGCAAAGGCGCGAAAGACCGCTACGTGATGCTCTCGCCGAGGTTGCTGGACCTGTTGCGGGACTACTGGAAGACGACACGTCCGAGAGAATGGCTGTTCCCAGGCCGGGACGACCACCATCCGATCAACACCGCCACTGTCGAATTGGCCTGTCGCGAGGCCCGTGAGCGATCCGGCATCAGCAAGCCGATCACGCCGCATTCGCTGCGCCATGCCTTCGCGGTGCATCTGCTGGAATCGGGCGCCGATCTGCGCACCATTCAGTTGTTGTTGGGCCATCGCGGTCTGGGCACGACGTCGCACTATCTGCGGATCGCCACCAGCAAAGTGTGCGCCACGGCCAGTCCGCTGGACGCCTTGGTCGTCAGGCCACCCGCGGTCGCGGACCTGGTCCCCGCCTGACGGGCGGGTCTCATGGCTCGCCAAGGGCTGGAAGTGGCGGATGTGTTCCGCCACTTCGGCCCGGCTTATCGCGACCAACACGCTGCGTCGCTGTCCTCCGCGCGCCAGCGCGCCATGAGCGCGCTCGAACGCTGCCGCACCGCCGCCCTCGGCGGTCACGTCGAGCAGTGCGGGGACTGCGATCATCAGCGGGTCGCGTATAATTCGTGCCGGAACAGGAACTGTCCGAAGTGCCAGGGTCTCGCACGCGCCCAGTGGTTGGAGGACCGTCAGGCGGAACTGCTCGACCTGCCCTACTTCCACGTCGTGTTCACCGTGCCGGCGGAGATCGAGGTCATCGCCTGCCAGAACCAGACCGTGGTCTACGACATCCTGTTCCGGGCAGTGTCCGAAACATTGCGCCGGATCGCCGCCGACCCAAAGCATTTGGGAGCGGAGATCGGCTTCCTGGCCGTTCTCCACACCTGGGGGCAGAACCTGATGCATCACCCGCATTTGCACTGTCTCATTCCCGGCGGCGGGATCGCGCCGGACGGCAAGCGTTGGATCGCCTGCCGTCCCGGGTTCTTCCTGCCGGTCCGGGTGTTGTCGCGGATGTTCCGGGGATTGTTTCTGCACTACCTGGAGAAGGCCTTCATCGCCGGTAAATTGCATTTCTTCTCGGCTCACCGCCACCTTCATGAACCCGCCGCGTTCCGACGTTACCTGGCCCCGGTTCATGCCGCCGAGTGGGTCGTCTATGCGAAGCGGCCCTTCGCCGGACCGGCACAGATCCTCGACTATGTCGGGCGGTATACGCACCGTGTCGCCATCTCCAACAACCGCCTGGTGTCCATGGACAACGGCAAGGTCCGCTTCGGTTGGAAGGACTATCGGGACGGTAACCGCCAGAAGACGATGACCCTGGAAGGCGGGGAGTTCATCCGTCGCTTCCTGATCCTCGTATTGCCGGACGGGTTTCACCGCATCCGCTACTACGGCTTCCTCGGCAACTGTCATCGTGCGCGGAAGCTGGCACTGTGCCGGGATCTGCTCGGGATGGCACCAGCCGCCCCGGCGGACCCGCCGGCTGACTTTCGTGACCGGGTCGAGGCATTGACCGGACGATCCTTGCGGCAATGTCCGCACTGCCAAATCGGTACCATGGTGGTGATCGCCTGCATCCCACGGCCGACGGTCTGTCTGCCAGGTCTGGACACATCATGATCCGGGATCGGCGTTTCGACCGAATGACGCTGACCGGTCCGCCAGATCGGGGTGGGGATACTTGTGCCACGCACCGCCAAGAGGTGTCTGGCAAGGGAAGCGATGCTCAAATTCAGCCGCCGCTGACCCATCGGCGATGTGGCTGGCACGCCACACAGCCTCAAACTGCCGCTCTTGGTGTCACGCGAACGCACAGGCGATGGAGCCGGGGGTATTCAACGCCCATAGCTCGGGCGGCGGGGGGAGCGGTTTAGTCCAACACGTTTTTCGCTCACCGGCGCGGATTCCAGCGATGGAATCCCGATGGAGACGCTCGTACGCCGCGCCGCCAAGCGAAAAACGCTATTCGTTCAAGCGAAAAACGCAATTCGTTGTTCGGTGCTTGCATGACCGTAGGCACGAGTAGCGGGACAGGCTCATGCGGGCTTGGTCACAACCGACATCACTGCCCGGACCTGTTTCGCGAGCGCCGGCAGATCATCTAGCATCCGCAGTGGCGCGAAATGGTTGCGACCGCCCGTATAGTCGTGGCGTCCCTCGCAGGACCGGATCAGGATGCCGGAGTCCCAACCCATCGCCGATTGGGAGACCTGCACATAGACCTGTTCATGATGCAGGGTGATTTCGCCGGAGACGGCGATCCCGCCGGCGTTCGAGCGCAGATCGTAGGAATGGATGGGAAAGCCGAGTGTATTGGCCAGCGTGCGCAGGCGCGCGCGGGCGGCGGCATGAAAGCGGCTTTTGGCCACCGGGTCGTAGGCGCAGCGCGCATACCAGTCAGTCATGGGAAGCTCCAATAAAGAAAATGCCCGGCACGAGGCCGGGCATTGAGGTGGATGGTGTGGGTGACTGGCCCCTGCCGCCGGATCACTCCGCGGCGAGGGCTTCGATGTGACCGGTGTCGGCCGCATCATCCTCGGTATGCGTATCGAGGAAGGCGGGCAGGGCTTCCGGTTCCGTCGTGTCCGCGGAGCTATCCGCTACCCTGGCGCCGTCCGGGTCGCGGAGCGGTTCCGGCAACCAACCCGTGCCGGCCAGCAGACGTTCGGCCTCCCGCGCCATCTCCGGCTTCTTGAGATGCTCGATCAGTTCGACCGAGGCATCCCCTTTGGCCTCGCGCACCGCCTCCAGGATGTGGGCCTTGGTCACCCGTCCCAGATAGGTCTCGGCCGTCGGCGACCAGCCGGCGGCGACCATGTCGAGGTTGACGGCCTTGGCCACGCGATCGGCATGGGCAATCCGGCCGGGGTTGCGGTTCCAGGCCTCGTGCACGGCGTTAACGGACAGGCCGGCGCAATGCGCGAACAGCGCGGCGCGGCTGTCGCCGTCGAGTGCGATCAACGCATCCCAGAGCTGGTCAGGCTCCTCGGGAAGCTGGCGTTCCCATTGGGCGTCGCGCGCGTCGATTGCCTTGGCCGCGGCACTGTCACTGAGGCCCGGCGGCTGCGCGTTGAAACCAGCACTGCGGGCGGTGATCTCCAGACAGGAGTAGGACGAGTAGCGGTAGAAGGCCGTCAGGCAGAGGGCGTGCAGCACGGCGAGGAAAGCCATGTCCGGGTCCCGCCCGAGCGCATCGCGCAGCGCCAGCGTGCGGTGCGCGGTCAGTTCCGCGACCAGGCGGTCTGGCAGCGGCTTGAGCCCCTCATCCTCATCCGAGGTCTCCGCCTCCCCGGTCGGCGCGGATCCGCCGACCATGATGACCGTCGTGCGGGCGACCGGATCAAGGGCGGTTCGGGTGTCGGGGTTCTCGGTAACGGACTCTTCGTCCGCTGGTGCCGGTTGCGTTGGAGCCTCATCCTCCAGTCGGACATAACCGCGCTCGACCCGCAGTGCCCCCTCGTGATCGATGCTGACGAAGACACCGGCGCGCGCGACGTCGTCCGGATCGTAACGCTTCGGGCGGTTCTCGAACACGCCCAGAAACCCTTCGATCTCGCCGAGGCGTTGATCCACCTCCTCGGGATACTCGTCGAGTTGCTCGTATTCCGCCTGAAGATTCTCATACTCGGCTTGCAGGCTGTCGTAGTTTTCCTGTTCATCCGGCGTCAGGGGTTCGTTCTCGCCAACCAGCGCGCGCAGGCCCCGCGTGTGCCCGTAGGGAAAATCCGTGGCGACGGCGATCCACTTCCAGCCTTCTTCACGCAAGGCCTCGGCTTCCCGCTGCAACCGCTCGGTGGCGAGGCGGTCGAGCAATGCGGGGTCCTGCAGCCAGCCGTCGCACTCCTCGTCGAAAAGGTCCCGCAGGATTGTGCCGCCCGCTTGCTCATAGGTCTCCAGCCCGACGAACCGGGCGCGCTTGGTGGACGCGGCGATCGCGCCTTCTGTCAGGCGTTGACGGATCCCATGGGCATTCTGGTTGTGGGTTTGCCGGACCGCGTCCCATACCTGTTCTTGCCTGGCATGGTCGCCGTTGACCGTGAAGGCCATCAGTTGCTCCAGCGTCAGCTCGTCCTCGGCGTAGAGATCGAGGAGCTTCGGTGACACGGCGGCCAGCTTGAGGCGCTGGCGGACGACCGCCGGCGTGACGAAGAAGCGGGCCGCGATCTCTTCCTCGCCCTGCCCCTGCTCGCGTAAGGTCTGGAAAGCGCGGAACTGGTCGAGCGGATGCAGGGCGACACGCTGCACGTTCTCCGCCAGCGAGTCCTCCTCGGCGGTGCCGCCCGAACTCACGATGCACGGAACCGGCTGGGTCTTCGCCATCCGCTTCTGCCTGACCAGCAGTTGCAGTGCCCGGAAGCGGCGGCCGCCGGCCGGCACCTCGAACAGCCCGGTGCCGGCCCCGTCGGCGTCGAGAACGGACCGCACGTTCAGGCTTTGCAGCAAGCCGCGGCGGGCGATATCCTCGGCGAGTTCCTCGATGGAAAGGCCGGCCTTGATCCGCCGGACGTTGGCCTGCGACAAGGTCAGCTTGTTGAAGGGGATACCCTGCGATTGGTTCAGGGTGATTTTGGTAGGGGTGGTGGTCATGGTGTTCTCCATGACGGGCCAGCCGAAAGACTCTCTCTCGGCTTTCAACCCGTCATGACGGCCGCTTCGGCCTCTGGCTCTTGTGTGGCTGGTGGACCCGTAAGGGCAGTCCTGGCCGAAGCCAGATGAATGCCGTCGCTCCGGGTAACACGCATCCAAGTCTCAGTCAGTACCCTCGAACGCGCGGGCGCGGCAGTATTCGGAGTCTGTCCATTCGTCGTGGGTCCAGATATGGGCATTGAAAACGTTGTCTTGGGACCTGGAAGGGGTGCGTCAGCGGCTAGATGGCGCGACCCGGCTTGAGCGGCGATCAGCGGGCGAACTTCATGCCGCGCAGTTGCGGAGTTGAGCTAAGGGGACGCGCAACACTGAGCGAGTCGGTTCAGGTGGCTTGCGGCGTGGCTATGAGGGGGTAAATCCACGCACCGCGCCCGGATTGAAGCAGGAACTGGCAGACGAGGCGAAGCGGCAGCGTTGCCTCGGGCATCGCCCGGCGGAACAGGTTCGTTACGGTGAACGGAGCACGGCTGAGCGGGTCAATGGCGGGCTGAAAGACAACCACGGCGGGCGGACGGTGCGGGTCAGGGGAGCGGACAAGGTGATGTGTCATCTGATGTTCGGGGTTCTGAGCTTCACGGTGCTGCAACTGCTGCGCCTGGTGATTTAACGGCACTCCAGCGGCAACTCGCTCACCTTGCCCGTGAACCCGCGGGCGAGGACGCTCCCTCTTTGCCCGTCTCGGCCGAAAACGGTGGCATGTCGCCTCGGAGGATGGAAATCAGGCTCAACTGCCCAGATTCTATCTCGGGTTGTCATGCTTGATGGAGTTTCGCGCGTGATTGGCGTCGAGTTTTGCAAGTGGCTCCTGGCATACGAAATTCGGCGAAATCACGGTCGTAGGGCCGTAATATCGATTCAAGAACAGCCGCATGCGTCCCTTTGTCCTGAGCGCGCAGGTCCGTCCCCGCGGATGTTCACGTCCCTTGCAGCGGGCGATCACGGATTTCGCGGCGGACGCCCCTTCGCCCAGACCCAGTTGAAATTGCGCGAGCATTACGGCTTCGAGATTGGCGAGAGCACGATCCAGCGGATCACCCTGGGCCATGCCCGGGCGGTGTTCGAATCCGACCGCCCCTCGGTGGAATTTCCGCAAGCGCCGGGCCGACCCCAGCGGATCATCGTCCAGATCGACGGCGGCATGGTCCCGGTCGTGGAGCCGGACGCGACGCAAAAGGACAAGCGCAAGGGGAAGAAATTGTTGTGGAGGGAAGCGAAGATTTCGCTCGCCCACGCAAAGGGCGGCCGCACGCCGGTCTACGGCGGGGGGATCGGGGGTGGCGTGGAGGAAGCCGCGCGGCGGCTTTTCGCCTGCGCGGTTCGGGCGGGTGGGTTCCCGCGTACACGCGGTGGGCGACGGGGCGCCGTGGATCGTCGGGCAGACCGATGAGATATTCGGCGAGCAAGGCAGTTCTTTGATTGATTTTTATTGTGCTTGTGAGTATTTGAGCGCGGCTTCGAAGACGATCGCGCCGGACGCCACCGCTAGGGTGGCCTGGATGAATGCGCTGAAGACGGCGCGCGTCGAAGCGGTTCTGAGCGCCCTGCTGCCCCCCGAGAAGCTCTCGACGTGAGCGATGAGAATGCCCCGATCCGCGCCTGTCATCGCTATCTCCATGCCCGCAAGGCCCAATTGAACTATCGTGAGGCGCTTGCCGCAGGGCTGCCGATCGGCTCGGGGGAAATCGAACGCGCATCGCTATGTCGCACAAAAGCGCCTGAAGCTGCCCGGTGCCTGGTGGCTCGCCGAACACGCGGAACACATGCTGGCGCTGCGGATCAACCGCTTGAACAGTGACTGGGAGAGGGATTGGGCCGGGCTCGCGACCAGCTCGGAGGCCAATCTCAACCAGCCGGATGTGTCGCGGGATGCCGCGGCTTGAGCGCACAACTTTGGTTCGCACCCTGGGTACTAGACGGTATTGAAGTTTCATGCTACGTGCAGCCGCGTGGGTGGCCGTAGCTTTCCTAGGGGGAGCGAGGTCGTTGGGAGGAGAGCCCGGTGCCGAAAGTAGCCTGTATCGTGATGCAAAAGGACGAGAAACACCTACTGAGGTCGTGGATCGGCTATCACGGTTATTTGTTTGGCTTTGAGAATATATTTGTATTTGACAATGGGTCAGAAGACCCAGAAACCTGGGACATACTATTTCACTACAAGAAGGTTGGAGTCAATGTTTATTGGGAACACTCATCGCCTGACGACTACAGACAAAAAGGGGAGATCATAGGACACAAAATTAGATCTTTGGACTTAGAGAATAGTTACGATTTCCTCATTCCTCTTGATTGCGACGAGTTCATTATTCTAGAAACCGAGCGCGGCTTTGACCACACGCGGGAGGGAATCGACAAATACCTCCTGACGCTTACGGGTGAGGAAAAGGTACTTCAATTTCCTCATCAGTTGGTGAACCATCCATTGCAACCCAATCTCTATAGTTACTTCAGTTTTTATAAGGTATTTTTTGCCGCAAATACATTCATTTCTATGGACCATGGTCACCATTCGGGACGATCTCGCAAGGCGGAAGGCGTCAAGAAAACGCGGCTAATCCACCTGCACTTCCATCATAAGAGATTCGATTTACTGATAGAAAGCGCCAAGCGGAGCTGGGTGGGCACGATTAGCCCCGATGATCGAGAGCAACTGCTGGGATATAGCGGTCCCTCGATACACCTCGTCCCATATTTGTTAACAACCAAAGAAGAATATTATTCTGAATTTCTTGCCAAGCCGCACTTCTTTATACCTTCGTTCAGAGCTCTGTTGCGATCCCTTCAGGCACCACTTGATCTGCCTACAGAGGCCGTGGATGAGAGCCTGAAATTGAAAGTCTCATCGAGAGATCCGTCGTTGACTTTCGATGTTGAAAAAAAGACCGTGTTCGTGCCGCAGGGAGCGGCACCTAATCGTACGTTTATTGCGATGGAATTCAACGAAATCGCCTATCTAGCCGATAATCCTGATGTTGCTGTCGCCGGCGCAGATCCGTTGTTTCATTTCTGCCATCATGGTTTCCAGGAGAGACGCTCCTCTGCTTCGGCAAAGCAGAACGTCACTTCCCCCAAGCGGCTAACCAATGACCCGGCCCAGACAGATGCTATTGATACCCCTTCGGCCGCCCCTGAGGATCTGGCAACTCTGACGCCTAGGCAATTAATAGCCTCATATGTCTCTGGGAACGGACCCATTCGTCCGCTCCCAGACGGTAGCCGATGCATCGAACTTGGTTCAGGGGGCGCCCCACGACCTCCAGGTTGGCTGGCCACCGACCTCGATCCGCTCGGCCACGCAATATTACATCTTGATGTGACCCATCCGTTCCCCATTGATGATCGATCGTTCGATTTTGTGTATTCTCAGCACATGATCGAGCATCTCACCTTTTTCGAAGGCCATTCCATGCTTCGGGAGTGCTTCCGCATTTTGAAGCCAGGCGGAAGAATACGTGTCGTGACTCCATCTATCAGCTTCCTGACGCATCTCTGTTCTGGCCGGACGTCGAGCATCGAAGATAAATATATTCAGTGGGCTGTGGAGACGTTCGTCCCGGACGCTCCAAAGGTCATGCCCGCATTTGTCTTTAACAATTTTGTCCGTGGATGGGGCCACCAGTTTATTTATGATCGCTCGGCGTTAGAGCTGTCACTTGCAGATGCCGGATTTGTGGATATCACAGAATGCGAGATCAGCCAGAGTGAGCACGAAGTTTTTCGTAACCTCGAAACGGTGGATCGTATGCCTGAAGGATTTCTAGCTCTGGAAAGCATGATATTGGAGGCCCGCAAATCACCCCAGCGGGTAACCGACTAAATCGCGGTAGGGACGCCCATTACTGGGCGCCCCCCGCACAGAACCGTACGGGCGGAATTCCCGCATACGGCTCCCACCTTGGGTGTTTGACGCGAAAGCGCTGAGCAGGCCAAGGATGGGATATTCGGGGTTTGGGCAGCCAGCGATCCGCCAGCCGGTCCATGTCTGTCCACGACGTTCGATCCGTCTGGCTGCGCCGGCATAAGGCGCGCCGCCAGAGTGCGACGATATGGTGGCGGAATGCCGAGAGGGCGCGAAAGTTGGTGGGCACGGCATGGTAGGCGAAGAAGCCCCGCACCACCGCCCCCAGCCATTGTCCCTGTTCAGCCACGTCCTGGTGCCAGCGTCGTCGGAGGTCTTCGGTGATTTCCAGCAGCTTCGCCCGTTTCCGGTCCCGTCGCGTATGGCGGGACAGCTGAAAGCCGCCCCGGCGCGAACGTGAGCAGATATGGGTAAAACCCAGAAAGTCGAAGGTCTCCGGTTTGCCGTCCCCACGCTCGGCCCGATCGGATGCGGCATGTCTGCCGGACTCAATCAGCCGGGTCTTATCGGGGTGCAACTCCAGGTCGAATTCCGCCATCCGAATGCGTAGCTCCGCCAGGAACCGTTCGGCATCGGCTCGGTGCTCAAAGCCGACGACGGTGTCGTCAGCGTAACGCACCACGATCATCGCACCGTTCGCATGACGTTGCCGCCATTGATCGGCCCACACATCGTAGACGTAATGCAGATAGATGTTCGCCAGCAGCGGCCAGATGACAGCCCCTTGCGGGGTGCCCTGCGTCACCGGTTGCCGTATCCCGTCCTCCACAACGCCCGCTTTCAGCCATTGACGGATCAGGCGCAACACGCGCCGGTCGCCAATCCGGTGTTCGACAAAGCGCATCAGCCAATCATGGCTAATGTTATCGAAGAACCCTCTGATATCGGCGTCCAGTACCCAGGCGCAAGCAACGCCCTTTGCCAAGAAGGAACGCCGCCGTTGGCTGACCAGCGCGGAGGCCTCGGCTAGCCTGCCCACGGCGGGGACAGCCTGCCACGGTCGCAGCGGACCGAGAGGGCGCATCTACGTCGAGTTCGCTTGCAAGCCGAATTGCTGACTCGCACCGCGCAGGATCGCTGGCTGGGCGACGGGCGGATGCTGTTCAGGGGTCTCGACGATCTACCCGAACTCGCCCGCGTCACGATCGAGTAGCCCGGCGCTCCCGGCCGCCCTGCGCGCACCGCCATCCTGGCCTTGAAGGGCGGCCATGTGGCGATCGAGCGGCCCCAACGGCCAACGAAGGAAGCCACGCGGCTGACGGACACGGTCGCACTCACCCTGGTCGAGGCGCGCGAGATCGACCCCCCGGATGGCACAGAACCCGCGCACTGGCGCCTGCTGACGACCCATGCGTCAACACGCGGGCCGATGCTCGGACCATTGTCGGCTTCTACCGTGAGCGTTGGACGATCGAGCAGCTGTTCCGCCCCTGCAAGACCCAGGGCCTCTACGTCGAGGCGGTGCGAATTGCCGATGAACAGCCTTTCGAGACGCTGAAGGCGCTGTGTGCGACGCTGGAAGGCAAGACGGCACGCCAGCAGAACCCCCGTCCGCCGGGGCCTCCGAGGCTCCCGGTTCCTCAGATGGGGCCTCCGCTGCGACTTCGCGCCCCTAAGCCATTGATTTCTTTGGGTCAAAAAATATAAACGAGAAAGTCTGTCAAAAATGCATCTTATAGTTGCATTAAACGGCACGCTAGGTTAAATGACGCTCATGGAATCGTGATCCTGGAGTTCTGTCCGAACACCGCCAGGAGCCTGAGCCATTTAAACGCCTAGAGAAGTCGCGCTCTCTCTTTGATAGGAAGCATGAAAAATCATGTGCGCCACCAACCACTGGCCAACACCCAATGACGAAACTGGCGGATTCCGTCAAGCTAAAAGGGCCTCGATCGAAGATAGCGGAAAGGTCCGCCTTGCTGGAGGGTTCTCTCCCATTTACGATTCGTTGGCCTCGACGAAGCAACGACCTGCGGTGGACCCCGTCGGTCGGACAGAAATCTACCCCCTCGACGCCATAGGCGGAAGTTATACGGTTGCATGTATGCACTCGCAGCGACCATGGGTACTAGTGTAGCGACTCTAACGCTTGTCTCCCGTGTGCGACCTTTTCAAGGATATCGCCCGGGGAAGCGGTCCAGACGAACGGCTTGGGGTCTGCGTTGTGGTGGTCCAGGTATTCCATGATGGCGGCCTCCAGTTCAGCAACGCTTTTGAAAACCCCGCGGCGGATGCGATCCTCGGTGATGAGGCCGAAAAAGCGCTCGACCATGTTGATCCGGGACGCGGAGGTCGGCGTGAAGTGCATATGGAACCGGGGATGGCGCTTCAGCCAGGCCTGGACCTCGGGATGTTTATGCGTTGCATAGTTGTCGGCAATCAGATGCACATCGAGGTGCTTC
>Ga0082335_1002947_pt1 | contig 29611 bp, 29 predicted proteins | sample Subgrocontami58m_FD_72375 | JGI IMG/M metagenome (GOLD analysis project Ga0082335, IMG submission 72375) | Subsurface groundwater microbial communities from S. Glens Falls, New York, USA - GMW37 contaminated, 5.8 m (SPADES assembly) (version 2) ...
AACTGGACCGCAAGAAGATCGCGGCATTGGTGGGCTTGGCGCCGATGAATTCGGACAGTGGCAAGAAACGGGGCTATCGGAAGACGAAGGGCGGACGGATCGAAGTGCGCAGTGTGCTGTACATGTCGACCTTGGTGGCGACACGGTACAACCCGTTGATCAAGGCGCAGTATCAAGAATTGTTGAGACGGGGGAAGGTGAAGAAGGTGGCATTGACTGCTTGTATGCGGAAGTTCCTGACCATCCTGAACGCAATGATGCGAGATCGGGCCCCGTTCAGGCAGACGGTCGCTGCTTGAGACGGACTGGGTTTCCCTTTAAAGGAGGGTTTTGCTCTTGACTTTCAAGACAGTTGCTGTATGGGTTGAGTGAGGATGAGATAAAGATCGTCCAGCCATAGACCCTAAAGGTTTTTTCTGCCGACCTTCGTCACGTCTGGCAGGACAATCTGGCTTATCAAGGCAACTATTAAACAAGGAAACCTTTAGGGTCTGATATCGGAGTTCTTTTGTTGGGTGCTATAATCCCACCCATGTCAAAACACATCGCATTCCTTCGCGCAATCAACGCCGGCGGTCACAATGTCATGATGGGTCATCTCCGAGTGGTCGTATTCTCAGATTTGTATGGAAACAAGCGGGATTTATTGCAATTGAAGAGTTAACGCGTCAACATCGCTTCCAAATTCTTTTTTACCGCTTCCCACTCTTTATCCAAAATACTATAAAACACAGAGTCGCGATACCGGCCATCAGGCAGGATCATATGATTGCGCAGCACGCCTTCTCTGATTGCACCGATCCTCTCAATGGCTTTCTGTGAACGCTCGTTCAGCAAGTCCGTCTTCAACTGTACGCGGATGCACTTCAAAGTCTCAAAGGCATGGGTCAGCAAAAGGTATTTACATTCCGTGTTGACAGGCGTACGCTGGAAGTCCAGCCCATACCAGGTGCCGCCAATTTCCAGTCCGCGGTCTTTGGGCAGGATATTCAAATAACGGGTCGCACCTGCCACGCGTCCCGAAGCAAGATGAATCGCAACGAAGGGTATGTCAGTCCCACTTTCGACCCGGCTGAGAATATCCAAAACCCACTGCCGCATGTCCTCTTCCGTTTTAATATCACCATACAACATATAATTCCAGAAGCTTTGCCCAATCCCAATTTCAGCCAGACCAGGGATGTGCAGCTCTGTCATCGGTTCAAGGCGAACGTGTTTTCCCTGCAAAGTAACCGGCGTCACCCAATTTGTCATTTTATTCTCCCAAACAATTTTATTTCCCGTTATCCATTCGATCATTCTTCTTCAAATGTGGTCTCGATTTGCCTTCGGCTACACCTGCACTGCACCGCACTGCGTTTGCTGCAGTGTCGTCTCAGGCTGCTCTCGACCACCCGGGCTCAATCCCTTAGCCACTCCTCTTCCTTCCTGTCCTGAGAAGGAAGATATGGCATCATGGGTCCGTCAATCCCTAAAAACTCGGCCAGCGCGGCGCGCATGGCAATGCGGTCATCCCAAAGATATTCTGTCTTGCCAAAACACATGGACTGTTCATGCCCTTTGCCACATGACAGTACCACGTCCCCCTCCTTTGCGAGACGCAGGGCAAATTTGATCGCCTCGCCTCGATCGGGAATCCGCCAGAACGTCACCCCCTCGCGTCCGCCCTTCGACCGTGCACCTGCTGCCATCTCCTCAAGGATTCCATCGAGCGATTCAGTGCGCGGGTCTTCAGCAGTGAACACGGATAGATCAGCTAACTCAGTTGAAGTCTCGGCCATCATGCGGCGTTTCTCTTTATCGCGCAAGCCTGCTGAGCCGAAGACTGAGATCACCCTGCCTTTTTCCCTCTCCCCTGCCCCTTTCCCCTTGAGAGAGGGGTTGGAGGTGAGGGCACGCCCCGCTTCAAGTGTCACTTTCATTGCATTGGGGGTATGCGCAAAATCCACTATGGCAATAAAGTTCTGACCCAGATCGATTCTTTCCATGCGGCCAGGGATGCCATCCAATGAAGCAATGCCGCGTGCGGCGGTCTCAGGGCCAATACCGAGGCCGTAAACAGCAGCCGTCAGCGCGGCAAGACAGTTTGAGACGTTGTATGCGCCAACCAAACTACTCTTAATGTCTACACGAAAATCTTTCGATATGGCTGTGAACTCAATCCCTGACGAACTATACTTCACGTCCACCGCACGGATATCGGCCGAGTCTCGCAAGCCATAGTTCACCTTTTTCGTTTTAATAAATTCATTCAAGTATTCAAAGGAGCGATCATCACGATTGATCACGCCCAAACGCGGATTGCCCTGTGGCTTTTCTTTTGTCCACTCCAGGCTGGAAAATAATCTTGCCTTTGCGGCGCGGTAGTTTTCATAATTGCCATGTTCGTCCATGTGTTCATGCGTGATATTCGTAACCACACCCACATCAAACTCACAGGCATCCACGCGATACTGCGCCCAACCGTGGGAGGTGGTTTCGAGCACAACGTGAGTTAAACCAGCCTCAACCATCTTAGCGAGATAGCGCTGCACATCATGTGCGTCTGGAGTAGTAACGTGAAAACCTGTATCCAGCACCTCATCCCCGATGACCGCATTGACGGTTGATATCATCCCAGCTTTGATGCCTGCGGCGGCCAATATTTTATAAATGAGATTACTGGTTGTGGTCTTGCCATCCGTGCCGGTGACGCCGATCACTGTCAGTTTGCGGGCCGGCCAGTTGCAAAACGCAGCCGATAACCAGGTCAGGGCCTGACGCGAGTTCCGGAGTCTAATATATGGGACGGAAAGCCGATCCAAATCCATTTCCCTATCCCCGATTACCACAACGGCCCCATTGTCAATTGCGTTGTGGATGAAATCATGTCCATCCACACTGCCGCCTTTCATGGCGACAAATAAATAACCAGGGCGGATTGCGCGGCTGTCAATGGATATGCCCGAAACCTGCACGTCCTGGATATTGGATGTAAAAGAAAAGGGCAATTCAGCGAGTAAATATTGGAGTGAAATCATATGGTTATTTGACATATGCATTAACAAAAAAAGAGGATTTTGATGATTGTATCGTCAAAATCCTCCTTCGTCCAAATTAGTTTGGTTTTTAGGACGTCACGACTTTAATATTGAAGCGATGTGATGAGGTGGCCAGGCGCAGGCTTCGCCACAGCAAAGCATACATTTCAACCGAGCGCGAAGTAGTAATATCGCCAAGATCAATGATGTGCTTCCAGCGGAACCAATCATGCAAAATCTTTGTCACCCTGGCTTTGGCATCTGCGCTGTTGCCGCTAACGAACACATCTGTTCTTTCCACCAGTTTATCGGGGTCAACCATGACGGTGCAGAACACGGTATTGAGTGTTTTAACCACCATCGTTTCTGGAAATGCGCGTTGGATTTGTTCACCCAGAGAATCGGTGTTACATATGGTCAACTTCCAATGCTTTTCATCTGAGTAATCGAGCGGATTGGATGTATCAATCAGGATCTTTCCTCTTAAATTCCCGGTGCCAGCCATGTACAAGGCATCCAATGTTGCGGATCCTAAAAGGCAATTGAAAATGATCTCACCAAAGGCCGCCGCATTCGCAAAAGTACCAAACAACGCATTATGTTTCTCCTCTTTTGCCCAGGCGACGGCTTTCGGGTTGGCTTCATCGCGCGATCCCATCATCACATCATGACCCAACTGCACCAGCTTGGAACCTATAGTCTGCCCAACCATCCCTGTGCCCAATACGGCAATTTTCATAGCAATCTCCTTTATCGCGCCTTGAATTTTGATCCAGCGGAGTTTCGCTTTTCTGAGCATTCTTCGAACATTCTAAAATTTGATAAATATATTCCTATTATAACAAGCGCCGATCACCTGGCAGCGGTCTCTGCGGCTTGCCTGGTCATTTTTGTCTTAAGCCACTTGAGACGGAATATCTCTTCGCGTTCGCGTTCCTCAAGTGAACTGACGATAAATGCAACGGTTTGTTCATATTCTGGAATAAAAATATGCTGAAGGGCATTCACGCGCCGTTGGGTTTTACGAAGTTCACCCGCCAAGCGCCAGACTGTTGTTACCAACATGGATAATTGGGGGGTCTTGATAATAACTTCCCGAAAAGCTGCACTGGCTTCGTCCAGGGCGGCATTCGTGCCGCTCAGGCTGTAAAGCATTTTTGGGAGTTCGCCTCTGGCTTCTATCACCGGGATGGCGACACCCATAATGCCGCGCAATTTGATGTGGACGTCCACAGTTTTGTTTGCAGCGAGAGCCGCCCACTCTACATTGTCGCTTCCTAATGTAAGGCGGGCTTTTTCCAATGCGCGATAAGCCGTTTCCAAAAGTTTCCAAACTTCCTTTTGGATGACATCCGCTTCATGCGCCACGCGGACCAGCTCAGTGGTCAACACTTCCCGCTTCCGATCCAGGATCTCGTAGCCCTCGCGCGCAAAACGCAAGTCTTTTTTGATGCGGATCAGGTTCGTGCGAGTGGGCGCAACGTTAATGGTCGGCATCTTCACCCTTGTAGTATTGTTTTAACTCATCCAAACTTACGCGGGTAAGCTCCTCTTTTGGCAGCATCGAAAGCAAGCGCCAGCCAATGGCTAAGGTCTGTTCAATGGTGCGATTTTCCGTTGGAGATTGGTTGACAAATTCCTTCTCAAAGGCGCGGCCAAATTTGAGATACCTCTGATCCACTTCACCAAGTTCCTCTTCGCCGATAACGGAAGCCAATGAGCGGACATCCTGCATGTGGGCATAAGCGGCATAAAGTTGTGCGCCCCAGCGGGGATGATCGCCGCGGGTGCGTCCCTGACCGATGCCGTCCTTCATCAAACGAGAAAGGCTTGGCAATACAGCGATGGGCGGATAAACGCCGGAATGATCCAATTCACGGCCAAGCGTGATCTGACCTTCGGTAATATATCCAGTTAGATCAGGAACAGGATGCGTAATGTCATCACTGGGCATGGTCAGAATCGGGATCTGGGTAATGGAGCCTTCACTTGTACGAATACGCCCGGTTCGTTCATACATGGAGGCAAGGTCACTATACAAATAACCTGGATACCCTTTTCGGCTTGGCACCTCCCCGCGAATATTTGAGATCTGACGAAGGGCTTCGCAATAATTGGTCATGTCTGTCAAAACAACCAATACGTGCATCCCGCGTTCATAGGCAAGATACTCCGCAAGAGTAAGCGCCGCGCGCGGAGTCACCAGACGTTCCACCGGGGGGTCGTCAGCCAGGTTGAGGAACATGGCCACACGTGTAAGCGCGCCGCTATCCGTAAAAGAACGGCGGAAGAAATTCGCCACATCATGCTTTACACCCATGGCGGCAAAGACAATGGCAAACTGCTCCGCATCAGAGGCAGGCGCATCCGTCGGCGCGCCCAAGGTTGCCTGGCGAACGATTTGAGCGGCAAGCTGATCGTGAGGCATACCCGCGCCGGAGAAAATAGGCAATTTCTGGCCGCGCAGGAGTGTATTCAATCCATCAATGGCAGATATACCTGTTTGGATATAGTCACGTGGATAAATGCGGGCGGTCGGGTTGATCGGCTGTCCATTTACATCGGCATAATGATCGGTCAATGGCTGTGGGCCGCCATCCAGCGGGTTGCCCAAACCATCAAAAACGCGGCCCAGCATTTCTTCAGCGACAGGAATGCGTAATGTGTCACCGAGAAATCTGACGCGTGTACCGTCAATTGAAAGGCCCGTGGAACCGGCAAAGACCTGAACCACACATGTTTTCTCGCCCACTTCGAGCACACGTCCGCGGCGCAGGTTGCCCTGCCCATCGCGGATTTCCACTACCTCATCATAGCTGACATTCGAAGCGCCTTCAACAATCATAATTGGGCCGGCAATTCGGCTCACCCCAACAACTTCCTGCCCGCTTTGTACAATTATGCCGCTCATCGGTACTCCGCATCTAACTGACTCATTTGATCATCAATTTGGATTTGAATATCATCCAACTTTTCAAGCTCTTCATTTGGCACAACGCTTTTCATACGGATCAATGTATCCACGATCGGCAGGTTATGTATCAATGAAATTGGCGCCCCGTGTTTGACAATTCGCAGTCCGCGCTCGTGAAAATGCAGGATGAGTTCCAACATGCGAATCTGCTTCTGGATCGTTGAATAAGCATCTACCTTATCCATGGCGTTCTGCTGCAAAAATCCTTCACGGATAAGGCGTGAAGTTTCCAAAACCAAACGTTCTTCATCAGGCAGCGCATCCGGGCCAACCAGTTTCACGATCTGTGAGAGACGGCTTTCCTCACTTAGAAGTTCCATGGCTTGATTACGCATTTTCAGCCAATCCTTGCCAACTTTTTCTTTCCACCAGTCTGCCACATCGTCCAGATATTCGCTGTAACTATCCAGCCAGTTAATGGATGGGAAGTGGCGCGCAGATGACAATGATTTATCCAGCGCCCAGAAGCAGCGGATAAAACGCTTGGTGTGTTGTGTGACGGGCTCGGAGAAGTCACCGCCAGGAGGAGATACCGCCCCAACGATCGTTACAGAACCGATATGGTCATTCATGGTTTCAACATAGCCGGCGCGTTCATAAAATTCTGCCAAACGTCCCGCCAAATATGCAGGATATCCTTCTTCGGCGGGCATTTCTTCCAAACGACCTGAAACCTCGCGCAACGCTTCCGCCCAGCGGGAGGTTGAATCGGCCATCAACGCCACGTGATACCCCATATCGCGATAGTATTCCGCGATGGTAATGCCTGTATAAATACTTGCTTCACGCGCCGCAACCGGCATGTTGGATGTGTTCGCGATCAACACAGTCCGTTCCATCAATGGCCGGCCGCTTCGAGGGTCAACAAGGTGTGGAAACTCCTGCAGCACTTCTGTCATCTCGTTGCCGCGTTCGCCGCAACCGATATAAACGATCACTTGCGCGTCAGCCCATTTCGCTATGCTATGCTGGGTTACTGTTTTCCCCGATCCGAACGGCCCGGGGATACCTGCGGCGCCGCCTTTTGAAACCGGGAAGAAAGTATCCAACACGCGCTGCCCCGTGATCAATGGCGTCGTGCCGCGCAGGCGATTCATATATGGGCGGGGCATACGCACGGGCCAGCGTTGAAGCATGGTCAATGCTTTTTCCTCGCTGCCAACCTTCAATTTCGCAATGGGCTCCTCGATGGTATATTCACCAGCCGGGGCGACCCAGCTCAAAGTCCCGGAAAGATTAGCAGGCACCATAATCCGATGTTCAAAAGTTTCCGTCTCCATCACCGTGCCAAGGATGGCACTGCGGGAAACCACGTCACCAACTTTTGCGGCTGGATTAAACTTCCAGCGATCTTTTCGATAAAGCGGATCGAGACGCATACCGCGTCCGATAAACGAACCCGATTCAATTTCGATCAAAGGCAAAGGGCGTTGAACTCCGTCGAAGATACTCTTCAATAAACCCGGGCCAAGTTCAACGGATAGAGGCAAACCTGTGCCATAAACAGGCGCGCCGGGTTTCATCCCCGATGTTTCTTCATACACCTGCACGGTGATGATGTCGCCATTTAAACCGATCACCTCGCCAACGAGGCGTTCCTCGCCCACCTCAACCAACTCAAGCATACCCACATAACGTGATCCGCGCGCACGGACAACAGGTCCGCTGATCCAGGTTACAGTGCCGACTTGCCCGCTCATAGTTTTTCTCCCATCAGCACATGATATACCGCCGAACGAAGCGCACTCTGCAGTCGGTTCAAGCGAGTCTCCAAAGTATTGTCATAATGCAAACGTCCATTGTCAGCATCAATCACAACACCTATGCCATCGTCAAGCGCTTTTCCAACTGTCAGTTGGGTTTTCAATTCTTTGGATAGTTCATTCAGCGCTTGATCTTTTAAAAATTTTTGAGTTGCCGCATCGGTCCGCACCTCAGCCTGTGCCACTTTCAATTGAGTGACTGCTTCCCGAACCAGTTCAGCCACGATCTTGTCATAATCGGATCGTTTTTGCAGGGCCGATAATTTTTCTTTTGCAGCGTTAAATACCTTATCCAGCAGTTTTTCACGATATTCCAACTGTAAAGTACGCGCCTTCATCTGAGCCGTGGCAACAGCCTGACTGCGGATGCGCTCTGCTTCCTCTCCGGCGTGATCCAATATTTCCTTGCGATCAGACTCGGCCAGTTGCTGCGCTTGCTGTCGAATGGCATCAGACTTTTCTTTGGCTTCAGCCTGAATTTGCTCGGCATCCGCCTGCGCCTCAAACAAGATTGCACGAGAAAGCAATTCGATATTCTCTTCTTCAGGTTTCATAAGTAAACCACCAATTCATTTCTCCTTCGCTCAAAATTCGCGCGAAGCAGGGAAGATTTCTATAACTTAATTCCAATGGCCCGAAGCACAATCTCGCTAAGGGAGGGCTGGTCGGCTGACACACCGGCTGGAGACGGTATCTCCACAACAAGTGGGATTGTGCTGTGTAATTTAAGGTCTTCGACTCTGGACTGGAGCATTCCAGCAATATCCTGAGTTACCAGGATAATACCGATATCCTTCGCCGCAAAAGCACTGTCAAGCGCCTGATTAGCCTCATCCGCAGTCGTCACAGCCTGACCGTTTACACCAGCCAGGGAAAACCCAAGGACTGCCTCTGGATGTCCGATCACCAAAACCTTCATTGCACTTTACCGGTTCAGGATAATGAAGGCAATGATGAGACCGTAGATCGCAATACCTTCCGCCAAACCGACGAAGATCAGCGCTCGACCGAATGACTCGGGTTTTTCAGCAATAGCGCCCACCGCCGCCGCGCCTGAACTGGCAACCGCGATACCAGCGCCAACGCAAGCCAAACCTGTTGAAATAGCAGCCGCCAACGTTGCATAAGGATCAACAGCGGCCGCTTGCATGCTGCCAGCCGCATTGACCGCCGTCGGTGAAAACAACCAGACAACACCAATGCCAACTGCCATCAAGCCCAAAACAGCATTGAAACCGTTCAAGCCCAGCACAAGATCACGAGTAGCCTTTGTGGGGGCTTTATCGCGCTCACGCAGAAAAACAATCACGGCGGGGACAACAGGTATCAGACCTACAAGTATTGCAATAATCAATATCATTGGTTAACTCCTTGAAATATGGTTTTATATTTCTATAAAGCAATTATTTTCGAAATCCAATTTTTATTTCAATTACTCTTCCTGCACAGGTTTCAACGTCAGCGGCTCAAAGCGCATTCCGCCACCTGTAAAGAACTTGCTGAAAAATTCATAATACGAAAGACGCATGGTTTGAATACCGACGATCAAGCCTTCAAAACCAATGATGAACACGTTACCCAGAATAATCGTAATCCAATAGCCAATGCCGCCTTCTTGGCCTCCACCTGCCAATACAGCCAGAATAAAAATGGCCTGACTCAAACCGCCATGTGCCACCGCAAAAGCGCCCACACGCACATAGGAAAGAGTGTTGCTCAACATGCTGATTATGACTTCAAACAATTCAACCCCAGCCTGGATCAGATAAGTGCCAATGCCGCCGCTATCAATCAGAGGTCTGTGACCTTCCACAAGATGAATAAACACCTCAGAGAACATCACTCCCAGTCCAGCTGCAATTGCAAGCGCTAAAAACACAGTAGGTGAAACGGGCAAAATACCAAAGGTTGCGCCGCCAAATCCCAAAAGCGACAAATATAATACAAATCCGGCAATGCCATTGTGCCCGAACAACAAATGCCCTCGTTCGCGGGATACGGCAAAGTTGAAAATGCCGATCATGTAAGCCAGGATCAGCAATACCACGCCTGCGCCAACAGCAACCATGAGAACATCCATGATGTGGTGAATCGGGCTTAACCAGATCGGCTCCAGCGTCATACCAAAAATATGGACATCTTCCTCGAAGCCAAAAATACTGCCGTAGAAGAATCCAAACAAAGCGGCTGATATTCCGCACAAGAAAACGACACCACCCAAACCTGACATTCCACTCAAAGCTTTTACTTTTTTGCTCGCCATAAGATATCCGAGCACCGCCAGCACCAACCCCTGCCCTATATCGCCAAACATCGCGCCAAATAAAAATGGGAACATGAATACGATCAACCAGGTTGGATCCAATTCACCATAACGGGGCCGCGCATAGGTATTGACCAGCATCTGGAATGGTTTCAGAAATTTCGAGTTTTCCAGGGCGACGGGAACGTTTGAGTTATGTCCGCTGCGTGTGGTCGGCAATGTTTCAATCAGGATTTCTTTGGACGCTGTTTTGAGTCGTTGAGTCAGGCTTTCCAAATCGTCGCTTTGCACCCACCCCGTGACTACATAAGTATAACGAAGCTGCCCAAACCGCACGATCGCATCCGAGAGTACCCGGCTGGTGTGTGATTGCCAAAGCAAATCTCTCAACTCTTGTTTTCGTGTCTCAGCCATACCGGCAAGTTTTTTGTTCAATTCATCAATGGTATGTTGTGTGTTTTCGATTGTTCTGTGAAGCGAAATGATAATTTTTGCGGGCGTACCTTGATAATCATTCGGCAGGCTCAAAGGATCCAAGTAGGCACTGCGGGCGGCGCGTTCTAAAACGTCAGAGTTGGCTTTTGTCCCCGCAAGCCAGACAACAGGCTTGTTTGAGTCTGACCGCAAAGTCAAAAAAACGTTGGGGACTCGCGCCAGACTCGTCTGTAATCGATCCACATTTGCAGTGGGCATGACTCCGAGCATTGAGTACAAATAGCGCGAATTGCGCAATGAACTAATATCGAGATCAATATCAGCAACGGGCTCCAATTGACGGAGCGTGCTTTCATGCTGCTCCATCTGCTTCCGCTCACTGGTGAGTTGATCAATGACCTGTTTGACCTCTTCTTCGATTTGATCCACAAGCGGTCGAATCTTATCAATTTCGACCATCGCATCAAATTCAGAGGAGGGAGGCTGCCCCTCATCAATCCCCAAAGACTGCATCACAATCTGAACCCGTCGTTCCAACACGGAATAAGCCGAGGCACGTTCCTGCCAGGTATTGGCAGAACCAGATGCGGCCCCCGGATGATGGCTGTCAGTTTGGTGAAAAACACCGTAATTGCTTAATACCCTGGTCACGCCCAGAAGGTCCTTGGAGGGGACGATCAGTTCTATTTCGGTCATCGCTTTTGGGAAGAACATGGTTTCTCCAATTTATAATAACAAGATGATTTTCTTCTCAGGTGTGCATTTGAACAACCATGTTTATGCTGCAAGCGGACTTAACAAATAGGGGCGGAATTTTTCATCCGCCATTTGTGAAGACTTGGCTTCAATCAACACGGTTAAATCCTGGATCTCCAGATCGCTTAAAACAAGAAAAGCCAGCGGCAAGCCAATATGAAATGGGTTACCAAGAAAGGCCGCCAGACATTGCTTCATGATATGCCGTTTCAATTGCTGTTCGAGTTGAGGCAGACCGCTGCGCGGCTCCTCAAGAAGCGTATTCACATCGGATATTTCGGGATAAACCCGCGATACAACAGCGGCAAGATCGGCGCCCGCGGCAACCGCGCGAACATCCGCGTCACGGACGTGATAGCCAAACGGCAGGGTGTAGTTGATCAATTCTTCTTCTGAAAGCTGGTGATACACCCGGTAGCGAATAACCCACATCAGGTTATTCATATCCATCAATGATCCTACAACGCGCAATGCCTGATACCGATCCTGGCCCTGCAATCTTTTGGCTTCCTGCCACAATTGCCGCCAATAATACAAGTCTAGTGCCACTTCGAGTGGAAAAAGATTTTGTTCAGCACTGTAACGCTTCATCGCAAAAGAAAGCGTTTCATAATACATCGTACCCTGCAACAATTCGACCGCGGCGGATACATTTCCTGCATCCACCATGGCCTGTGCCGGCAAAACGGTCATTGATCCCATTGGAAATAGAACGCCGCTCACCCGTTCCCAGGAGGGATCCGTTACAACACCCCGCAGCACAGCCTTGAGGTTTTGTACTTCAAAATATCGGTAAAGTTGCTTGAGAATTGGGCGGGCATGTTCAGGCGCCATATGAATGACGCTGTAATAGAAATCAGCCAACCGCCCTCTTATTTGTAAATCCACCCTGCCAGGAGTCAATTCCCTATCTTTCAAATTTTCAAGATAGGGAGCATAAGCTGTAAGTTTGAGCTGGGCAATTAGAGATGAAAAGTCCGGCGTATCACTCAGCCTCGCCATGTCCTGCGGGCTTAGCAGGGACGAGTACATTGCCCGCACTCGCGCACTAATAGCCGCATACCCGGAAACGCCGCTTGCAGCCATGGGCTACTCTTTACCGATCACACGATCCAGGATGTAGTTGACTGCCCGGTCAAAATTACTCATTGCCAGGGCTTCGGTTTCGCTGTTTTTCTTCCCCGCCTCGAGCAAAATCCGGGCAGTTTCTTCCTTTGCCTGAGCATTGGCAACAAGCTGACGAGCTTCTTCTTGAGCGCCAACCCGGGCTTTTTCTAGCAGTGCCTGAGATTCTTGCTCCGCCGAAATTGGCAATTGTTGGGCTTCACGGATGGCCAACTCATGTATTTCCTGCGCTCGCCTTTCGATTTCAAGAACTTGCTGGATCCGATTTTCATTCATGAAAATTTCGCCTCGCCAAGAATTTTTGTTTAATGACCGCAATTGTAAAGGATAACCACCAGACAAACAAGGTCTAAATAGGTATTAATAAAAAATTGTACAAATCGGCATTTTTTTTATTTGAAGGATAAATAATAAAAAAGAGTTCTGGCAAACTTACTGCCAAAACTCTTTGTGTGTAATCTTATCTAAAAACAACTTATTTTAAAGTCTGACGAAGTCCTTCAAGTTTGCCAGCGACAGAGCTGTCAAGCACCTTGTCGCCGACTTTAATGACCAGGCCGCCAAGAATGGACGGGTCCACGCGAAAGTCAACAGCCTTCGCGCCAACCTTTTGGAGGACACTCATTTTAACGGTTTCCTGCTCCTTATCGTTGAGCGGTAATGCGCTGGTGACCTCGGCAGATTCGCCTTTGAAACCAGCATCATCAAGAACGACTACTTTGCCAGATTTAACGCCAGAGAAGAATTCATCAATCAAAGCATGCTGCTTCTTCTCATCAAGCACTTCGCCGACAAGTTTGTTGGCGGCAGCAAGCGCGAGAGCAGCCACCTGACCGCGCAAATCGCCAAGAATACGATTTCGCTCAAGTTCAGCTTCAGCCATGGCAACTTCGCGAGCTTTGGCGGCTTCTGCTTCGGCAGCGGCTTTTACATCTTTCCCTGCGGAGGCAGCACGCTCGGTTGCCTCACGAACTACCTTGCCAGCCTCAGCCTGCGCATCAGCAAGGATTTTAGCCGCATCTTTTTCAGCGTCCTTACGGGCTTCTGCGGCTACGCGGGCATCTTCCAAGCCTTGGGCGATGGTGTTGCGGCGTTTTTCCAACAAACCTAGGATGGGTTTGTAGACCCACACGCGTAGAACCACAAACAAAATCAGGAAATTGAAAACCTGGAGCAACAGGTAGCCCAAGTTGAGACCTAATTTATCCAAAGTATCCTCCTCTGTGCCCGATTAAAAGACGAACAGGATCAGGAGCGCGATCACCAAACAGTAAATTGCGACTGCTTCGGCGAAAGCGATGCCAAGGATCATATTGGTCTGAATAGTACCGGTAACATCAGGGTTGCGGCTCATGGCCTGCACAGCGCCGCCGGTAACAATGCCAATACCCGCACCCGCACCAATAGCCCCAATCATTGCCAAACCGGCCCCAATGAGTTTTGCTGCCAACACAATATCACCAGTCATGTTAGAAAACCTCCTTCGAGAATTCTGTATTCATTGTATAAGTCTCCTTAGCATATATTATTATATTTCGTGAACTTCCGCATCCGAGTTAGCGTGCTCTTCATCATGGTGCCCAACGGTGGCCTGGGCCATAAAAGTCATCGTCAACATGCCAAAAACGATGGCCTGGATTAAACCGACAAAGAACTCCAACATCAGGAAGCCGACCTGAAAAAAGCCCAGGCCGCCTGCGCCAAGCAGGGAGCCGATGACGAACAAAAGCACCGAACCTGCAAAAATGTTTCCAAAGAGACGGAAGGCAAATGAAAGCACCTTTGAAAATTCGGAGACCAATTCAAGCAGGCCGACGCCAAAGTCAATCAGACCAAAAATAGGCTTGCTGAAAAAGGTTTTGACGTTCCAGAACTTGGTGAGATACCCGAGTCCCTGCGAACGGAACCCTGCCACCTGCACCATCACGACTGCGATCAATGCCAGCGCAACAGTGAAATTCAAATCGGTGGAAAGCACGCGAACGAAAGGAATCACCCCCATCAATTCGGCACTCTCACCATGTGCGGTCTCTTCCCCCTCAGCGGGGTTCACGATTGTACTGGCAAAGCCCAAATCTTCCACAGCATAGCCATGTTCAGAATGGTGGAGCCAGCCAATGGAATCCACACCAGGGACGAGTTCGGTCCAGTTGACCACCAGCACAAGCAGGGTGATGGTAGCGAACCAGGGAAAGATGAATTTCGCCCACTTTCCAGCTGTACCTGCCGTAAGATCATACAGGACATCCAGCAGAGCCTCGACAGCCGCTGGGAAACCTTTCAACACCGGCACGCCGCTCTTGACGGAACGATACACGCCGAAACCGATCAGCAACAGGATTATGTCAGCGATCAACATCGCCAGCATGGTGTTGGTAAAGTGGAAATCCTGACCTGCAAACTGGAACAGCGGCATACTGGTCAGCGGTTCGGGTGGCAACTGCACATGTGGCTGGATGGGCGGATATTTACCAGCAGCAAATGCGCCCAGCACAATGAACAGCAACACAAACCAGCGGTTCACTCCCCAGCGCCAACCCATCATGATTTTTTCAGTCACTATCGAAGTCCTCCTTGGGAGTCGACATTTCTGTCTTATTTGGTATAGGTTTAATACGGTCCGTGGCAGCCTTCGCCGCACGATACATCAGAAAGAGAGTCACCGGCACACTGCCGAGCAAAAATACAACAGTAAATAAAGGGCGTGAATCGAGATATTTATCCAACCAAAGTCCGCCAAATAGGGCAAGCAGAATAACCACCAAGGCCAAACACCCGACCTGCCCGACCATCACAGTCAAAACAGTGTTTATTGCTTTCTGTTGTTCATCCTTCGATTGTGTCATGTCGCACGATTATAACTGACAGGTCAAAGGGATGTCAAACGGAAATCAAAAATTGATTAGGATGTCTGCCATTCAACCGCGCCGCTCCTTTTCAACGCCTCTTCTCTGGACTTTGACCTGATTTTGCTTTCGAAAATATTTTCTACACTATATCAAAGACGATAGACCGTAGACCATTGTCAATCGTTCATCGTCAGATTCACCTAGAACAAATTCAGCGCCGCGGCATCAGACCAGCTGAACCACGGGGCGAATACAGTACCGACCAAAATCACACCGAGTGCTAATACAGCCAACGCAATCGCATATGGTCGAGTCAACAGGATGGGATGATGCTCTTCATCTTCATTCGGCATACGATAAAGGTAAACATACTTCATTGCATTGAGATAGTAGTACACACCTATGATGGAGTTGAGGATACCGACAACGACCAACCATGTGTAACCTGATTGCACACCCGCGGCAAAGACAAAGACCTTCGCCACGAAGCCGGCGAATGGAGGCATACCCGCAAGAGAAAGGAACGCAGCAAGCATCAGCAATGCCAACCACGGATTGCGGCGGCTCATGCCAGCGTAATCTTTAATATCATCGAGCCCAGTCACACGGCTGAATGCCATGATCACACCGAAGGCAAGCAAATTGGTTGCTATATATGCCGCGAGATAAAAAACCACACTCGTCGCGCCCAATTGACTGAATGCAACTACGCCGATCAATGCATAACCTGCGTGAGCAATGGATGAATATGCGATCAGGCGTTTGACATTTGTCTGCGAAATCGCAAGCAGGTTGCCGACTGTCATAGTGATGGCAGAAAGAGCCGCGAGGATCACTGTCCACAAGGGTACGAAATCGGGGAATGCAACGAAGAACAAACGCACGATCACTGCAAAGCCAGCGGCTTTTGAAGCCGTGGAAAGGAAACCAGCCACAGGGGTTGGCGAGCCTTCATATACATCAGGCGCCCAGAATTGGAATGGAACAATGGCGATCTTGAAACCAATTCCCACAAGAATAAGGGCCAACACACTGAATGCGAGCAAGGCAGAAAGGTTGCCGGCCGCGAGCATTTCGGCAAGTTTGTAGATATTGGTCGTGCCGGCAAAACCGAAAACCAAACTAAAGCCATATAGCATGACAGTGGAAGTCACTGTGCCAAACAGCAAATACTTGAAGCCTGCTTCGGTGGAACGATCGTCAGCCAATAAAAAGCCTGCAAGGATGTAAAGCGGGATCGAGGCGGTCTCAATCGAAAGGTAGAGCATGACCAGGTCCGCTGAAACAGCCATCAGGTTCATGCCGAGAAGCGAGGCGAGCAGCAGAAGATATGCCTCGCCGCGGTGTCCTGCCCTTTCGTGGTCCATCAAAAGCAGCGCTGTCACAGCGGCGGCAAACAGGAAGAGAATCTTGAAGAAGAATCCCAGCCAGTCAAAGCGGATCATGCCGCCAAGAACAGCAGTCGGTTCGCCTGGTTGACCAGCAAGCAGGCTGACGATGATGATAATGAAGAGTCCGCCCGCAGTGAGCCAGCCCGCGTTGCGGCGTTGGTCCTCATGCCAGAACGGCTCAACGATCAGCAGGATCATGCCGAGGACGAGGATCAAAATTTCGGGGAGGATGGAAGCGAACATTATGGGGGTAAACATTTATACACCTCCCAGGAGTCGCAGAATATTTTCAACACCTTTTTCAATCATAGGCACCATCATGGATGGAAAAATGCCTATGCCTATCATAAAGAGACAGAGCGTGGCAATAGCGATCTTGTCCAGCATGGTGACATCTGTGATGTGATGTTCGGCAAGTTTTTCAGGCATTGGACCAAAAAACACCTGTCTGATGTTTCGCATGATGTATGCGGCGGTGATGATAATTGAGATACTGGCAGCAACAGCCACGAGCCACTGCCTGCTCCACACACCCATGAAAATGGGGAACTCCGCAACAAAACCGGAGAAACCAGGCATTCCCATTGAGACCAGACCGCCGATGATAAAGCCGATGGCGGCAAAAGGCATGATCTTTGCCATGCCGCCGAGTTCGGGGATTTGGCGGGTATGCGAACGGTCATAGATCATGCCGGTGATGGCAAAGAAGAGAGCCGTCATTACGCCGTGAGAGAACATCTGCACACCCGCGCCAAGCAGACCATTGTAGTTAAGTGTGGAAATGCCGAGCATGACAAGTCCCATGTGCGAAACGGAGGAAAAGCCGATCATGTATTTCAAGTCGGGCTGGACAAAGGCGATATAGGCTCCATAAACCACGGCGATACTGGCAAATGTCATGATCAGCCATGACCATTGTTTCGCGCCTTCAGGGAGGAGCATCACACCCACGCGCAGGGCGGCGAACGCGCCGAGTTTCATCAACACGCCTGCATGAAACATGGAGACGGCTGTCGGCGCGGCAACGTGGCCATCTGGCGACCAGTTGTGGAAGGGCCAGATACCACCCAGCACTGCGAAACCGAGGAAGACTGGCAAAAACCATGCATATTGGAAGGGAGCAGAGAAGCCAGCGCTTTCCATTTGGATCATGTCGAAGGAGAGTACACCTGTGTTTTGATATTGCGTCCAGTACATGACGAGGGCACCGACCAGGGCAACCACGGAACCGATGAACAAGTACAAAGTTAATTTCATCGCGGCGTATTCACGAGTCTTGACCCAGCCCCAAATGGAAATGAGCAAATACATCGGGAACACCGCGATCTCATAGAAGAAGAACAACATGAACAGGTCAAGTGATACAAATACGCCGAACACACCGCCCGCCAGCAGGAAGAGGAAGGCGAAGAATTCGCGAGGCCTGTCTTGAATGCCCGCAGAGACATGATGTTTTTCATCGTAATCGCCCCAGGAGATCAACACACCAGTGAACATGACGATACCAGTGAGCAGGACAAGCGGAGCGCTCATGCCGTCCACGCCAAATTTCAGGCTGATGCCAAGCGCAGGAAGCCAGTTGTATGTTTCAATGAATTGGTAGCCTGTCATGCCGCCAAGCAGGTATTGCAGGTAGAGCCAGCCAGAAAGCAGAAGGTCTATCGCCGCAGTTGCCAGCGCAACGCCGCGGACTTCCGTCTTGCGGTCGGCAGGGATCAATAGCATGATAACTGCCGCTACAAAGGGAAGGAAAGTAATAATACTCAGGATGGGAAAATTCATAATCACCTCAAAGGCGGTAATTGGTTGGTGGTAATTGGTGAGTGGTAATTAGAGATTGGAGATTTACCAATTACTATTTAGAAAAGCGCCATAACCGCTTTGTTGATAACTTCCAAAATCCACGCGGGCCAGATGCCAATGACCAAACTCAAGATCATCAGCGGGGCAATCACAAATATTTCACGCATGTTGATTTCGGTCAGTTTGTGTTCGCCGTGCGCCCAATGTTCGTTCATGGGTCCATGCAAAACTTTCATGATGCCTTTCAAAATATAAGCGCCGGTGAAAAGCAAGCCCAACATGGAAACGACAGTGTAGATCTTCAATACGGGATACGCGCCTCGTACCACCAAAAACTCGGAGACGAAGCCGTTGAGTCCGGGCAAGCCAAGCGATGCCATGCTCATGAAGATCAGGATGCCGCCATAGACAGGCACAAGCGGGAACAATCCGCCGAACTCTTCAAGGTTACGGGTATGCGTACGTTCGTAAATCACACCGACCAAGAAGAACATGCCAGCCGCGGATAAACCGTGATTGAACATCTGCAAAACCGCGCCATTCATGGCGATGTGAGCATCGGCTGTTCCCGCCGCCAGACCTGCCGCGGCGATACCGAGCACTACAAACCCCATGTGATTGACTGATGAATAAGCAACAAGCCGTTTGAAATCTGTTTGACCGAATGAGCCAAACGCGCCAAAGACGATTGCCGCAGTCGCGAGCAAAGCCAGCGCACCCGCAAACATTTTCGCTTCGAGTGGATAGAACGGAAGCACAAGTCGCAGGAAACCATATGCGCCGAGTTTCAACAAAACGCCAGCCAGGATCATCGAACCAGCAGTCGGGGCTTCGGTATGCGCATCGGGCAGCCATGTGTGGAAGGGCCACAGAGGAACTTTGACAGCGAAGGCGAGGGTGAATGCCCAGAAGGCGATCGTCTTGACGGTATGCACAGACATGCCAAGTAGAACAGAATCAGCATCCAGTGAATTCCAGCGCTCATAGAGGGCAATCAGGTCATAGGTCCCGAAGAGAACGCCGAGCATTTGCACAGCGAGCAGAAGTCCCAGCGATCCGCCCATCGTATAAATCATGAACTTCATGGAGGCGTATTCTTTGTTAGCGCTGCCCCATTGATTAATGAGGAAGTACATCGGCACGAGACCGATTTCCCAGAAGACGAAGAAGATCAAAAGATCAAGCGACATAAAGACACCGAGCATGCCTGTTTCCAAAAAGAGGAAGAGCATCATGTACGGCTTGACGCGATCAGTTATGCTGAAGGAAGCCAGGATGGCGAGAGGCGTGAGGAGTGTGGTGAGCAGGACCATCGTAAGAGAGATACCGTCCACGCCCAAATGAAGCGAAGAGTTCAGCGCTTCATACCACGGATATTGTTCTTGAAATTGAAAGCCTGTTTTGTTCGGGTCAAATTTGATCCACAGCACAAGTGTAAGCACGAAAGGAATCAGGCTGGCGCTAAATGCAAACCAGCGCAAAAGTTTTGTTTCGCCGCTTGGCAGGAAAAACATGATCAGCGCCGCGATTGTCGGCAGGAATAAGATCAGGCTAAGGAGATGAGTATTGAGAAAGTCCATTATGCGCTCCTACGCCAGCAGTAAAAAATAGACCAAGCCGCCGACTACAAAGATGACGACTAATGAAAGGATGAGATACTGCTGGATACGACCCGTCTGAATGGGACGCAGGTTCTTGCCGATCCAATAGGTGGCATTGGCGGAACCATCGCCAAAGAACTGATTGATCACGGGCACATCAATATAATTACGGATGGCGGCGCCAACTCTGCCAGTGGCAGGACCAAAGATGTGCAGAATACCGTCAATGAAACCTTTGTCCATCCACCTGGAGACGAAGACTTCGGAGAACCAGGTCAACGGTTTGACGAAGAGGAAGTCGTAGGCTTCGTCGAAGTAGTATTTATTCTTGAGCAAAGGAATTTGCAGTTTATCTTCTGCGGGGGTCTTGACGTTGCGATAGACGAGCCAACTGATCAACAGCCCGCCGAGGGAGACGGCAACCGAAATCAACAGCGGGATCGCGTTGAAAGCCGCTTCTTCCGGGACTTCGGGCAGGGTACTGCCTACAAATTCATAGATCCAATTTGGAACGACTCCGCCCAATAATGGAAAGTCGTTCGGAATTCCCACCCAGCCATAACCAGCCGCAAATACGGCGAGAATGACCAGCGGCGCGGTCATCGTCCACTTCGTCTCTTGCGCGTGTTCAGCCTCTTTTGTGCGGGGTTCGCCCAGGAATGTCAACGTGATCTGGCGCATGGTGTATATCGCAGTTAAGAATGCTGCCAACGCAAGTGTGATGAAGACCGCCGTGTGACCATTCCCGAAAGCCTCCGCAAAAATCGCGTCCTTGGACCAGAAGCCAGCCGTCAGCAATGGGAAACCTGAGAGTGAAAATCCGCCAATCAGGAAGGCCCAGAATGTGATCGGCATTTTCTTGCGCAGGCCGCCCATGTTGAACATATCCTGCGGGTCAACTTTGTGATTGCCCGTGTGTAAAACGCCGTGTTCCATACCGTGAATGACCGAGCCAGAGCCAAGGAATAACAAGGCTTTGAAGAAGGCATGTGTAATCAAATGAAATGCAGCCGCAACATACGCGCCGATACCGAGCGCGGCGATCATATATCCAAGTTGTGAGATGGTCGAATACGCCAGCACGCGCTTGATGTCATTTTGCGCGACCGCAATCGAAGCGCCAAAGAGCGCCGTGAACGCACCGATGAAGGCAATGACCGTCATCGCGGAGTTCAACGGCATCCCTTCCGCCCAGCCAGCCGAGATCAGCGGGAAAATACGGATAACCATATATACGCCCGCGGAGACCATCGTCGCCGCATGGATCATCGCGGAAACTGGGGTCGGGCCTTCCATCGCATCGGGCAACCAAACATGAAGGGGAAACTGCGCCGATTTACCAATTGTGCCGATGAAGAGCAATAACGCGATCAGCCCTGCCGCGGATAATCCGAACACGCCGCTCGGCACTGTTGCAAGCGTGTGTAAAACTTCTTCGGTGAAAATCTCGCGGTAGGAAAGTGTCCCAGTTGCATAATAAAGGAAGGCGATGCCCAGCAGCATGAACACATCGCCGATGCGTGTGGTCATGAAGGCTTTCACCGCCGCGTTACGCGCAGAAGGCTTGCCATACCAGAAACCGATCAACAGGTAGGAGCACAAGCCCATGATCTCCCAACCCACAAAGAGCGTGAGCAGATTATCCGAGACCACAAGGGTGTACATACCAAAGGCGAACAGACCGATAAACGCAAAGAAGCGCGAATACATCGGCTCGATTGAAGGCACAACATGCTTGTGCCCATGTTCTTCAACTGTTGCGCCATGCGGCGGTAGACCTGCGTGATCGTGATCGCCAGCGGGTTGACCATAGTTGTGATAACCGACACTGTAGATGAAGATCATCAACACCGTCCATGCCACGAAAAACAATACTGCGGCAGAGAGCGGGTCAATCAATATGCCGATCTTCAACCATGTGTCGCCAGTCGGCAGCCAGTTAATCGAAGATGCAAATGGATGTTCGCCAAGATGTTCTACACCGAGCGCGCGCGCAAACACGATCATGCTCCCCAGCCATGAAAGGAATGCCGCGCCAATCGCCACGCTGTGACTCAATGCTTTATTTTTATTCGTGAACAACACGATCAAAAAGAAAGCCAGCAAAGGCGGTAATGGAATTAACCAAATTAATGTTTCAGTCGCCATGAAGCCTCCGACCACTCCCTCGCCCTAGCCCTCTCCCCTTTGGGGGAAGGGTTGGGGATGAGGGTTTACCATTTCAACAAGTCAAGTTCTTCCGCAACCACCGTATTGCGACGGCGATAGACAGAGATTACCAAAGCCAAACCCACAGCCACTTCCGCTGCGGCTACCGCGAAGACAATGATCGCGAAGACCTGCCCGGCCATCTGAGCAACATCACCATAACGCCAGAAAGCCACAAGATTAATATTTACCGCGTTGAGCATCAGTTCAACACTGAGCAAAATTGCAATTGCGTTCCTGCGCGCCAGCACGCCAAATAAACCAATACTGAACAACCCAGCCGCGAGAATGAGATACCAGGAAAGAGGGATCATCAACGCCTCCTATTTCTTATTGAACGCGAGATAGACCGCGCCCACCAATGCCGCAAGCAGCAAAACAGATGCGACTTCAAACGGCAGGACATATCCCGCAGGCGAGGTCAACGCATCACCCAACTGACTGACCGCATCAAACCCAGACGGGATGGCTGATGCTGTCTTCGAGAAGCCGCTCCAACTCTGGAGCAGAAAAGCCAGTCCAGCAAAGGTCAATACAGCCATCAATGCGCCCGCCCACCAGTTCTTATTTACTGATGCGCCTGTGTCGGCCGCCTGGCGGCGAGTCAACATAACCGCGAAGATGAAGAGAATGGCAATCGCGCCGATATACACCACAACCTGTACAACAGCCAAAAAGCCGGCGTTGAGCAGCGCATAGATGATCGCCACACCGAAGAGCGTCGCCACCAGCCACAACGCCGCATGGACAAGATTGCGCATGGTCACAACCATCAGCGCGGAGAGGAGCGCGACTGCTCCAACGATCAGAAAAATAATTTGTTCACCAGTCATAGAAAATCCTTTGGTAATTAGTAATTGAAGATTGGGGATTTCATTTACCAATTATTACTTACTAATGAAGCGCCTCCACAACCTGCTTCACGCCTTCCACTCGTTCGCGTACTTTTTTGCTAACCGAGCGGACAATCTCCAGCGAGATCCACGCGACAATGATGTTCGAGAGGATCATGCCTGTGATGTAGAGCCAGTTGTCAGCGCCGCGCAGAAGCGCGTTCATCAACGCAGTCACCATCACAAGCGTAAAAGCAACAGGCGTGAGGAATTTCCAATTAAAGGCAAGCATCTGATCAATACGGATACGCATCACAGTGTATTTGACCCACATGATGACCCAGTAACCGACAAGCGCCTTGAACAAAATGATCGCGATGGCGAGGAAAGGACTGACCTTCTCCAAACCAAAGAAGCGATAACCGCCGAAGAACATAATCGCCCAAAAACCGCCAAACGTGAAGGCATGCAAAAGTTCGCCAGCATAGAACATGCCGAACTTCATACCCGAATATTCGATGTTGTAGCCAGAGACCAGTTCCGATTCGCCTTCGGCAAGATCGAATGGCGCGCGTCCTAATTCCGCAATTGCCGCGATCAGGAAGATCAACGCGGCTAATGGAGAAAGAAAGACATACCAGATATCCTGGTGCTGAATGATCGCGTTCATGCCCATTGAACCGGAGAAGATGGTCGGGATCAGCAAAACCGCGAGCATGGGAATTTCAAACGAGACCATCACAGCCACCTGACGGAACGCGCCGATGACCGAGAATTTATTGTTCGACGACCAGCCCGCCATAATAATGGAGAGCGTGCCAATGGAACCCGCCGCAATAATGAAGAGCGCGCCGATGTTCAAATCCACGGCGAGCATGACGGGAGCCAAAGGCACAACCGCCCACAAGATGAGCACAGACATCATCGAAAGCATTGGCGCAATGTTGTACACAACCTTGTCGGCGCCACCAGGCGTGGTGTCTTCCTTGATCATCAGCTTGATGATGTCGGCAAATGGCTGGACCAAGCCAAACGGTCCGAGACGATTCGGTCCGATGCGGTCTTGAAAACGAGCCACCACCTTGCGTTCGATCCAGACAAGGAATATATCAATCACCATCAAAATGGTGATGAGCATCAGCACGCCAAGGAAAGCCACCAGCACATGAGCTGCAACATCGTTCATGCCCCAGCCAGTGAAAATGCCTGTCAGCCAATCCGCGGCTGCTTTAAGAGGGTCATTCCAAAAATTCATGAGTTACTCCTGTTTTCCCTCACCCTATCCCTCTCCCGAAGGGAGAGAGGACTCCCTTCCCCCGCAAAGCGGAGGGGAAGGGCAGGGGATGAGGGCTTTTACACAAAGAAAAGGCTGAAAGGAAAAATCCCATCAGCCTTCTCTACCTTTATATATAAATTACACCCACTCCAACATCCCCTTGCGCCATGTATAAACCAGTCCCGCAATGAGGATAAGAATGAAGATAATACCTTCCATAACGGCAAACAAACCCAATTGACCTAATTTCACAGCCCAAGGGAATAGGAAAACAGTTTCCACATCGAACACAAGAAAGACCAGCGCGAAAATATAATACTGCGCCTTGAACTGCACCCATCCTTCGCCAACTGCTTCGATACCGCATTCATAGGTTGATTGTTTAATGGGGTTTGGTTTCTTGGGTCCAAGCATAAAACCCATGGCAATTGCGCCAATGGGAATGATCAACCCGACAATAAAAAATAAGCCGACATAAAACCACTCGTTCATTTATATTCTCCGTCGTAAAAAATCTTGTAAGCGGGAAAATTGTACCATATGGGACAAACCAGCCTCCATGATAGCATGTCAATATTTTGGGTGATTTTCGTCATATATTTTCCCGTCCTGTAACGCGGCATCAATGCTGCGTTACGCTTTCCTCCTCTTGAATAGGAATTTAATAATATCTTCGATGAATGGAAACCCGACGACCCCGCCGACGATGGACCCGATCACTCCAGATGTGCGCGTCAGGTTGACTGACAGTCCAAAGAAATCCACCGCTTCAATCTCGACGATTTGAGCTGATACAGCAATTCGGCTTTCCTCTCCCGTTGAACGATTCACAAAGCTCAAATGCAGCCAGACCGTGCCGCGATAGATCCCCGTTTCCTGCGGACGAATACTCCAATAAAAAGTTACTGACTGGCCGGGCTTCATCGGTTCATAAATCGCGCCGGAGGGCTGTACTTCCACGCCCGCCAGATCAATACGCGCTTCCGCAGTGACGAAATGCGTTTCATACAAATTGGGAATCTCAACCACTTCGCCTGTAACGATGCTGCCCCCAATTTGAGCGGTCGGTGTGATATTGCCCAGATCATCCACCTCGAGCGTTAATCGGACAATATCCCCCTCCGCTCCAGCCTTCATCTTTGGGGAATACTCCAGAGTGAGACGGCGTGTTTCAGGGATGGCAGGTGCAGCGGCGATTTGCGTGGGCGATATTTGTGATGGCGAGACAATGATCGGCGCCGCAATTTGTGTAACAGGAACAGGCGCAGGAAAAGTTGGCGAATCGAAAGGTTCCGTTGTGGCAGGCGCTGCCCCGCCACATGCATACAACCCTATAATACCTGTCAATGCGGAGGTGATGAGAAAATTGTTACGCGGAGAAAAAGGTCTACTGATCAAAAGACAGGCAAGGGACAGGAATGAAGCGGTCAGGGTGTGGGAATCTGCATCTCTGCTGGCAGGATGATCCGTTCAAGAGTCACATGAGGGTTGGGCAAATATCCCCAAACTAAAAGGAAGATGGAGAGGGTAAGAATAATAATTGTGAGGATAAGGCGAAGGCGCTTGCTCACCGATTCACCTCCTCCACTTCAATATACCACTTCACGCGGGTGCCGACGCGATCACGCAACTGCCAGGCAATTGGTTTTTGCATTTCTTCAAATGTTTTTTGAATGGCATGCACACGCCCAATGATGAGTTCACGTTCATCTTGTGTCAGGCTTATATCCTTCTCGCTGACCAGGTCAATCACACGATCCAGATTAATGGATGTGGTTTTATACAAACCCCAATCCTGTCCGCACAGATGGGCGAGGATTTGCAAATTGATCTTATCGCGGTCATCCTTGCCGGTTTCATTATTCAACAAAATGGACGTAATATCAAGTGCGTCTTTTCGGTTGAGTTCCACTATCTGCGTCTTGGACAGCAACAACTCCGCAAGGGGAATGGTGACTGGGTCGAAGGCCAGACGCTCTTCAAGGGGAATCTTGTGGCACATTTCAAAATCGCCGATGAAGATATCAATCTTCATGTCGGTTTTGTCGTCAAAATAAATCTGTCTTGTTGTACCATTCAGGACATTAAACTGCCTGTCAGGGCTGTATCCCACCTCGGGCATAAAAATTTCAAACTCACGGCGTTGTTTTTTTGCTACAACAAAATCAAGGTCGGCAAACTCGCGGATAAAAAGCGGATGATTTTTTGTATTATGCGCCTGCACAGCGAGTCCGCCAATTGCACGGATTTGGATATTCTTCGCCTCCGCCGCGCTTATCAGACGGGCCATTTCTGCAAGAATCTCTTGTGTTGTAATCGCCATCCATCCACCTATTAAGGGACAGTCACCTCGCAAAGCGGGTGACCGTCCCTTTTATTCATAACCTACTCAACCGGAATTTCAGCCTGCACTTTGTTCAGGTCAATGCCTTTGCTCTTGCGGTAAGACTTGAAGCCAAAATAAATAACGGCGGCAAGGACGTAATTGCCAAGCATATAATAGACCGAACTGGTATTTTTAATTCCAATACCATACAGACCATTCGGGTCAATAATCCACTGATAGAGCAGGTACACAAGGAAGCCGCCAAAGATCACGCCGGCAACAGAGATCATCGGTAAACCAAGCAGTTTATATTTGGCAATGGGCGATGCCTTGTATAGATCAGGCTTGGTGTACGGAAGCACAATGGCGGAGATGGTGGTCCCAAGAAATGTCACTGCAATGACCAATGTGGAACAAAGCGTCAGAGTCTGGAAATTGGCGATGTTGAACGCAAATAGATACGCCACAAAGACCGATGGAATGATCATCAACAAAAGCGCATTGACGGGTGTGCCTGTGCGTTCATCCAATTTTGCAACCGATTCGGGAAGCAGGCGGTCAAACGCAGCGGCAAAGATGACACGTGTGGAGGAAAGGAAGACCGTCGCGCACCAACCAAACCACCACAAACTCATCAGTGCAATCACCAGGAACTGTACGAATTTATTCGTGGTGAGAAATGCAGCCAGCATGGCAGGATACGGCCAGACGGGGAGCGCAGGCGCCACTTCACTGTAACCCCAGGCATAATTCCACCATGCGCCGCCGGCTTGAACATAAAAATCCCAGCCAATGGTATTGCGGATGGCAAAGAGCAAAATGATGCCGAGCACGGTTGTAATTCCGAGCGCCCAGCCCATGCCAGCCACGTTGCGTTTGAAATCCGTTGCCCCGCGCACTTCACCATAAAGGGTCGCGCCCCAATTCGGCCATAAATTGAAAAAGACCATATAGGGGATCACAAGGAAAATCACAGCCAGTGAGCCGCCGCTGAAAGGTGTGATCGCGCCGGCTTCGGTACCGAGGGTGACGGTGGCATCATACACACCGGGCGCTGCTCCAAACATGGAGGTTGCGTTCGATTCCAACCCTGCCTTGAAAGCTGCGGGGGAACCCATTAGTAATAATCCAATAACAATGAGGAGTCCCAACATGCCGCCATAGAAAGAAAACTTCTGAATGCGCGCATAGGTTTTCATGCCGAGCATGATGAAGCCACTGACAATGGCAAGTGTGATGATCGAAGCGCTGAATGAACCCATTTGTGTGCCTGCAAACCACAATGCAAGATCTTTTGCGCCAAACACGCCAAGTAAAGGCACAAGCACAATATGACGGAACATGTCGCCATACAACGGCACCCACAGCCACAAAATGAACCACCAGCCGGTGACTGCAAGGATGAAGCCGACTGCGCCGCCGAGGATACGGCTCTGCCAAACGTAATCGCCGCCGGAACGAGGCATGACGGAGATCAACGCGGCATACACAATCACTTCAAAGAAAATGAATAGTGCGCTGATGATCAGCGCATTCACCATGCCGCCCTCAAAGTAGTACATCTGACTGAAACTGTACAAACCGAGGGTGATCAGGTTGATGGAAAACAACGCGTAGATGAACGCGTCCATAACCGACCACGAACGTACCAGGCCGGTCGCCTTACGGACAAACAAGTTGCTCATGACATTCTCCTCTTTGGGTAATAATATATGTAGGGAAACAGCGGCGCTGTGTCCCTACGGTTAACCTGTTGTCAAAACGTAATCTTCAACTCTATTTTTTCCAAGTCTAACAATCGTACCAAGCAAAGTTCCCTGTTCATACATGGAGCCTGGATTTATACAAAGGGTTTTTCCAATCCGTGAAACACCGCGCCCTTCATGAATGTGTCCATGCAGACCCAGCAGGGGTTGCACCTCTTCAATGGATTCTCGCAAGGCAGTTGAGCCGACAGGCTTCAGCGCCTGACCCGCCATCTTCGGGCGCAGGTTTTCATCCAACTCAGCCGCCTCATCGAGATTGGATTTATACGGCGGCACATGGATGTTAAAGATGGCATTATGCTGATCTTTCAACCGGGAAGTCATCGCCTCATACCTGACCTTGAGCTGGTCCTCATCCTCTTCACGGTGCGTGTCCCAAGGGGTGCGATTGCTCCAGCCTGAGGCGATCATCTCGTGTCCGCTCTTGAGGGTAGTGACATGTCCCTCGGCCAAGATCACACTTCTGCTCGCATGAATGATCTCATCCACTTCATCCATGTCATCATTGCCCGGGCAACAGTACAACTTCATATCTGTGCCTTCCAGTTTTTTGTCCGCCAGTTCCATCCATTGCTGGACAACTTTCAATACTTCGGCAAGGAAAATCCTACTGACGCGGTCTGGATCATTTTCCAATTCAGCAATTTCATCTGGATTCGTCAGATAAGGATAATAGCCGCGGCTGCGGACACGTTCGACCATGTCCTGCAATTCCTCATCGTTCGTAGTATCAAACACCTGTTCGAGTAAAGTGATGCGATAGTTTTTCCCACCCTGATGCACAAACGGGACAACTGCCTTACCGGTCATGTCGCCGCCGAGAATCAGTTGATCGGCGCCGTAGAACTTCCCCGCATTAAGAAACTTGCTCCAGCAAATATCCGACCCGTGTATATCTGTTGCAAAAAAGATGGTTGTCACATGCAAATCCTTTGGCTGTGGGATGGCTTGCAGAGGTGGTTCGATGGAGATTGCCCAATTATACACTCCGAAAACGAGATTGCAACTATTTTGTTAAAGAAAAACGCCCGCCGGAAAGCAGGAGAGAAGATGGGCAAATTAAATATTGAATTGTTATAAAATAGAAAAGGAATCTTGAACTCCGTCACACTGCACATCCCCCATGCGGACACCGCCCAACGAAGACCACACCAAGAAAGTCTTCCCTTCGACAGGCTCAGGGCAAGCCTCAGTTCCACCTGCTTTGACTTGATCGAACACC
>Ga0082335_1002950_pt1 | contig 29588 bp, 30 predicted proteins | sample Subgrocontami58m_FD_72375 | JGI IMG/M metagenome (GOLD analysis project Ga0082335, IMG submission 72375) | Subsurface groundwater microbial communities from S. Glens Falls, New York, USA - GMW37 contaminated, 5.8 m (SPADES assembly) (version 2) ...
ACATAAACGAAGAGATGGAAAGTAATGTTCTACAAAGTTTAGATGAGATCGAAAAAAAATACATTAAAAAAGTATTAGACCACTTTAAGTGGGATAAAACAAAAGCAGCAGCAGTTCTCAAAATATCACTCCCCACACTCTACAGTAAAATCAAAAACTACGGTTTAGAAGAGCTTTCTTAAATAAATTAAAAAATTTTTAAGAAACTTAATTATTTCCTATAAGCTAGTTCAGAAACAAGGCAAAAACGCAGTTTTTGAACCGGCACAATCTTTGTGAAAGGAAAAGAAGCACTAATTAATAATGAAATTTCACTCATAGGAGGAAAAGCCATGAAAACACAACATGTGGTTATTGTTGGCTTACTGGCAGTTGTTCTGCTCGCAGGCTGTGGGACAGCAATTCCCGGCGGTTATGAAGCTCTTTATTGGGGGCGTTATAGTGGAGTTGACACGACAGTGCACGGAGATGGATTCAAGTGGGCTTGGGTTTGGGACGACGTCGTCTTATACGATGTGCGCTGGAAAACCGAGAGCGAGAACGTGGATATTCTTTCTTTCGACGACCTCCACATGGCAGTGGAAGTTGCTCTTAGATTAAAACCCAACCCACGGGAACTCTATTTCTTGCATCAGCAAATTGGTCCCGGATACTACAAGGAAGTAGTGCAGCAGCAATTTCGTTCTATCTCCAGAGCCGTGTTTGCTCAGTACAGATACACCGACATTCCCAAGAAGAGTCTTGAGATCCAAAATGCAATCTTAGCGCAACTCAAGAAGAATCTTAAGGACAAACATATTGATTTGGATGCCGTAGAGATTAAGCATGTTGACTATCCGCCACAGGTTAAGCAAGCCGCCGACACAAAACTTGCAACAGAGCAGAAGTTGATGCAAAAAGAGTTTGAACAAAGAATTGCCGAGAAAGACGCAGCCATCAAGATCATTGAGGCAAAAGGTCAACAGACAGCACAGAAAATTATTGACAGCACGCTGACCCCGACATATCTTCAATATCGCGCTCTTGATATTCAGAAGGCATTGGTAAATAGCAGCAATACATCTTTTTATTTTATTCCGGTTGGTGCAAATGGTATTCCTATTCTTATTGAAGCTGGAATGGGAACCAAGAAGTAATGCAGCAGATGGAGAATACTTGTGATGCGCTTATACAGGAAAAGATTGCGCTTACTTTTTAGGATAGTATTTAGAAATTATTTAAGAGAGGTATAAGATGAAAAACAAATATTTACTTCTTGTTATACTTTCCTTCTTTTCAGCAGGATTGTTTGCACAAAATAATTTTAACGAAAGTGATAAAAAAGCCGAAGCCTTATTTAAACAAGGTGAAGCTTACTTTCAGGAAAACAATTTTAATGAAGCCAAAAAAGTATTTATAGATTATCTTGAACGATCCCCTGAAGATATTAAAGCATTAACATATCTTTCTCAAATTGCTATTGCACAGCAAAATATTCCTTCTATAAAATTTTATAATGAAAGCATTCTCAGCGTAGATAAAAATAATGTAGATGCTTTAATTATCCTTGGAGGATTCTATTCTATTAAAAGGGATTTTAATAAAGCTAAAGATTTTCTGAATAAGGCAATAACCATTCAACCCGTTAATGCTTCTGCTCTTTTTAATCTTGGGATTGTTTATGGTACGGCAGGAGAATTATATAATGCAGCAATTACTTTGAATAAAGCGGCTGAGATAGAGCCTCGAAACGGGAAAATATTCGAAGCACTCGGGATGTTCTATCTTCAAAATGAGCTTACTGATGAATCTGAAATCTATTTCAAGAAATCTTTAGTCATAAGTCCTGATTTAATAGAAGCGAGGAAAGGATTAATCATTTTATACCAAAATCAAAACAAGTTGGAAAATTCCAGCCGTTATATTCAACAACTTGAAATACTTTCACCCGATCTGCCTCAGTTAAATCTTATTAAAGCAAACCAGGAATATCTCGAAGGAAGATATAAAGAGGCTGTAAAATCTGTGATGACTGAAATAGAAAAAAGTCCTGTTGATGCAGATGCTTATTATTTGCTTGGCACCTTATACAAGATAATAGGTGAAAAATCTAAATCCGGTGAAGCTTTCTCAATTGCAGAAAAATTAATAAATCAGAATCCCAGTTTTTTTGATAGTTCTTCACCCTTAAATATGTATTTGGGTAGTTCTTTAAATAAGTAAACTTTTTGTGAGACAATTTGATGTTACTAAAATAATGTCCAAACTTATTCAAAAATTTTAAATGAGGTATGCCATGATACACAAAAAATATTCTGCCGATAAAAAAAGCTGTAAGGTTACATTTACTCTTCCGGCAAACGTTGACACTAAATCAGTTTGCTTGTGCGGTGATTTCAATAATTGGGATATGGAATCTACACATATGGAAAAAGATAAGAATGAAAATTTTAGGGCAACTGTTGACCTTGCAGCGGGGCAAGATTATAAATTCCGTTATTGTATTGATAGTACCAAATGGGAAAATGATCCTGATGCCGATGCACAAGTTCCGAATCCTTTTGGAAGCGAGGATTCAATAGTAAAAGTATAACTGAATATGGAAGACAAAGTAGTAAATATATTCGGGGCGGGTCCGGGCGTTTGAACAGCAGCAATTACTTTAGCTAAATTCAGTTATAAACCGGTAATATATGAACTGGTTTATATCTGAAAAATTGTAAATATCTTGTGAAAAAATCTTTGGATAGTGAATAAGGATTAAAATGGATAGAGACCCCGTTTGCGGAATGACTGCTAAAGAAGAATTCAAATACGAATTCAAGGGTAAGAAATTTTATTTCTGCTCAAACTTATGCAAAAACGAATTTCAGAATTCTCCAGATAAATATTTGAAGCGAGGGCGCACGTCTGAGGGCATTGACAAAATAAAGGAAAGAAAGATTGCCTATTTTTCTATGGAAATTGGAATTGATTCTTCAATCCCTACTTATAGCGGTGGACTGGGTATTTTAGCCGGAGATTTTATAAAATCCTGTGCAGACCTAAAAGTGCCCCTTGTAGCGGTTACTCTTTTATATGAAAAAGGTTATTTTATCCAAAGATTAGATGCCCAAGGAAATCAGCAAGAATTACCCGTCCAATGGAATCCAAAGGATTTTTTAAAACCCCTGCTGAAAAAAGTCAACATAAAAATAGAAAACCGAGATGTATTTATCCGGGCATGGCGGTATGATGTGGTTGGTGTAAGCGGTTATTCTATACCGATAATTTTTTTAGATACGGATTTAGAAGAAAATAGTGAATATGATAAAGGTCTTAACGATTTTCTTTACGGTGGGAATCAGTGGTATAGATTGCTGCAAGAGATTGTCTTGGGTATTGGCGGCGTATGTATGCTTCATAGTTTAGGTTATACCGGAATAAAAAAATATCATATGAATGAAGGACATGCTTCTTTCCTGACGTTGGAATTATTAAATAAGATGAAAAGAAATAAAGAGCCGGAATGGAATTTTGATGCAGTGAGAGAACTTTGCGTATTTACTACTCATACACCCGTTCCGGCGGGTCACGACCAGTTTTCTTATGATTTAGTAAATAATGCTTTAAGAGAATTTATACCTTCGGACATTCTAAGGATGCTCGGCGGTGAAGACCGGCTGAATATGACACTACTAGCATTAAATTTAAGTAAACATATAAATGGTGTGGCAAAAAAACACGGCGAAGTTTCTCGATCGATGTTTCCCGAATATTCAATAGAATCTATAACTAATGGTGTACATTCTTCCACTTGGGTTTGCGACAGTTTTAAAAGGCTCTATGATAAATATATTCCAGATTGGAAGAATGATCCTTTTAGCCTGCGATGTGCCTTGAGTATCCCAAAGGATGAAATATGGAATACTCATCAGGAAGCGAAGAACATACTCATTGATTATATTAAAGAAAAATCTGGATCTGAAATGGATTCTAATACTCTTACAATAGGATTTGCACGAAGGGCAGCTTCTTACAAAAGGGCGGATTTAGTCTTTTCCGACTTTGACAGGTTAATAAAAATTTTCAACGATGCAGGTAAAATGCAATTTATCTTTGCCGGTAAAGCTCATCCCCAGGATGGAATGGGAAAAGATTTGATAAAGAAAATAATTACCGCATCGAAATATTTAGAAGACAAAATAAAGGTTATTTATCTTGAAAATTACGATATAGAGCTGGCTAAACTATTAGTTTCTGGTGTTGATTTATGGCTTAATACGCCACGCAAACCACAGGAAGCATCAGGTACATCAGGTATGAAAGCCGCACATAATGGAGTACCTTCCTTAAGTATTTTAGATGGATGGTGGATTGAAGGATGCATTGAGGACATTACAGGATGGTCTATCGGCACTCCTCAAAATGCGGAAAGCGACATCCAGCAGGAGGCTAATTCCCTCTATGATAAATTAGAATTTGTAATAATTCCGACTTTTTATCATGGCAGAGAGTATTGGATTAATATAATGCGTCATGCTATAGCTATTAATGCTTCGTTTTTTAATACGCATCGAATGGTTCAGCAATATATTTTAAATGCATATTAATTAAATAACTATTTTCTTATAAAAATATCGAGGTGCAAAATGGAAGAGACAGATGCTATGGTAAATTGTAACAGAGCTATTTCTGTAAATCCCTTTAATGTTCTTGAATATAGAAAGAGAGGGACATTAAATGCCGATATAGGAAAATATAAAGAAGCAATAGAAGATTACAGCAAAGCAATAGAAATATATGCGAGTGATGTTGGGCTTTTTTTTAGTAGAGGAACGGTTAAGGTTAATCTTGGAGATATTCAGGGTGCCAAAGAAGATTTTAAAACAGCTACGATTTTAAATCTTTCAGGGAGTGTAAATACTTTTGTGTAAATGGTAATCCCCCACGGGCGCGAAAAAAATCTCCCTTGGAACAGGGCAATAAGTAACTCATTTTACTATTTACAAATTATGGAGTAATCCCCTAAGGAACTCTCTGAAAAAGTTATTTTAAGATCATTTTCAAAGATTTACAATTGGAATTGTATTTTCATAACTTTCCGCAAGTTTATGAAGGCGATTATGGCTGAAACAGGAATTATATGGTTAGGATTTTATTTGCTGCTTATAGCAGGGATAATAAAAATTTTCTTAAGAATTTTTTAAGAAACTTAATTTTTTTCTATAAGTTAGTTCGGAAACAAGGGAAAAAACACAGTTCGAAACTGGCACAATCCTTGTTTAATGCTTGAAAAAAATAGAAAAGAATGGTCAATCAACTATTAATATTTGCTATCTACCTCGTTTTAGTGGGAGTTCTTATTTACATTTGTTTTATTGTACTTTACTCAGAGGATAAGGATAAACATAATTCTATTATGTATAATAATAATCTCAGAAGGTTAAGCAAAAGATTTCTGACCGGAAGAAGAAATACTAAATAATATGGAGATATTAAATGATAGAAAAAATTATTGATTGGTCATCACAGAATCGTTTTTTTGTAATTCTGATTTATATTATAGTTATCGGCGCAGGTATCTATAGTGTAGTGAATCTTCCCGTAGATGCGATTCCCGATCTTTCCGAAAATCAAGTGATAATTTTTACAGAATGGATGGGAAGATCGCCGGAAATTATTGAAGACCAGGTTACATTCCCAATTGTATCCGGCTTGCAGGGGTTGCCGCACGTAAAAGCAGTCCGTGCAACTTCAATGTTCGGTATGTCTTTCGTATTTGTAATATTCGAAGATAATGTTGATACCTACTTTGCCCGCACAAGAGTTTTAGAAAGAATGAACACCATTCAAGCGCAACTTCCGCAGGGTGTTGTCCCTTCTTTAGGACCCGATGGAACCGGAGTAGGTCATGTGTATTGGTACACTGTTGAAGGTAAAGATTATGATCTTGGAACATTAAGATCGGTTCAAGATTGGTATATCAGATACAAATTATCATCTGTTGACGGCGTAGCCGAAGTTGCAAGCATCGGCGGGTATGTTAAACAATATCAAGTGGATGTTAATCCAACCGATCTCCGCGCATACAACCTTACCGTCTCCGATGTTGTTAATGCAGTTCAACGAAGCAACAATGAAGTCGGCGGTAAAATTTTGGAAGTGAGCGATGCTGAATATTTTGTAAGAGGTCAAGGTTATATCAAATCGAAAGAAGATGTTGAAAACACAGTGATAAAAACCTCTTCAAACGGAATTCCAATATTAATTAAAAATGTTGCAACAGTTCAGTTTGGCGGCAATATAAGACGCGGCGCTTTAGAAAAAGATGGTAAAGGACAAACCGTCGGTGGAATTATTGTAATGCGAACCGGCGAGAATGCACAGAAAGTTATAGACCGGGTTAAAGAAAAGATCAAAGAGATTTCACCCGGACTTCCACCCGGTGTTGAAATTGTAACATCTTACGATAGAAGCACATTGATTCGTGAAGCGGTAGGAACTTTAGAGAGAGCTTTAATTGAGGCAGCAATAGTAGTTTCTATAATGGTAGCCATTTTTCTTTTGCATTGGAGAAGCATTGTAAGAATATTGATAGAGATTCCGATCGCTGTTCTCATCTCCTTTATCTTAATGTATATGTTCGAAATCTCTTCTAACATAATGTCTCTTGGCGGAATAATTTTAGCTATCGGCGTTATTGTAGATTCATCAATAGTGCTGGTTGAGAACGCATATCGAAATATTGCTAAAGCCGTAGAAGAAAAAGGACACTTAACAAACCAAGAATACGCAAGGATTTCCATTGATTCAGCAAAGCAAGTAGGCAGAGCAATATTCTTTTCCGAATTAATCATTTTAGTTGCATTCCTTCCTGTTTTTTTGCTTACGGGTCAGGAAGGAAAATTATTCAAACCACTCGCATTTACAAAATCATTTGCAATGATTGGAGCTGCAATAGTAGTAATTACTTTGATACCGGTCTTGATGACAATGTTGATGCGCGGGAAGTTCAGACCTGAAGAAAAAAATCCAACGACAAGATTTTTTATCCGCATTTATGAGCCTGTAATACATTGGGTGTTGAAGCACCGAAAAATTACAATTGCAATTAATGTTTTTGCTTTGCTCATAACCATTCCGATGATCCTGAATACCGGCAGTGAGTTTATGCCGCCGTTGGATGAAGGATCCATTTTGTATATGCCCGTTACTTTGCCCGGAGCTTCAATTGCAGAAGTATCACGGATTCTACAAGAACAGGATAAGATCATAAAATCTATTCCCGAAGTTCATCACGTTCTTGGTAAAACCGGAAGAGCAGAGACGCCGACCGATAACGCGCCTCTTAATATGATTGAAACGATTATCTTACTCAAACCCAAAAACGAATGGCGACCCGGAATTACAAAGCAAGATATTGTTGCCGAACTCGATTCCAAATTACAAATACCTGGCGTTCGTAACGGCTGGACTCAGCCAATTATAAATAGAATTAATATGCTTTCCACCGGAGTGCGAACGGATATCGGTTTCAAAATATTTGGACCGAATTTAGATACACTAGAAAGGTATGCAATTAAAGCTGAAAAATTCTTGAAGACGGTAAACGGCGCTGCTGACGTTGTTGCTGAAAGAGTTCAGAACGGATACTACCTTGACATACAAGTTAAGAGAGATATGGCGGCAAGATACGGAGTGAACATCCGCGACTTGCAAGATATAATTGAGACTGCAATTGGCGGACAAAATTTGGGAATTGTAATCGAAGGAAGAATGCGCTTCCCTATCCGTATGCGTTACGATAGAGATTACCGGAATAATGTGGAAGAGTTAAAAAGTTTGATTGTGCCGGTCTCGTTGTCAAACCCGATGGCGGCGGCACAATCCGGGATGAATACGATGGGCGGTAAATCTGCAGGCAATAATTCCGGCAGCGGAATGTCCTCGATGGGTAAAGCGAATATGGCAAGTATTGTTCCGCAACAAGGAAATTCTCAAAATGATTTTTCATTGATGAGTTCGTCACAAAATGCCGTTACATACATCCCGCTATCAGAATTAGCTGATATCAAAATGTTGACCGGGCCGCCAATGATAAGCAGTGAGAACGGGATGCTTCGTTCCATCGTATTTATGAATACGCGCGGTAGAGATATGGGAGGCGTGATGGTTGACGCCAAAAAAGTGATTGAAGAAAATTTTAATCTACCGGCAGGATACAGCTATACTTGGAGCGGTCAATACGAAAGTAAAATTCGCGCGCAAAGAACCATCACTATTATTATGCCGATGGTTTTCTTGCTGATTTTTCTTCTGCTCTATATGACGTTGAAAGATTATGTGGAAGCCGGAGTTGTAATGCTCTCTGTTCCCTTCGCGCTCATTGGCGGAATGTATATGATCTACATTCTCGACTACAATTTTTCTGTTGCAGTTTGGGTTGGTTTTATTGCGCTCTATGGAATTGCAGTTGAAACCGGCGTTGTTATGGTTGTTTATCTGCATGAAGCATTGGATAAAAGACTTGGAGATTTTCACAAAGGTAAAAGAGGACCTCTAACTAACAAAGATATTTATGAAGCAACTGTTGAAGGTTCAGTGCTGCGTCTTAGACCAAAATTAATGACTGTTGGAACTTCCATGGTTGGATTAATACCGGTAATGTGGGCAACGGGAGCCGGTTCGGATGTTATGAAACCGTTGACAGCTCCGATGATTGGCGGTTTGCTTACAAGTGCAATTCACGTCCTTGTAGTTACGCCAATTTTATTTACAATGATGAAAGAAAGAGCATTGAAAAAAGGCAAGCTCGAAATATCCAAAATGGCTGATTGGATGAAGGAGGGAGAATGAAAATGAATGTAGAATTTAGAATGCAGAATGTAGAATTAAAAAAATGGATGATGGTTGAGGGAAAAATGGAAAATGGAAAATGGAAAATGGTTGATGGAAGATGGTTGATGGATGATGTAAAACAGATTTTTAATCTGTTCACATCAAAATTTATGATCATTTTTATGTTGCTTTCATTGGTTGAAGTGAACGCGCAATCTGTTGATTCTTTGGTAGCAGAAGCGGTAAAAAATAATCCCCTATTGAAATCGCTTCAATACAAAATTACTGCATCGGAGAAGAGAAGCGAATCTATCAACAATCTACCGGCTCCGAATCTTTCGGTTGAGTTATCACAAGTGCCGACAAATTCAGCTGATGTATTCAATCAATCCATCTCAAACAACATTGGTGTTTCGCAAATGTTTCCTCTTGGCGGAAAGTTAAATGCAATGGCGGAAGTTGAGAGAAAGAATACTCTGGTTGAAGGCAACAATTATGAGATATATAAAATCAATCTCACTGCTCAAGTTAAAATGTCTTACTTCACACTTTGGTTGATTGATAGAAAAATCGAAGTCCAGAAGAAAAATATTTCTCTCATAAACGATGTAATAAAATCAATTGAATCATCTTACTACACAAACAAGATCAATCAAGCGGATTTTCTTACGCTTCAAAGCGAAATCGCATCTAACGAAACACAGCTTTTGATTCTGGAAAAACAGAAAGAAGCTGAGATTTACAAAATCAATAAACTTCTCGGACGTAATCTTGATTCAAAAGAAGTTTATGCTGTTACAGATTTTTCAGCGGAGATACTTTCATCTTCTCAATCAAAATTGGAAGAACTGCTCGGCTACTCTAATCCATCCCTTAAAAAAATGGGCAGTATGATTGAAATGAACAAAGCAATGATTGACGCAAACAACCGTGAGTTAATTCCCGACTTGATGGTTCAAGGTATGCTGATGAGAATGCCGCAAGGAATGATATTAACTTCTAAAAGCGATCTTTCAATGCTCGACCCGAAAACTGAAACAATGTATTCGCTGATGTTCTCTATCAATCTTCCCTTTGCACCCTGGTCTATCAACAAATACAAAGCTAAGGAACAAGAGTTATACGCCGGAATCAGCAGTATTGAGTATGAAAAGAACGATATGCAGCGCGAGATGACTTCTCAATTGAAAGCAGCTCTTGTTAAATATAACACAGCCGTTGACTTGACAAAACTTTACAACGACAAAGTCATTCCGCTTTATAGCAAAGCGGCTGAATCGCAAGTCTCGGCATATCAGAATAACAGAACCGGCGTTACAACTGTAATTGATTCTTACCGTATGTTGTTAATGCAGCAGATGAATTTTTACATGTCCAAAGCCGATACCCAGATGTCCCTTGCAGAAATTGAATTGATGGTGGGGAAAAGAATGGTTGAGTTTTGATGGATGATGGTTGAAGGTTGATGAGAATTAAAGGCAAATTAAAAAAGTAAAGTATAAGGAGAAAAAATGAATCAGAAAACTGAGGAATTGTTACAAAGAACATTCTTATTCGGAGTAAATACTTTAAAATTTCTTAATACTTTGTCATACACTATCGCAAATAAAGTCATTATAAATCAATTGGCAAAATCTTCCACTTCTGTCGGAGCGAATTATGAAGAGTCGCAGGCTGCGGAATCGAAAGATGATTTTATTCATAAAATTGGAATTGTTTCTAAAGAAGCAAGAGAGTCCAAATTTTGGTTAAGAGTTTTAAATGAATTAGTAAAAGATGGAAATCAAAAGAAACAATTAAAGGTTTTATTAGAAGAATCCGAACAACTTTGTAAAATCTTTACATCAATAAAATTAACCTCACAAGAAAATAAAAAGAAGAAATAATATGAAAACACTAAAATTATTTTTTACATCAACCATCAACCATCAACCATTATACATAGCCATGCTTTTGGCTGTAATATTGATTGGTTGCTCAACAAAAGAGAGCAATGAGAAAGACTCAACTATAGCCAAAGAGTATTGGACTTGCACAATGCACCCGCAGATCATTTCCGACAGACCCGGTGTGTGCCCGATATGCCAAATGGAACTGATTAAAAAAGTGGAAGAAGAGGTTGCGCCCGTTTCAGATAAAGATATGGCGCAGATGGTTACTCTTGGGGGGAATAAACAAGTGCTGGCAAATGTTTCCACGTTTGTTGTGAAGAAAGAAAATCTTCAAGAACAAGTTACTGCATACAGTTACCTGGATTTTGTTGAGAACAACCGCAAAACAATTTCCGCGCGCTTCAATGGAAGAATTGAAAAATTGTTGGTTGATAAAACCGGCGACTATATTAAGAAAGGTCAGCCGTTGTTTGAAATTTACAGTCCGGATTTGGTGCAAGCGCAGAATGAATATCTGATTGCACTGAACAATTCGTCAAGCTCTTCTTCTCTTCTTCTTAAAGCTGCAAAGAAGAAATTGGAAATCTTCGGATTGACATCCGAACAAATTCAAACGCTTGAAAAGACACGGGAGATAAATATTATTCTTACATACTTTTCGCCTATTAGCGGAACTGTAATTGAAAAGAAAGTTCAAGAGGGCGTTTATGTGAATGAAGGCACTGCAATTTATGATGTAGCTGAACTCTCAACTCTCTGGAATATCGCTGAAGTCTATGAAAATAATCTATCAAATGTGAAAGTAGGAAGTCCGGTTAAACTTCGCTTACGTGCTTATCCCGGTGAAGAGTTTAACGGCAGAGTTACCTTCATTTATCCGGTGCTTAATTCGCAAACAAGAACGGTAAAAGTAAGAAGTGAATTTTCTTATTATGGCGGTAAGCTTAAACCGCAAATGTATGGCGAAACCGTATTCATCAACGCCGGTGGTCAAGGATTACTTGTTCCGGCGGATGCTGTTATCATCGCCGGTAAAAGAACTGTTGTTTGGGCAAAAACCGGAGATGGAATGTTCGAAGCACGCAGCGTTCAAATCGGTAATCGGTTTGGAGATAAATATCAAATCCTTTCCGGTCTAAAAGAAGGCGATGAAATTGCAGCAACCGGCGGCTTCTTAATCGATTCCGAAAGTCAGCTTAAAACCGGAATGCCGACCGGGCATGATCACGGCGGAACTTCGCAGCCACAAAAAAAGAAATCTTCTTCCGACGGCATGGAAGGAATGAAAAAGTAAATTTGAATTCAAAACAATAATTATCAACAAAATAGAAAAGGAATAACATTATGAAATCAATAAAAATATTTTTAGCCGTTATTGCGCTTTTTGTATTGTCATCATTTCAAATTAATGCACAGTCTCATCAACATGGCGATCATTCCAAAATGGAAATGAAAAAAGATTCCGTCAAAGTGGAAGACATAGTCCGTAAAGGTGTAATAAATCTCAAAGCGATTGATAAAAACAAAGATGGAAAAGTATATCAAGATCAGATGGATTGGAATGTAATATCAGATAAGCCTGGCAAATGCCCGCTGTGCAAAATGAAGTTGAAAGAAGTAACAGTAAAAGAAGCTAAAGAGAATCTTATTAAAAACGGTTTCAAGGTAAAGTAGAAATCGTAAAAACCAAATATGTGGACACAGAATGAAACTGATCAAAATAAAATCAATAACGTTTTTCATACTCTGCTTTACATCAATAAACTTATTTGCAAGTTTATCTAATCATCCTTCCTCATTTAAGGAAACGGTGGTTAGAGGAGGCACAAAGACGGTAGAGTTGCACATTAGCAACTCTATCGCTTCTCCTTTAGGTTACACTTTTAATATTACTCGAAACTGGTTAAAAGTTACTCCATCTACCGGTTCCGTTGGCGGTAATCAAACTATAACAGTGTTGCTAAGTTTAGATGCAACAAATCTAAATGACGGAGTTTATTCTACACAGATTACCTTAAACGATCCTCATCACGGCGGATTATCAATCCCTATTCAGTTAACAGTAGCTACAGCAACAGGAATTGAGAAAGAGAAGGAAACGCCTACTGATTTTCGTTTACTTCAAAACTATCCCAATCCGTTCAACCCATCAACAACAATTTCTTTTTCTTTACCAAAAGATCAAACCGTCTCACTAATTATTTATGATGTACTTGGCGGACATGTTCAAACTCTTGTCAATAAATATTTACCACTCGGCTATTATTCCCTAAAATTTGATTCGGCAGGTCTTCCTTCCAGCATCTATTTTTATAGAATACAAACCGAACAATTCACACATGTAAAAAAAATGATTTTAACAAAATAAACTTGGAGTCAAAATGAATTCCCAAATCAAAATATTTCTTTCACTAATCTTTTTTATCATTATTACAATTTCCACTCAAGCTTTTGCTCAAGAAGTGGCTAAATCGGATTCTACAAAACACGAAATGAAAAAGATGGACTGCTGTAAAGATAAAAGCACTTCAGAAAAATCTATGGATTGTAAAAAAGGAACAGAAACAACCACAGTTTCTCAAATAAATGCGGGTGAAGTTGATAAGAACAAAAACGGAAAAGTTTTTATTGATGGTATGTGCAAAGATGTTGTAAAAGACGAACCGGGAAATTGTCCAAAATGTGGAATGAAATTAAAGGAAGTTTCACTAGACGAAGCAAAGAAGTTTATTGAGAAAGATAATATGAATACTCAAACAAGCGGGGGAGAGCGCTAATATGGAAGCAGTCAAATCATTTTTCAAACGGTCTCCCATGAAAACCAAAATATCTTCACTTTACACAATCATGATGCTCACTTCAGTGATTTCGTTAAATGGACAGCAAAGAGAACAGCAGAAAAATGACCATCTATTCCCCCACCCCGTGAATTCGACAATGGGAATTCCAGACCCAATTGGAAGTTTCAACATCCGTCTTAACGCGCTTCGTCAGCAAACTTCTGATGGTGTTGAATATGATCTTAGCGGTCACATTGGTTACGGCTTGTTTGAGTGGGGAGGAATTCACTTGAGAAGTTTGGGCGTCAAAACCACGCCTTTCACGGAAGTTATAGGAATGGTCGGGTTGTGGCGGAATAAGGAACGGACTCAAGGCATTTCACTGCTTGGTATTGTCGGCATACCCACAGGAGCGAAGAAAGAAGGACAGCATCACGGTCTCGCCTATCTTTTTGGATTTGCGGGACGGATTGCAAAGGAAGACCTTTTGACGAATGACATTATTCTACATTATGATCTTTCTGCTGCGCACTTTATTGCGGAGACCGGTACGGTGGTCAAGCTCTTCCCTATTTTATTTACCACGCTGGACCTGCGCGGCACGTTTGGCGGATCAAGACCGGATATCTCCATTCTTCCGGCAGTAAAATGGAAGGTAATTGATTCGGGTTTCATTGCGTTCGGTTTTCAAGCGCCTCTGACAAAGTCGACGACTTTCAAAAACCAGGTTATTGTCCAGATTGAACTCGGGGGTCACTAGTTATGACAAAAACAATGATAATATCAAAATAAAAAAAAGGAGAATATTATGAACTTCAAAATCAAAAATTACTTACCCATAATCATTTTTGTAATTCTTGCTTTTTCTTCTCAAGCTTTTGCTCAAGATAAAACCAATAGTGATACAACAAAATCCAAGATGAAGAAAATGGGCTGTCGTAAAAATATGGACCACTCGAAGCACGAAATGAAAACCGAAAAAAACGAAATGAAGGATGAAGAAAAAATCGATATCGAAAAAATTGATTTAAATAAAGACGGAAAAGTTTTTATAGATGGTATGTGCAAAGATGTCGTTAAAGACGAACCGGGGAATTGTCCTAAATGTGGAATGAAACTAAAGGAAGTTACCCTTGAAGAAGCAAAGAAGTTTATTGAGAAGAATGATACTAATACTCAAACTCAGATGAAGAAAATGGATTGTAGTAAAAAAATGGAACATGCTGACCACGAAATGAAATCTGATAAAAATGAGATGAATAAACAAGAGAAAATTGATTTGGGAAAGAGTGACCTGAACAAAGACGGTAAAGTTTATCAATGCCCGATGTGTGCAGATCAGCTTGCCGATGAACCGGGAAAATGTTCTAAGTGCGAAATGGAGTTAAAAGAAGCATCACTTGAAAAAGCAAAGGAGAATCTAATTAAACACGGTTATAAAGTGAAGGATTAATTAGAAATGTTGGAGCCGGTTAATCAAACCGGCTCTATAAACTTACAGGATGCAAAAATTATTTTAACCAATAAATAAATAAAGTGGATATATAAAATGAATACTGGTAAAATAAAAATTCTTACGCTTGTTCTGTTCGTTTTTGTGTTTACAAGTTTTGCCTTCGCGCAATTCAAATTAGAACCCAAAGCTGTAGTAAGACCGATGGCGTATGACTTTGGGAATATTATTCAAGACTCGGTTGTTACAACATATTTTGTTATTACAAATGAAGGAAGCAATTTGTTAAAAATAAAGAAAGTATCGGCTTCATGCGGATGTACGGTAGTAATGTCTGAAAAGAATGAATTAAAACGGGGTGAATCAACAGAGATAAAAGTTGCATTTGATTCTAAAGAAAAATCCGGGAAGCAAAACAGAACTGTTTACATTGAAACAAATGATCCTAAGAATTCCACAATAACGCTTGCTTTAACTGGAAATGTTCTTAACAAAGGAAAATCTGCAAAAACAAAAAAAGATTTCAAACAAATACTTATCACACAATAAAAATGAATATATCAATGTAAAATCGATTTAGAAATAACTGATAAAGAAAAGTAGTAAAGTTTTTAGATGTTAGATGGAAACGGATAAAGATTATGGAAATAAATTTTAACTCGATTATTAAACAATATAAAGACGACAAAGAATCAGTCTATAATACTTGGTTCGTCAATAACGAGGACAGACTAAAAGCATTCCGCTCTATTAAGCGAGGTGTATTACAGGTTATAGAAGACATTAAACAAAAGAAATTTGGGAATGATTTTAAAGGGAGTTCGTTAGAATTTGTTCTTACTTGCATAACTGAACAGAAACAAGTTTTTGAAGGGGCGGCACATCCTTTTTATTGGAAACCAAAGTTGAGGATTCCTGATATTTACGAAAATGAAAATAATAAAACAGCTTTTGGTCAATTTTTAGAAAATGCCCTGTACGCTACAAAAGAAGAGCAAGTAACTAAAGAAATAATCAAACTAAACTCTTATAAAATTAAAGGTCTTGGTCCAGCGGTTGCCAGTATTTTATATTTTCTTCATCCGACAATTATTCCCCCTTTTAATACGGCAATCATCAAAGGGTTTAATTATTTATTCAAGGACAAAAAGAAACTTGGTTCTTGGGAGGACTATTTAAAAATAAGAGAAGTGATAGTAGAAACTAATAAAAAATATCAAAACGAATTTTCTCTTGATTTGGGTGCCTTTGCAGGAATGTTGTTTGAAATCGGGACTCAAAGACTTTTAGTTGGAACTGATGAATATATTACGGATGAAGAAAGGAAAAAGTTAGAATCGGTTTTTCATAAACGCCAAAAAGAAATCCTTGAAGAAAAGAAAGAAGAAAATTTGCATTCCGAAATGCAATACCATTTACTTAAAATAGGAAATGCTTTAGGATATGATATTATCTGCGCCAGAAATGATTTATCAAAATCTTACAATGACTCAAACTTTTCATTCCTATGTTTGAATTCATTTCCTGAAATTCCACTAGATAAAGAGACTCTTAATACAATCCAATTAGTTGACGTGCTTTGGTTTCAGAAAGGAACTAATAATATTGTTGCAGCTTTTGAAGTTGAAAAAAGCACAAGTATATATTCAGGGATTTTAAGACTGACTGATTTAGCTTACTCAATTGCTGACGGTGATGAAGTATTTTACATTATCATTCCAGACAGCAGAGAAAAAGAAGTCATTTCACAGCTCAACAGACCGTCAATAAAAAATATATCTGTTCCCATAAAATATATTTTGTTTTCTGATTTGAGAGCAAATTGTGATGCAATATGCAAATTTGGTGACACACATTTTATAATGGAAAGAATTGCAAAGTCAGCAGGAAATACAATACTGTCTAACGGCGGATAAAAAAAACTAAGAAGTTTATTGAAAACGATAACAAGAAAAATGTTCCTAAACATTAAAAAATATATTAGGTGAGGTAAAAGATGCGATGCAATAAGTGCGGTATAGATAATTCTACGGAAAATAAGTTTTGTATCAATTGCGGCGCTGAACTGAAAAATCAAATTAGGATTGATGAATCAATTTGTCCTTCTTGCGGTGAACAAAATTTGCCATCGAATAATTTTTGTATTTCTTGTGGAGAGACGTTAGTTAACGAAAAACCAAGTAATGATCAAAAAGCTTTAACTCAAACAGATGATCACAAAAAGAAAAATACGAACATTAACAATAGCAATATCCACCAGTCTCAAAAAAGTAAAAGAGAGTTAGCAAACAAAACTCTGGGAATGAAGCCGTTATTAATTGCAGTTGGAGTAATAGCGGTTTCTTTGTTGGCGGTATTAGCGCTTAATTCTTTATTTAAGAAAGACGTTGATAGTCAATATCCTTTAGAAACAAAAAGCGCTAATCCTTTGGTAGAAGCAGAGGTATTTAATATCGCATCAAAGTTTGTCTGCTCTTGCGGCACTTGCAATGAGGAATCATTAGAAGTTTGTAAATGTGAACGTGCGATTGAAGAAAGACAATTCATAAGAGATTATGTTGAAAGAAATCAGAAAAAAGAGGAGATAGTTTTTGCTCTCGCAAATAAATACGGGTTCTTAAAATCTCAATTTGCCGGAGAATTTAAGCAAGTTGATAAATCAAAAATATTCAATACTAACCAAATAACAATTCCAGATAATAATCTTGAGAATAAGAAAAGTGATCTAAATAAAACGGCAAGCATTTCAGATAGAGTAACAATCTTTTCTGCTTTTAGGTGTAATTGCGGCAAATGCGGAATTGACGAACTAAAAGATTGCAATTGTTCTCATCCTAAGGGCGCACAAGAGGTTAAAAAATTTATTGATGAAAAAATTTCTACAAATAAATATACAGTTCAAGATGTTATAGAACTGGTTAATAGTAAATACGGCGGTAAAAAAATATAATTTTTTGAGAGCTGGTTATGAAACAAATTTTATTCCTTTTGATATTAATTACAAGCACAGCAACAGCACAAGTCGCTTCCGGATTTGGTAAGGTTAGCGGAATAGTGTTTGATAAAAAAAGTAAATCGCCTTTACCCGGAGTAAATGTTTTTTTTGTGGGGACAACAATCGGCAGTTCTACATCTTTTGACGGAAAGTTTTTGATTAGTAGAATCCCGCCCGGCGTTTATAAATTAAAATTTTCTTTGATTGGTTATAAAGAAATAATAGAAAGTGTTGTAATCGAACCTAATAAAGAAATTGTGATTGAAAAAAATTTAGAAGAAGAGCCGCTGTTATTACAGGATATTGTAGTTACACCAGTACCGGAAAAGTTCGACGCAAGCGGCATTTCTGCTAAAATAGATAGAAGAATGGTAACTGAAGCACCCGGTTCCGCTCAAGATATTTTTTGGGTAATACAAACTTTGCCTGGGATCTCAAGCGGAAGCGATGATTCTAAAATTTATGTGCGAGGCGGCGCTGCCAACGAAAATCTTGTTCTTTTTGATGGCAACATTATTTCAAATCCTTTCCACTTTAATATACTTGGCGGCGGAATGTTTAGCGTATTTAATTCACGCTTGGTGCAAAATGTTGAATTTTATTCAGGAGGATTTCCGGCACGTTACGGGGATAGATTAGCGTCGGTCCTTCTAATCAAGAATAAAGAAGGAAACAAAGAACGGCTGAGTGGAGAAGTTAATTTGAGTTTGTCCGACCTAAATGCAATAGTTGAAATTCCATTAACGATTCAGAATGCATCGGTAGTTTTTTCTTTCAGACGCAGTTACTTTGATCTGGTATTGAATTTAATTCCGGATTTAAAAGAAGATTACGACGTTGTACCTTACTTCTTAGATACGTACGGTAAATTAGATTTTAGTATAAATGAAAAAAATAAAATTGTGTTCAGCTATTTAACTTCCAACGAAAAAATGAGTGGAAGTTACAATAAGCCCCATTTTACGGGTGATCTGAATGTTAAAAGCAAGAATAATCTTTTCGGGCTTAGTTTGTATTCTACTCTTTCTGAAAAAGTACTTTCCGAACTGAATTTATTTTATACAAAAGACGATCGTAATGCAAGTTATCCGGAAAATTCGTTTGAAATAGTAAATACAACAGAAAAAGGTTTTAAGGAAGATATAGCTCTATTCTTAGACAATCATGAAATACATACCGGATTCTGGTTGATCAACAAAAAAGGCGATACCGATATTAATCTTACTAAAGATGCTAACATATACTCACTCGAAGAATTAACCGTTAAGTCTCAAGGAGATTTTAATATTTATTCGCTTTACATAGAAGACAAAATGAAATTCAGCGATGCAATCACGGCAAACATCGGTATCCGTTATGATTATGTTGATAAATCTAAAGAGGGTAACATTGCCCCCAGAATCAATGTTGCTTATTCCTGGGATGAACACATGAGCATATCATTTGACTACGGATGGTTTTATCAATCTCCATATCCGTACGAATTTTCACTTAACCCGAAACTCAAGTCAAAAAAAGCTGAGAGTATAGGATTGGGAATTCGTCATCAGCTTAGCGATAAGTTTATTTTAAGCTTGCAAGCATATAATAAAAAATTATCGGGGTTAACTACTTTTAATAATCTTTCCGGCCAATTCTCTAACGATGGATTTGGATTTGCCAGAGGATTCGAATTTTATCTTCAATTAAAACCTTCAAGTGGATTTTTTGGGTGGCTCTCTTATTCTTATTCTGTAGCCAAACGCAAAGAGTATACTCATACAGAAGAGCATTATTTTAATTTAGACAGAACACATCTCATCAGTGTAGTTGGGAATTATAATTTCTCAGAGACATGGCAAGTCGGTTTAAAATATCGTTTTGGAACAGGCACGCCTTATACTCCTCCGGTGGGCAGTATTTTCGACCCTCAACAGAATAGATATTCCCCTGTTGTGGGAGAACAAAACTCTGCAAGGTTTCAAGCTTATCAAAGATTGGATCTGAGAATTACAAATAAACTTTTCATTTGGAATACAAGTATTGATGTCTATTTCGAACTGTTAAATGTCTTTAATAACGTAAATGTTGTTCATTATTTATATTCTGAAGATTATACAGCAAAAGATCCAATGACGGTATTTCCTATACTGCCTGTTATTGGATTTAGTGCAAAATTTTAAAAAAAAGGAGAGATAAATGAGCCATAATAATTTCTGCCCACAATGCGGACAAAAATTAATAGAAGCAGCGGTTTATTGCCCAAGTTGCGGTAATAAAGTGAAAAGTAATAATATGATCAAAAAAGAACGTGTATTAAATAACAAAACCAATTCTAAAAAAGCTTGGATATATATCGGATTGGTTACTATTGTAATTGTTGGTGCGTTAATATTTTTTAGAAATAGTGATTCCTCTAAAGAACTATCAATCATTAACAAACAACCGGTTGTTTCAGATAAAGTGGCTTATAGTACGGAACGATTAGACCATTCAATCACCTTAGCTTTTGTGAAGGATAACAAAATAATTCTCCCTTTAGATTTAGTAAAAGAGAAAAAGTTTGTCCGCTTTCAAATTGCAGGGGATAAAACAAATGATCTTCCAATAGTAGCTTACTTAACAGAAGACGGCAAAGTTGTAACTGCAATTAGCATGTGTGAACCATGTAACTCAACCGAGTTTCATATTAAAGGAAGCATTCTAATTTGTAATTCATGCGGAACAACATGGAACCTCAATGATCTCAAAGCTATCAGCGGTTCTTGCGGCAAATATCCGCCCGATCCATTGCCAAGTATTGTTGTCGGCAATGAAATTCAGATTGATGAAAACTTAGTTACCAATTGGAAAAGAAGAGTTTAACGATGAAAATATATTCTATTGCATTTCAAAGTCTTAGACGAAGAAAAGCCAAAACAATTTTTTTGATTGTCGGATTATTTCTATCTGTGGCTTCAGTTGTAACGCTAATTACTGTAAGCGAAAATATAAATAAAAGTGTCGCAATCAATTTGGATGAGTTTGGAGCTAACATTATCATTACTCCTAAATCCGATCAACTGATGATAAATTATGGAGGGTTGAGTTTGGGAGAAGTTTCATTCAACAGTTCCCCTCTTTCAGAAAATGATTTACAAAAAATAAATACCATAAAGAACCGAAAGAACTTATCCATCATTTCACCGAAACTCTTTGAGACTGCAAATCTAAAGGGCAAAAATGTTCTAATTGCCGGAGTTCGTTTTTCGGAGGAACTAAAACTTAAAAAGTGGTGGGTTGTTAATGGAAAATCTCCATCATTCCCGAATAATCTTTTACTAGGTTCAAACACTGCGGAAGCTTTGCAAATCAAAATCAATGATACGCTCGTAATCAATGAGCAGCAGTTTGTCGTCTCCGGTATTCTTTCAAATACAGGTTCGCAAGACGATGGTCTTATCTTTATGGATATTTTAACTGCTCAAACTCTTTTTCGCAAGCCCTCAAAACTTAGTCTCATCGAAATAGCGGCATTGTGTTACGACTGTCCCATCGAAGATATTGTTTCTCAAACTTCATCTGTTTTGCCAACGGCAAATGTTACACCCATCAAACAAAACATTGAATCGAAAATGATGGCTGTTCATAGTTTTGAGCGATTCTCAATTGGAATTTCTTTGGTAATGTTAGTTACAAGCTTTTTAATTGTATTCGCAAATGTAAATGCTTCTGTAACGGAGAGAACCAAAGAAATTGGAATATTTAAATCGGTTGGTTACAGAAAGTCACACATTCTCAAAATAATTTTAACAGAAGTTATAGCGGCAAGTTTAACAGCCGGCTTACTTGGGTTTCTTGCGGGTATATTGGCAGCAAAATTGGTTTTGCCCTTCCTTAGCATGCATGGTATAACTTCTTTTACTTATAATTTTACAACACTTCCAATTGCTGTACTACTCTCTTTGTTCGTAGGAATAACGGCATGTATTTACCCGGCAATAAAAGCATCACGATTAGATCCAATAGTTGCATTTAGATTTATTTAATGAGGCATAGCGCGGCAAGCCGCAATGTTTGATGGATGATGGATGATGTAAAAAATTATTTTAAAAATTTCTTGACATAAAAAACAAATACTATAGATATGAGTTTAATAGAAATAGAAAATGTAAGTAAAGAATACAAATCCGGGACAGAGATCGTTACCGCAGTAAATAATATTTCTTTGGAAATAGATAGAGGTCAATTCATAACTATTATGGGAGAATCCGGTTCCGGGAAAAGCACGCTTCTGACATTGTTAGGCGGTCTTTCTGTCCCTTCAAAAGGGAAAGTGCTGATTGATGATCTAAATATTTATGCTCTTCCTCAAAATAATTTATCCGACTTCCGCAGGGAGTATTTAGGTTTCGTTTTCCAAGCATTCCACCTTATTCCTTATCTCACAGTTGAAGAAAATGTTATGGTCCCTTTAGCTGTTGGCGATCTGAACAGACAACAAAAAAAGGAAATTGTTCACGCTACTTTGGATAAAGTTCACTTAAAAGAAAAATCGAAAAGACTAATTAACGAACTAAGCGGCGGCGAACAACAAAGGGTTGCGATTGCACGTGCGCTTATTAACGACCCTTTAATAATCCTTGCCGATGAACCTACCGGTAATTTAGATTCAAAGACAAGTGAAGATATCATGGACATTTTTGGTTTTCTTGTTGAAGAAGGTAAAACAATACTTTTGGTTACTCACAATAAAGTTTACCAATTTTATGCAGATAAAAAAATCTTTCTAAAAGATGGAAAAATATACGGAGGTGACTAGAAGATGAAAAAGATGTATCAAAAATATAAAGGAGAAAATGAATGAGTGATTTCTACCCTTTCACCATTTTCTCAAATAGTGAAAATAATAGTCAATCAATAACAAAAAGGAGTAACACAATGAACACACTTAAATCATTCGCTAAAGCCGCTATGGTGCTTTCAGTAATGTTTATTCTCAGCATTACTGTATCTGCTCAACATCAGCACGGCAGCGGAAGCGGAAACAATATGGGAACCGGCTCTCAAATGCAGAACATGCAAAATATGGGAGCTAAAATGGGCGACATGCAAAACATGATGGCTCAAATGAATCAACTCATGGATAAGAGCGGCAAAATGCTTTCCATGATGCAGAACCAGCAAGAGCACATGAATATGGGTTCTCAAATGACCGGCATGATGCAAAATATGAACGATATGTCGAAGAACATGAAAAACATACTCGGTCAAATGAACACAATGATGGGTGATCAAAAGATGATGGACAATCAAGAAATGAAGGATCACATGAAAGGCATGACCGATAACATGAAGACTATGATGAAAGATTATGACGATATGCTCGGCAAAATGCAGAAATTTCCAAACTCAATGAAGAAATAGGGATAATAAAATGCAGATGAAAATTAAAAGCACAATCCTTTTAATTTTTTCCGTCATTCTTTTTAGTGGAGTAACTTTTGCTCAAGAGGGCTGGTCGGTTTCGACTGGCCTTCAATACTCAGGCGGAAATTATTATTACAATAATTACAGCAGACTCTTTTCTTTTTATGGTGGAGTACGTTATCAATCAGAATATTTCAGCGTGAATATTACTGCGCCAATTATTTTTAGCAACAACAATACGCTCAGCCAGTCCGGTGGAATGATGCTGCCGATTGGTGGTAACTCTTCCGGTAATAACTCCGGCGGAATGATGGGCAATACAGGCAGTGGTGGAATGATGGGCAGTAACGGAAGCAATTCTAATCCTTATATGTTCGGTTCTTCATCTTCTATGAACTCAAGCATTGGTCTTGGTGATATTTTTGTTGTCGGCAATTATAAATTTTATTCCGGCTATGAAAATAATTTTACTGCATCGGTCAATTATCAAATTAAATTTCCTACCGCAAGCGGAATGACTAACATTGGCACCGGCAAATTTGATTATGGCGCTTCCGTTACTCTCCGCAAGGGATTTGATTCTTATCTTGCAATTGCAGATTTGGGATACCTAAACATCGGCGATCCAAGCGGAATTACTTACAATAATCCTTTTACCTATGGAATCGGATTCGGAAAATATTTTAATGATGGCAATTCATCTTTTCTGCTCTACTATCAAGGTTATACAGAAATCGTTTCCGGTTACGCCGCACCGCAGCAGTTATCTCTTGGACTTAATCATCAGCTTAGTTCAAAGCTTACTCTTACGCTCATCGCCGGTGCTGGTTTAAGTAAATTCTCCCCCGGTCTGTTAGCTTCTGCAGGTATAACATGGCTTCTTGGTAAATGATCTATCAAAATGGAGTTTGTATGAAAAATTTATTTACGCTCATTCTTCTTTTGCTGCTCTTTACAACTGTTGTTTCTCCACACGAAGGTAAAGATCATAAAAAACAAACAATGGGACCTATGCAGGATACGTTAACCATAGTTGGCGGAGATACTATCGCAATAAGCCGGGGAATGAATTTTGAACTATAAACAATTTATATAATTATTTAATTAGGAGTTACTATGCCATTAATACCAGATTGGGCCCCGAACATTCATCCGATGATCGTTCATTTCCCTATTGTTCTTTTAATCATTGCAGTATTATTTGATACTGCAGGATTGATATTAAAAAAATTCACCTGGTTACAAAAGTCTGCACTTTTATTATACCTGCTGGGGACTATAGCCGCAGGAGTTGCATTTCTAACCGGAAGAGCCGCATCAGATGGGCTTGATATTCCTGCTAACGTAATCACAGCAGTTAACGACCACGCTGATTGGGCTGAAGTTACTTTATGGTTCTTCATCATCTACACAATAGTTCGTTTTAGTTTTGCTTTTGGATTTAAGATTATACCATTTGCAAAAATTATTGTAATTCCTGTTGTTCTAATAGGGTTTACCGGTATTTACTTTTTGTATAATACCAGCGATCAAGGTGCAAAATTAGTATTTGGTCATGGGTTAGGAACTGGAAATATTGTTAAAGCAGAAAATGAAACAGAAAAAACAACAAATCAAAAAGAAATTTCCGATTCCACTTTTACTACACAAGAAGATGGTTCATGGAAATTAATTGCGGTCGCCGGAATAGATAAAGTCTTATCTGAAAAATTTAAATGGTTTGAAGGTTCTGCTGATAAGCTAGATCCAATGTATGATAAAGATAATTCCGCTCTTATGCTTCATCCGACTAATGAAGGATTTTTTGTTTACGACAATAAAATTAAAAGCGTTCAAATATCCATTAAGATAAATTTAGATGATCTAAACGGACAGATTGAACTTGTCCATCATTTCATTGATCAAAATAATTATGACTTTTTAAGATTTGGCAATGGTAAGATTATTTTAGCGCGAAAAATTAATGAACAAGAAAATATTTTTGGAGAAGATCGCTATGCTAAAAAGGGTTGGATAGAGGTAAAAGTAGTTAGCGATGGCACACATTTCCGCGGATATGTTGATAATAAAATAATTGTACACGGGCACGATGATGAACCTAAACCCGGAAGTGTAGGTTTACGCATAAATGGCAAAGGAAGTGTAAGCATAAAAGAGATAATGGTTGAGTCGTTGAGATGAAAGAGACAGAGTTTATTCTTAAGCTGAGCGAACAGATGTTTGCGCATCTTCACAATAAAATAGTTCACTTCCCTATTGCTTTAACGCTCGTTGCATTCTTGTTTTCATTACTCAATATCAAACAACAGAGTTATTGCACTTATCAATCTATCAAAATTCTTTTGGGAATTTCACTCTTGGCAGGTATATCTGCTTACTTCACCGGCAATTTTCAGTTAACACCATTTATAGGAGATCCAAAAGAATGGCTGGCTAATACGCATCGTCTATCCGGTATAATTTCTACAATTTTAATTTTAATTTGGTTTGCTGCGTTATTTATTGAGCGGACAAAAAAACATTCATGGGCAATAGGTTTAATCGTAGTTACAGCAATTTTAATTACCGGCTTTCTTGGTGGAGTGTTAGCACATTAAATTTCAACTAAAGGAGAATTAAAATGTTACGGCTGATAAGAAAAAATTTGGTCATAAGTTACTTTACCATAATTCTTGTATCAATTTTTACAACACACTTTTTATTATCAACCAGACATACTCATTTTATAGACGCAACATATTATTTGGGGATATTTCTTGATTCTTTTTTGATGACCGGCATTGTGTTCCCAATTTTATATTATTTCTTTCTACGCCCACTTACTTTAGAAATAAAGGAAAGAAGAAAAACACAAATTGAGTTGGAAGAAGCGAAAGAGAAAGCGCAGGAATCCAATAAGATGAAATCAGAATTTATAGCGCAGATGTCGCACGAAATTCGCACTCCATTAAATACAATAATGAGTTTTAGTAAAATGATTAAAGAAGATCTGGAGAATAAGATTAGTGAAGAATTTAGTAACGAGGTTGACGCAATTGATGAGGCAAGTAAAAGAATCATTCGCAGCATAGAGTTAATTTTAGATCTGTCCGAAATGGAATCGGATAGTTATTCTTACAATCCGGAACCCTTCGATGTTTATGAAGATGTTTTATCAAACTTGTATGAGGAGTACATAGATATTGCGGCAAGAAAGGGACTGATCTTGAAATTAGAAAAGACTGCGCATGATTCGGTAATTACAGCCGATAAACATGGCGTCACACAAATCTTTTCTAATCTTATTGATAACGCAATAAAATTTACTGAAAAAGGTAGCGTTGAAATAAAAATTTATGACGATCAGAAAAATAGCTTAACGGTCAGTATTATTGATACCGGCATTGGTATATCTGAACATTTTATCCGCGAGTTATTTAAACCGTTTACACAGGAAGATCATGGATATACAAGAAAATTTGATGGAATGGGTCTTGGTTTAACATTAGTTGAGAGTTGTTGTAAAATAAATAAAGCTGAAATTGAGGTCGTATCTTCAAAAGGAAAAGGAACGGTTTTTCATATTACATTCTTAAGATAGTTGATTGATAATTCATCCGAAATTCTCTTTCAATATTTTTGTTACTGTAAAGTAGTGTAATACATAATTTTATTATTCAATAAATAAAGGAGCCATCATGAAAAAATCAATTTATCTTTTGTTGCTGTTGTCTATTATTTTAGAGGGCTGTATGATGCTCGGTATGGGAGGAATGGGACACACAGGGAGCGGCGGTATGCACGGAGATTCACATGGTTCTTCTATGAACGGTCAAACAATCGTAAAAGAATCTATTGTTAATGGAATAAAAATTACCGCTGAATTTCCGCCATATACTTTAAGCGATGAACTGGCTTATAAAGTTACTCTTTATGATGTTCGCGAAAAATTAATTATCTCCGATGCGTCAATTTCTTTGATTGTAACTTTGGATGATAGCCGCAGCCAAGGTTCGCGTTCCGGGCGAGCAAGCTCACATTCAGGACACGGCGATTCATCCCCAACTCAGAGTCAAGGTAAAGTAGAGAAAATGAAATTCTCTCCGGACGAAATTAATAATGGTACATATATTTTCCATCCAACAATCAAAAATAAAGGCACTTATAAATTTATTTTTGTTTTAGAAAGAGTTGGAAATGTTACGATAGATCCGCCAATCGAAGTTGAGCAAACCGTTCAACTTTATAGCCGGATGGATCAGCATTCGGAACACAGCGGGGATAATATTGCCGGCTTTAGTTTATCGTCTCCGGTAATATTAATCGGTCTTGGCGCTATGGCAATAATGATGCTCTTAATACTCAGATGATTTTAAGAACATACTAACTAAGTACGAAACTCTATCTCTTAGGAGGTTACAATGAAACGAATTGTTATTTTTGTGGCGCTGCTGCTTGTTGTTTTTGCAGCAAGCGATAGCTTCGCTCAACATCACGGCGGTGGCGCAGTCAACAATGGTAATAGAAAAGACCCTTCTATAGCTGCGCTGCTTTCGATTCAACCGCTGCCTGTTGATTTAGGAAATTTCTACACGGGCAATTGGGGACGTGGAATTCTCTACACGACAGCAGAACTTGCTCTTTTTATACCGGCAGCCGTTTTGCTCGGACGCAATGGCTGGTCGTGGGGCATGCATAATTATTCAAATTATTATGGCACAGATTACCGTCCTTCATGGACTACAACAGAACGGAACCAGTTCTATTATTTACTGGCGGGATACGTAGTAGTAAAGATCATTAGTGCATTTGACGCAGGGTATTCGGCTGAACGATATAATCAGAATATTTCGTTACGCTACGATGCGCAGACCAACACTGCGATGTTCTCTTGGAACATCCCGTTAAGTTATTAAGTCATGTTACGTAAAAAATATGAACGGTCTTGTCCACCTTCGGCGAATTGCTCTTAATCCTAATCTTAATCCGTCGTTAACCCTCAAAAAGGTCAAGATTATGAGTATGATTAGGATTAAGAATGCTTGTATAAACAAAGACTGCGTAAGATGACTTAAATAATAAAAAGTCAGAGGGGCTCTGCTGCGGCAGGGCTCTTCTTTTTTAAAAAATCTATTTCAACTCTCATGTGTTTAGAATATTGAAATGGAAACCTGCTGAAATCTAATTTTTTGCAAAGAAGAAACTTTTACAGTCTGAAGATTGTTTTACAATATACAAAGCAATAAATTTGTAAAGGATGAAAAATATTTTTAGAACTAACGCAAAAAGAATAATAGCCCCTATACTTCTGGGATTTTTCGTTTTCTCGTTTTTGCACTCGGAGTTAGGACTCTTGGATTATGACGGTAATAATCACGGCGCGCATGATTATTGTGAAATTGTAAAGAATACAAACACACATTCAAAGATATTACGAGAAGAGCTGCCGAAACTTGAACTTAACAAAGATCTCTGCGTTCATTGTTTTGAAGAAATTGAATCTCAATCAACACAAACTTGTTTTGACAGAACAGATAAGCACCAAATAGCAAAGCAATCCACTGAAGTTTACTTATTTAACAGAACATTTCTGATTTAACCTATCTCTTTTCATTTCGTTAATCCCTATACGGGATAAGTGTCTTTAAATCATAAAATTATTTGGAGAAAGTATGTTGAGTTATGCGAAATCCCGCTTTGCGGGAAACAAACTTTTTGTTTTGTTCGCAGCCGCACTGTTGCCGCTTTGCGTTTACGGACAAACTGAAATTAAAAAACTTAGTTTGAATGAAGCTATGGAAATAGGATTGAAGAATAATCCGGAAGTAAAAAGCGCAATGGAAAATATTTCAGCTTCTAAAGGAAGATTCTGGAGCGGAATTTCCCTTCCATCACCGGAAATATCTGTGCGTTATGAATGGACACCAAAAGACAAAAGTCTAAGAAGTTTCAGCGAGAGAACTCAAGAGGTTAATCAATCTTTTGAATTTCCAACAAACTATTTTTTGAAAGGAAGCAAATTCAGTAAAGAAGAAGAGATTGCTGTTTACAAACTAAACTTGACTGAGAGAAGTGTTATCAATCAAATAAAAACAAGTTATTACAAAATTCTGGCTAAACAGTATCAAGTAAAATCTGCCGAAGAAAATCTTAAAATCTCTGAAGACTTTTTTAAGAAAGCGGAGATAAGGCAAAATGTTGGAGAAGGAACTAACCTTGAAAGACTAACCGCAAAGGTTCAATACACCGAAGCGCAAAACAATCTGGAAGTCGCTAAGAATGAATTAACAACAGCATTTGCA
>Ga0082335_1002953_pt1 | contig 29564 bp, 38 predicted proteins | sample Subgrocontami58m_FD_72375 | JGI IMG/M metagenome (GOLD analysis project Ga0082335, IMG submission 72375) | Subsurface groundwater microbial communities from S. Glens Falls, New York, USA - GMW37 contaminated, 5.8 m (SPADES assembly) (version 2) ...
AGGAAAGATTGAGGAGGGCACTCTACATTATCTTCTCAAAGCAACACGAGCATCAGCAGGTGGGTTTGTTGATGTTTTTGAAATTAGAGGAATCATTGAAACATACAGAACAGATCTAAAAAATTCAATTGAGAAAGCACTTTCTCAGTGAAGTAGAAATACTGCTTTAATGTAAAGATGGATATGGTTGGACCTCAAGATGGTGGATTTGGTTTTGATCAATCAAAAAAATACACAAGCGTTGATAACATAGATCAGGTATGTGTTCAATGTCAAGCTGGTCAACACAAAAAATGTTTAGTAAAATTAAAACAACAAACAAATTGTGAATGTGAACATTGCTTAATTTACGGCTAACTTTTCTACGATGTTTATTTTTAATGATTAAGTAGATTCAATAATGTGTTTTTTTGAATTTATCTATAATGTCTAAAATTAAACAAATTGTTGCATGGATTGCTATTCTTGGTGGCGGTATTGCATTTTTCTTTTTCTCACTATATGCTGTAGATTTTATGCGTTAAGTTTGAAAATTAATTGTGCTGTTTTTGATACACTGTATGTGTTGGTTCTAATCTAGTCTCTGTTTTAGTTTTTCAAGTTCATTTTTAGTCTTAATATGTTCATTGCGCTCTTTTTCTAATAATGTTTGAACTGCTTCTAGCTCTTTTTCTGCCATGCTTAATTTAGATTTTAATGATCCTACTACTACACTTGCGGCTTCTATAATTCCTTTTGTTTCTCTTTTGCCTGTAGTTTCTTCTATGAATTCTTTTTCTTTAAGCGTAAAAATACTTGTTTCATTATTGTCTTGTAGATTTTTTGCGTTGTATAGTCTTGAAGTGATCTCATCTAATTCTTTTTGTGCTTGAATTTGCTGTGCAAGTATTTTGTGTAAGGATGATTGCTCTTCTATTATTTTTTCTTTAATTTCATCATACTCTTTTGTAATCTTTTCAAGTTCATGCTTCATTTTTGTGAGATTTGATTCTACTTTATCTAATTCCTCCACTGACTTTTTATTTTTATTGAGTCTTTCATCTATATTATTTATTTTAGATTTGATATCTTTATACTCTAAATATATTGTGTCCAATTCCATTTTTTTCTGATTGGATTCTTTTTTTACTGACATCAAATTGCTTGTTGCTATATCGTATTCTTCTTTTACACTTTGTATTTTTTTTGTTATGTTTTCTATCTCTTCTTGCTTTGCTCTGAATTCTTTTTGTAAATCTACTACTTCGGTTTCAAGCGCTTCTTTTAAAATAACTTCTTCACTTTTTTCATATGTTCTTTCATCTGCTTGCTCCTTTTTCTTTCCAAAAAGACCCATGTTTATCTACAAAATTTCCCAAAAGATGAACGTTTCTTTAGACTTTTTTTGCTCTCGTACGGATAAACTTGAGATAAAACCCAAATCCTCCAATGATAATTCCGCCAATTAATGCAATAGTTCTTAATTCTGGATTGCTGGGATTGATGTTAGGTGCTAAAAATAACAACAGCGCACCAAATATTATCAGTGCAAACCCTCCACTGTTTCTTGATTTGTTGTGCTCACTATGGGCCATATTTCTTAGATATACTCTGATACTGTTTTTGCAACTTGTTTTCTTCCAATATCTGAGATAAGTGGTCCAATTTTAGGCCCTCGTGATGTACCAAGTATTATTTGATATAAAATTTTAAAGAAATCTTTTGGTTCTACACCATTTGATTTTGCAATTTGATATATTGTATTTTGAATGTCTTCTGGCTCTTCTTCTGCATTAAGTGTATCTGCTAGTATTTTCAACACTTTTTTTGCTGATTCATCCATATCAATTTCTATTTTTTCTTGTTGATCGAACTCATCTGCAAAATTTCCTGCTAACTCAATTAATTTTTCTATTTGTAGTTCTGGATTTTTGATTACTCCGTAATCTAGTAATTTTTTCATTACTCTTTCTGTTCTATTCTCTTTGAACATCTTAGCTAATTCTACTAGTAGTCTATAGTTGACATGAATGCTTGGTTCTTTTGGTGGATCTAGTAGATTTACGTATTCATAGAGCCCTTTTGATTTTATTAACTTGGCTTGATTGTCTACTTTGACTTTTCCAAAAAATATGTCTTCTAATTCATTATATTCGTTCATTAATGATGGTATGTCTTCAAATCCTAACTCTCTTGCACCTGTAATTCTTTTGTAAAGAAGTAATAGGATTGATTTTGGACTTCCAAATTCCATCCATTTTTGTCCAGTGACCACATTGCCTAGTGATTTTGAAATCTTCTTTCCTCCTTTATCTAAAAACATTTCATATTTGACATGATGAGGGTGTGGAAAATTCAAAATCTCATCTGATACCCAATCATTTACTTTGACAGAATCCATGATGTCTTTTCCATAAGCTTCAAATCTAATATCAAATGCTGCCCATCTTGCAGCAAATTCCACTTTCCATGCTAGCTTTCCTAAATCTTTTGTGATGTCTGCTTCTCCATCATGGCCACAGCCTTTGATCATTTTTGAGCCAATCTCTGCATCATGACATTTGTATCTTACTTTCTTCTCATCTGTTAAATACTCAAATGCTTCTGCGGTGTAGAGTCTGTTACAGTTTGTACAAACTGGAAAATATGGGAGAAATTTTTGAAATTTTTCTTGGCCTACTAGTTCTGAAATTTTATCTCCTATCTTTGAACTGTTTTGCAAAATTGTATGAATTTGATCTTTTAGTAATCCTTTCTTGTATGTGTCTTTTGCTCTTCTAAACTCATATTTAATTCCCATTTTGTCAAGACCATCCAAAAGAATACTACTCATGTGCATTCCATATGACTCGTGACATCCAAATGGATCTGGAATTAATGAAACCGGTTTTGCCAAATGCTCTTCTAAAGAATCAGGGAATCCTTCTGGAATCTTTCTTAATCCATCTAAATCGTCAGAGTATGCAATTAATTCAGATTTGTATCCAAAGTTTTCTAGTGCAAGTTTTACTCAATCACATCATGCTCGTTTGAAAAATGCAGAAGAAGTGGTGCTTAAAGTTCTCAAGCCAAATGCACCTGAACAGGTTCATGATGAATTGCCAGTGCTGCATTATTTTTCTTCAAAGCTTCATGAGCATATTCATTGGCATTGGAGTGTAATTCTTGAAGAATTTGAATCATATTTAAAATCAGAGCTTAATCTTCTTGTGCGTGCAAAGCAGTGGGAGTGTGTGAAAGGTCTTGAGCATGTTGTTGTTCCTAAAACACATTGGGAATTAAGCTCTCCTCGTGTTCTTGTGAGACAATTTTTGCCAGGAAAGCAATTGCATTCTGCTCAGCCACAAACCAAAAACATAGTGAGTCGTATGCTTGCAGAGTGTGCGCTTGCTAAGGGCGTTCTTCCTGGAAGGCTTGAAGAGCATGCGATTATTATGCCTCATGGAAAACTTGGTTTTTTTCATTCAATTCACTTGCTGAATAAAAAAGAGCTTGAACACTTTCGTGCGATCATGGCAAGTATTCAGCACAAGCAGGCTTTTTCTTTGCATCAAGCACTTATGACTGCAGGCACATCAACTGAGCAGACAAATCAGGCTGAGCTTGGTCAACAGCTTGCATCAATAATTCAAATGCCTCATGAAACTGCAGCACTGGCATGTGCTCTTGATGAGTGTCTTTCTCACAAACTTTCTGTTCCTGCATGGCTTGGTCGTGCAAGCGCGAGCATAAGCAGTATGGGTTTAATCACTTGTGAAAAAATATTTTATCGCGCAACAAATAGGCTAAGTTTTGCATTTCTTGCAGGAGCTTGTCTTATTGTTTCTGCGCTTATAGTAAATCAAGGACCTGTATGGTATTCCTTGCCTGTTATCAGTTTGTCTGCTCTTGCAGCTGGAATTATTTTTACCGCATTATTGTTTAATGATCTTTATGCATTTTCGCGAAAAGCTTAAATACTCACGTCGGAAAAGTGCATGCATGTCTAAAGCTTCTTTACAGAGTTTGAGTGCCAAACTTGATAAAGTTCTTCGTAATCAAGAGCGTTTGTTGAGTACAGAGCAGCGTGTTGAGCGCGAGGAGCATGAAGAGCTTAGAGAAGAAGCTGTTGCTAAAAAGGAATTAGAAAAGATTGAGTTTTTAGCGCGTGAGATTGAGCACCAAGTTGAGTCACATCCTCTTCGCAAGATTACACTAAAAGATGTGACAAGGGGAGCTATTGGTGCTTTTGTTGGCACTGTAGCCCATTATACTTTTATTTATGGAATAAAAGCTGCTGAAGCTATTACTGTAGCGCGTGCTTCTTTGTTATTTCCTCTTTCCCTTTTTGTTGGAGGTATTTTTTTATACGCTACTGGTTTTCGTAAGGTTCAAGATCCTAAATTGTTGTGGTTTCTTCCTATTCGCTTAATTGTGCTTTCTATTACTGCAATTATAACGAGTATTATTGTGCTTGCTATTTTTACTCCAAGTTTTGGTCAGCATTTGGGAGAAAGTTTTAAACAAGTTGCTACTGTAAGTTTAAGTGCAATTATTGGTGCATGTACTGCTGATATATTAGGAAAAGACTAGCTAGTCATATTACCAAAGTATTATTATTGATAATGTGTTGCTGTGAGGTGTGTATGAATGATGTGTGGGTTTTGGTTGCTGAACAACGAAAAAGTCTTCAATATAAAAAACTCATTGAACTCCTTGAGCAAATGCCAACTCTTTTTGCAATTGATTCTCAAAAAGTGAGAACTCAGCTTGTTACTATACTTTCAATGCTACATTCTCATATAAATCTTATTTCTATTCAACAGCATAAATCACCAGACCTAGATGTTTTTTTTAGTGCGCAAAAAAAGGTTTTGTCAAGTGCAATGCGTGTTATTGAAGAACAGGCAAGAACTAATTTGCAAGAGCTTGATTTGCAATTGCTGTTAAAACAGATTAATGAAGCAGAACATCTAAGTCAAAGTATATTGCGTGTTTCAAGAAAACAAAATTCTTCTCAACTAGACTTGCTTAGTATGAAGCACGATACTTAGTTCTTGAAGATTCTTTTTTCTGCGAAATGTCCAGTGGCGCTCAGAATAATTTCGGTCATTATGACCTAATCTTCTTTCAAGTTGCACTGGACATGTTCGCGCGCAGATCACTTAAGCAAGTGTGCACTTCTTTGTTTTGAGGTACAACAAATGACAACAACACTTATTCAGTCAATTTTTGTTCAGCAAATAATGAATCTCACCAAACATGGCACTGTGTGCCAGCCTTGTTTGCGCTTGAGGAGGTAAAAACTATGGCAGATATCTACGGAAGAAGAGGAGTTAAAGCAATGCTTGATAATGATGAAATTAATGAAATTGACGAAGCATTCATGCAGGGCTATCTTTCTGCAGAAGAGTATTGACTGATTTTTTTATCTTATTTTCAGGCTGTTTTTGACGTTCTGTATTTTTCAAGAGACATTCCAATTTGGCCAATTTTTTCGATTATTTCCTGAGCTTGTTTGTAGAGTAGATCGCTCGCTTTTGTATATGTGGCGCGTCCTTCATTTGTCAAAGAATGTTCTGCTTGTGCTAATTCACCCAGATTCTCTGCATTGAGTGTGAGACAATGTGCAGTGTAAATTTTATTTCCCCATCTTCGTGTCTCTTCTGTAAAGCTCCGCACATCAGTTCTTGCTTCTGCAAGAATAAAAATCATCTTTAATGACTTGTTCAGTAATAATAATCATCATTTAAGTCATCATCTTCTTTTTGAACAACAAAATCCGCAAGACGCGAATTTGCCTTGACTGCATTCCAGCTTGCTGTTGACTTTTTCATACATGCTCACCTCTTTGCCAAGACTGAAAACTAGGAAACAATGTCTGTATTTAAACACTGTTGAGCCAAAACATACAAAAAGAAAGATATAGTCTGTATTCTGCATGTCACTACTCTGGTTCAGGCATGCTGCAATCACTTGTTGTGAAAAAAATCATTTCTCGTCTGTAAATATCACTTTTTCTTGTCCATTTGTACAAGACTTTCTGAAGACTGCGTTATGACTTCTCCTGTTTGAGCTGAGATTTTGAAGTTGAGTGTGCGCAGGCTTTTAGTGAGAAATGTTACATTGTAAATTGTTCCTATGTTAAGTGTTTGGAGAATGAAAAAGATTTTAAGTGGTTGTTCTGCAGAAAATGATTTGAGACGCGCCTGATTAGCATGATTCATTGCTGAAGTATCATCAATCTTGATTTCATTTAGTTTTAGAGGCAGTACACCTGATTCGTCTTTCATTACTTCTAATTCTGGACCAACAGTAATTTTGTTAGATTGCACAACAAAAGTAGTCATACGGTCTGTGTTTGAACAAAAATAACCTACCTGCCATGCGTCTTTGTTTGCTTCATCAAGAAGTACAAACCCATATGATAAAAAACAATCTTTATGAATCTCACGCCATTGTTTCCATTCTGAAGAAGAGTTCAATTGTGAAATAATAGTATGAAAGTCCATTATTAGATACACAAGAGCGTACTTTAAATACATTACGGCAATAATGGCCTTGGTGAAAACCTGCGAATGTATTGAGTAGGTGTTCCGAATGAAATGAGAACATGTACCCTGCTGGCTTGGAGTGCGAGCGTTACATAAAGTAGGTGACTGCCGTCGTAAAACTAAAAGCAGGACAGGCAACAGAGCAAGCAATGCACCACGCGAGCACCCAGCAGGGACGAGACCGCAGTTGAGATTCTCAACAGTGGTTGGAGCCTCTTGGTTGCTACCTGCGAGGTTTTCACCAAAGCCGGCAATAATGAAGATTTTCGTTCAAGAATTAATCAGTTCAGCCTCACCCAGAGCAAGCTTTAAATAACAACTCTCTGACAAAACCTTTATGAACCAATCAGCATATGAAGTGTTAAGAAAAAAGTATAAACTGCCAAGCTTTGAGTTGCTTGATAGTGATTTTCATATTTGTTCTATTGAATCTGAGTTTAATGTTATTTCTGATATTCGGGTTAAAGCTGAAGAAAAAATTGACTACTTGCTGCATATTTTAAGTGCAGTGCTTCAGCCTGAACCAACTGCACTATCTGATTTGTATGAATACAATGCAATTAATAATGTTCAACGTACAAGCACTCTTTCAGTTTTTAAACAGCTTATGCTTGTTAAGTGTTCACTTACTGAGGCAGAAATAATTGGTGTTGAGCAAACTACTGCTTTAGCAATTAATGCTGCGCATAAAGCACTTACTGAGAAAAAACAAGACTTACTCTCTCTGTTGCACTTGTTTAAACAGTATTGGCAAAAGCCTGCTGAAAAGCAAGAGCTGGATAGGTATTTTGGATGAACATCTTACTTTTAGGTCCGCCTGGTGTTGGTAAAGGTACTGTGGGTGCTGCATTACAAGAAAAGCTTCACCTGCCTCATCTTTCATCAGGCACTGAAATTCGCAGAGAAATGGATAAAAAAACAGTCTGGGGTAAAAAATTTAGTCCATATATGAATACTGGAGGAAATCTAGTGCCTGATGATATTCTGGTTTCTTATATTAAAAAAAGACTTGCTGAACCAGCTTATTCAAAAGGCGCGATTCTTGATGGCGCGATACGTACTATTCCTCAGGCAAAAATGTTTAAAAAAGAAGGAATCTGTATAAGCCTTGTTCTTTTTCTTGATGCTCCTGAACAGATTATTGTTGATAGAGCATCCCATCGTCTAACTTGCAAGAATTGTGAACAAACATACAACATAAAATATATCAAACCTGAAAAAGAGAACAGGTGTGCAAAATGCGGTGGCGTGTTGTATCAAAGAGAAGATGATAAACCTGACCAGATTAAACGTCGTCTTTCTATTTATCATGAAAAAACTAAGTCTCTTGTTGAATACTACAAAAGCCAGGGCAAGCTTGTTGAAGTTGATGCATCAGGCACTCCTAAGCAAATTCTTGAATTTATTCTCTCAAGACTGAAAACAATTGGCGTACAACCTCAGTAGCATATGCTCCTTTTGGTAAAGTAAAGTCAAGAACACATTTTTGTTTGTCAGCATGTAATTCATCTGGTTTTAGTTGGCTTATTTTGAGGTTTGCTGGTTTTAAGAGCAGGTTTCTTTCTCCTCCCTGTGCACTAAGTTCAGGTATTTGTGGTATGATAAAATCTCTTGGTGACAGGCTTTCTTGTTGCATAACTGAGCAAATGCATTCTTCTTCTCTCATGCCAAAGCCTGGCAGAGGCAGTGTTTGTTCATGTTTTTTTGTTGTGCAAATTAGTGCTGCTTTGTTCCAAAGTAATGACTGAAATGCACTTACATATATTTGAAGAATCTTGCGTGGCAATGAATGAAGCGCGCCAACTGCGTCAGCTGAATTGTGAGCCAATGCTTTGCTAACACAATCGTGTTGTTCTCTTGCAAGTTTGGCTGCTTTTTTAAAGTCTTTTTTAACAATACAACTCCCTATTTCAGCATTGTTTGTGCTAAATCTCTGTTCTCCAAAAAGATTAATCATTGTCTTAGGTATTTCTGGCAATGAATCAATATCGCGTACAACAATTCTAAACTCATTGCCTTCATGCGCTCCAATAAAAATAGGTTCTGCACTTGTTCCAAGACTACTGATTTCTGCTCCTGAAATCTTCAATCTTTCTACTGCTTGCTTAGAAACTTTTCGTAAAGAAAAAAATTGTGTTGTTATGGCATGTTTGTCTTTAAGCCCTGCAAAGCCTATGCTTTTGAGAGGTATGTGAAGCTGTTGAGAAAGTGCAATTGCAACCTCTTGTGTTGTTCTCATTTTCTTAACAACCTTGACAATCAGAAACTCTCCTTTTTCAATTTTAGGAGTAAAGACTTCTGTAACAACAAAATCTTCAGCTAATTCTTTAAGCAGCATTATGCACCAAAATAAATAAGTTCTCTTCCAATTTCTCGCTTAAATAGCCACTGCATTTTTTTGCTGAATGAAGAAGTCTTTATAAATCACATTGTACTTAGCAGCAACATCGTCTCATTGTCCGCGTTATTGTTCTTCGCGTGTTCAGGAGTACGATTTGCGCCTGTAGCTCAGCTTGGAATAAGAGCAACAGCCTCCTATGCACAAGTGGAAAGCTGTAGGTCGCGGGTTCAAATCCCGTCAGGCGCGTAGAATGGCACTATGAAAAAAAAACATAACAAAAAGACAGGATTTGACCACGCAGTCACTTTGTTCCTGCGCCTCCTCGGAAACCTCGGAGAAATCCCGTCAGGCGCGTAGATGACAAACAGTGGAATAATACAAAATGCAAATCGTATGTTGTGGCGTAGATTTTCAAGTAAACAAAAAACCTACTCCGGAGACGCTGAGCATATTTGTGAACAAGTAATTGCTGATTGCTGGAATGGAACATTTTTTCAGGCAAGCTCAGGTCATTTTTCTGATTTTTGGATGCGTGATTTTGGGCTTAGCGTGCAAGCATTACTAAAACTTGGCTGGAAAGCTGAAGTTGAAAAAACATTGGCATGGGCACTTCAAGAATACATTGCTGCTAATAGTGTGACAACAACACTTCAGAAAAACAAAGCATGGGATTTTCCAACATATGCTCCTGATAGTCTTGCATTTTTGCTTCATGCTCTGGATAGTGCAAAACAAAAAAAGCTTGTGATAGGGCATAAAGATTTTCTTGAACAAGAACTTGAAAGATTTGCTCAAAAGGTCATTGATCCTGTGACAGGTCTTGTGGGCCAGAATACGCATTTCTCATCTCTTAAAGACAATTACATAAGAAACAGTAGTTGTTATGATAATGTTATGATAGGACTTGTTGCGCAGGCAGGGAAAAAATTAGGTCTTCATGTTTCTTTCATGTTTCAAGAAGAAAACTTTGTCAGAAATTATTGGACTGGCAGGTATTTTAAGGATGACATTAACACAACACATCTTGCTGGAGACGCAAATGTTTTTCCTTTTTGGACCGGACTTATCACTGATACTTTTTTGCAAAATAAAGCAATTGCCTCAATGCAGCATGCTCAGCTTGACAAACCATTTCCTCTAAAATATTCGTGCTTGCCTGCAACTCAACCAAAAATCTGGCAGGCAGTATTTGCTCCAAATTACGAAGGCAATTCAATCTGGACTCATCTTGCAGGCTGTTACTTGGGGATGCTTAAGCAAGCAAAACACATCTCTTTTGAGTCAACGAAGAATTCGGTTTTTGAAATAATTGAAAAACACAAAAATGTTCTTGAAGTGTTTCACCCAGATGGAGCTCCATTCAAAACTCTTTTTTACAAAACTGATGAAGGAATGCTCTGGGCTGCGAATCTGGTGGTACAATGAAAATAGCATATGGTGTGTGTGGTGAAGGCAATGGTCATGCAACTCGCGCATTACCTGTTATACAGTTTTTGCGCAAGAACCATGAATTAAGAGTTATTGCTGGAGGCAAAGCAAAAGCATATCTGAGTAAGCCTGTAAATAATCTGGTTTCCAGCATAAGTTTTCGCATAGTGTACAAGAATAATGGTGTTGATTTGTTTGCCACGCTTCTGTATAACATTCTTCGTCTGCCGCTTCACATCTACTCATTTTTTAAAGTGCTTTTTTTTCTCAAAAAGTGGAGGCCTGATATTGTTATATCTGATTTTGATTATATTACTAACTGGGTGGCTCACGTGCTTGCCATTCCACTGATTAGTTTTGATAATGAAATGATTATGACTCGTTCAGAAACTGAAATGCCCTCTGGAGCTGAAAACCTTTTTTTTAAAGCAAAGCTAGCAATTCATCTTACAACACCACATGCTCATAAATATCTTGTGACAAGCTTTTGGAATCCAGAGAATGTTTCACTAAATACAACCATTGTTGAGCCAATTCTGCGTGAAGCAGTGCTATCAGCAAAATCAATTTCTGGCAATCATATTCTTGTTTATCAGACTTCAAATTCTAACACCCAACTTAAGCAGGACTTAGCAAACCTGCCTTTCAGTTTTATAATATATGCTCTTGATGGAAAAGGTTGGTCTAAGAATTGTGTATGGAAAAAGTTTAGTGCTAAGAAATTTATCTCTGATCTTGCTTCGTGTCAGGGTGTTATTACTAATGGCGGTTTCACATTAATTACAGAAGCACTTCATCTTGGCAAGCCTGTGTTAAGTATCCCAGTGCAGGGTCAGTTTGAACAAATACTAAATGCGTATTACATACAAAATCTTGGCTATGGTTTAACTTCAAACATGCTCACTCCTGAGCTTATGTTTAGTTTTGTAAAGCACTTGCCTGAATTCAGGAAGAACATTGCAAAATACAATGCCAAAAAAAAGCAGAGCTGGAAAAAGAGTCTTAATCAGATAATTAAGGAAGTGGCAATGCATAACAATTAATTCTTTTGTCATATCAAAGCAAATATTCCTATCCTGCGCCAATTTCGGAAACTTTTCGGAAAAAAGAGAGAAAAACACTTAAAGAGAGCCAACAGTACATTTCTGTGAAAATCTACATTGACACGAACATTTTCATTGATTACTTTTACAACAGAAAGGACAAATTCAGGGATCTTGGAAGCATTGCAGGAAGTATTTTGCGGAGAACACTGCAGTGTGAGTTTACGGTTCATACATCAACATTAGTTATCCATGAACTTTCAGCAAACAATAACATGACTGTTGCGAAGAAACTGTTCCCTCTGCTTCACTTGCGGAAAAAGCTGATGTGTGTGGGTGCTGATGAACAAGATATTTTATTTACAGAAAAGCTGTGTGTTGAACGAAGCGCGCCATTTGCGGATACGCTTCATGCTGTACTCGCGCGTAAATCAGGAGCTGATTTTCTCGTTACAAGAAACGTACGTGACTTTCGTAATCTCAAGGAACTTATTGCCGTAGTTCTGCCAGAAAATCTATAGAGAGTTCTCTATAATCCTGCATTTCGCAACAGTTCAGATTGGCTATCTAGATTTTTTGCAAAATTGCGGGCAACTTGTTCGCGTTTTTTCTTAGTTAAACTTGATCTTTCTGATACGCTTCCTTGCAGTTCTGCAATCTTTGTAAGTGCACGTTGTCTTTGAGCCTGTTCAATCATTCGTCGCAGAGCGTCTTTTACAAGTTCTTGAAAGTTTGCATAGCCCGCGGTTTCCATTACTTCTTTGCCCTTTTGTATCAGCAATGCGGGAAGTCTGAGATGCACGAGTTTGTTAGTCATAGAAGGTATCAATTAAGTATCATTTATATACTTTTGCTTTATTCGTAATCATTCAGTTGTTTGAAGTGGTTGCACGTAGCGTGCATACCTACGAAACCGCAGTTGAGTATGGGTGAGCGAGGGCGAGGGATGCCATTTTTCGAGCATTGTCTACATTTTATGTGAGAACCCGACGAGGTTCATTACAAATCAGGCTCGCGTAATTATAGTATATGTTCTGATTTGTAATCTACGAAACCTGCGAAGTTAGCTGAGCAGGTGCTCAGAAAGAAGTGATGACACAGCAGTTGAGTCTGCAGATAGGAGGGTTCTTTCATCATTTTTTGCAGAATGCGAAAGGCGTTTCATTTGTTGTAAATAATTTTAGGGCATTTGAATTAAGGAGAAAGTATTTGCAACATTAAAAATCCCATTTAAGTTCCAATATGAGTTTCTTTTACTGCTGAAAGGATTTTTATATTTGCGATAGCGAAAATCAGCCCTTGCTCACCTAGTCGTTTCATGAAACTGAATGATTACCTTTATTTGTTGCGAATACCCCGCGGTTCTACCGCGGTTGGGTGAAGAGAAGCAATTCGGAGGTATTTGCAACACAACGAAATGAACGCATTTCGTGTGCCAAAAATCTCGCTGGATTTTTGTGCATTGAAAATCCCAACTATTATTAATGATACCCCGGGGCTCTGCCCCGATTGGGATTTTCATTTTCTAAGCTTGAAAAAGAATTTTCAGTTTTCCAGCAATCTTTTCTCCACTTGCTTTTCCCCTCAATCTCTGCATTGCTTTTCCAATAAGCGCAGTAAACTGCACTCCTTTGTTTTCTTCAGCAATTGTCTTGATTTCAGCTTCTAATTCTGCATCAGAAAGCACTTTGTATTTTGACAAAACTTCTGCCACTGTTTTTTCTTGTTTGAGAATTTCAAGCACACTTTCTTTTGAGATGTCTTGATTGTTGAGTGCATTGAACAAGTCTGAATAGTCTTGACTGTTTTTTTTCATTTTTATTTTGAACTGTCGTTCTATTGTTTTTTCTGCAGTAAAAAATATTTCTGCAAGATATGCTATTTTTAAATTTTTGAATTGCGCAACAAGCTTGTCAAATTCTTTCCAGTGCTCGCTTTTTGCTGCAAGGGTTGCAAGATCAGAACTCAATCCTAAAGTGGCATATCTCTCTGTTCTTGTTTCAATAAGCTCTGGTATTGTTATGGACTCAACGAGCTGTCTTGTTAGTGTGATTGGTTGCACATCTGTTTCTGGGTACATACGTGCTGCTCCAGGTAGCGGTCTGAGAAAGCTTGTTGTGCCATCAGGGTTTGCTTTTCTCACTTCGCGAACAATTCCTTTGAGTGCATTGTTTGCGCGCTCAACAACTATTTGAAGTGCATGTTTTGCTTTTTCTCTGCCTGCTACCACAAGCACAAATCCATCTTGTTCTGTGCAAAATAGTGTTTTTTTCAGTCTTTCAAGTTCTTGTGCGTTGATGCCATATTTTGGCAGTTCGTCTGAGTGAAATATTCCTCCAATGCCTGCGTATATTTTTGCATAATCACTTAGCTCACTTCCAAATCGTCTGTTTGGCTGGAGCTCTTTTCCAAGCAAACCTGCAAATCCTTCAAGTTTTACTCCAAGAATAGTGCCCTTGTTTTTTATTGTCTCAGTAATAATTTTGCATTCAGTATCTGAAAAAATAGTGCTTGTATCAATAAAAAAAGATTTAACTTCATGCATTCCTCTTTTTTTTAGTTCTTGAGCAATTGCAAGTAATCCTCTTTGACGTTGTGCTTCATATGCAACAAGCAATGGAACAATTGCTAAGTCTTGTGCTCCTTTGATTTCAACTCTGTCACCTTCTGGTATAGAGACGTTTACATCTTGCCTAATGGTGCCTAAACCTCGTTTGGCTACTCCTGTGCTTTTGACAATAAGTCCTATTTTCTCTGCTGTTTCAGCACATTGTTCTGGACTGGTGATGTCTGCTTCTGTTGCTATCTCAAGCAATGGAATGCCTAGTCTATCAAGAGAATACAGAGTGTGATCTTTTTCTTGGTTTATGATTTTACAGGCGTCTTCTTCAATACATACTGCTTTGATGCGCACAACTCCTTTGCTTGTATTGAGTTTGCCATTCATAGAAAGTAGCGCAGTTCTTTGAAATCCTGATGTTGCGCTTCCGTCAACAATTGTTTTGCGCATTACCTGAAGCTGATCAACAACCTGCATTCCTAATATTTTCGCCACTTGTATGCCTGCGTGCAAGGCATATGTGCTTAAAGGATATGGTGGTGATTCATCAATTTCAACGAGGCATGTGGAATTTTGATATGCTTGGTATAAACTGTATTTTCCTTTTTCAACTTCTTTTCTTGCAGCAACATCAACATCTCCTAGCTCTCCTGCTGCTGTGCGCATGAATCTTTTTATAACAGTTTGTGGTTGATCATCTCGTATTTTTGTGGGGCATGCGCAAAAGAGTTTTGTGCCCTCAAGTTGAGCGTGTATTTCTATGCCACAACAAATAAGTTCAGAATTGTTCATGGTCTTGCACTTCTATTCTTGATGAAATCTCTCCAACTAAATTCATGCACAATAGTTCTTGCACTTCTTTTTTATCATAATTGCTAAGGAGCCATGCGAGTTTTATGAATGCTGTTTCTGGTAGCATGTCACAAAAATTGCCTAGAATACCTGCATCTTGCATCTTTCTTCCTGTTGAATAAACATTCATGTTGATGCTACCATACAGAGTTTGTGTTGTTGCAATCACAATCGTGCCTGTTTTTGTTAATTCCTGCACTACTTTGTAAATTGCAGTATGTTCTTTGGTATATTCATCTATTTCATTAATTGGAATGTTTCCTGCAATTCCTGAGCCTTCAAGCACTAATCCATCCCAGCCTTTATACAATGAGTATTGTGCTGCATACATGTTTGTGTGCATTTTAATCATGCCTACCTTGAGGTCCTCTTTAAATGGTCTGAATGGCAAGTGTGCTGTTGTTTGTCTGGCATGATAGTCTGTTTTGAAAAAGTGAATCTCTCTGGTTTTTGGGTTTACTCTTGCCCATGCTGTTGTGTTTATTGGTTTAAATGCATCTCGTCGTGATGAATGCATTTTTCTTGTTTTTGTTGCAGGCAAGATGACAGAGTTTTCATCATGCAGGTTTTCATGCATGCATATGCCTACTTCAGCAAAGTTTGTGCTTGTGACAAATGTGACTGCGCTGAGTAGATTCCATGCTGCGTCAGAGCTTGCTCTGTCTGATGAGCGCTGAGCGCCAACAAGAATGACTGGTATAGGACAGTGCTGAAGCATAAATGCTAATGCTGCTGAGGTCATGTGCAAAGTGTCTGTGCCGTGTGTAATTAATACTGCATGTGCTCCATTTTTTACTTCTTGAATGACTTCTTTGCATAAAATATTGTAATGTGAAAATCTTATGTCTTCTGACCACATTTGCCTTATTAGTCTTGAGCGTATTGTTGCAAGAGTTTTTAGTTCTGGAAACATGTTCACAAGCTCTTCTGGTGAAAATTGAGCAAACACTGCTCCGGTGTCATAATCTACTTTTGAAGCAATAGTGCCCCCAGTGTGTAAAATTGAAATAATAGGCAATCCTGTTGAGCCAGCTAGCTTTGCTGCTGCGTTTTCTTTAGAGTCTTGTGTTTGACCCTTTGCTTCTTTTGGTGTAGTGTGCGCTTGTATTACTTTGACTTCTTTAATGCGAATCTTGCTAACTCCAACATTATAGCCTGAAGCTAGTTTGATTATCACAAATTCTTTGTTGTCAGGCATTAGTGTGCCTTCATAAGATTCATGGTCTGTAAGAATTTGTACTTTGTCGCCTGTGACTGCTACCATGACTCAATAGCAAGTGTTTGATTTTATTAAGGTTGTGTTTGTAAAGTAAAATTCGTGACAACAACTCAAATCAATATTCAGTTAGCTTAGTTTCAGTTTTAATACTCACTATTGTAGTATTACCTTCTGCTCCTGTGATTTTATTTGTGCTGATAAAATTGTGTTTTTCAAGTTTGGCTATGCGTCTTTGAAATGTTTTGTAGGTTCCATTGCCTCCTTTTTCTTTGTAGTGCTTGAATAAATCACCTATTTTAGTTCCTGAATTATCTTTTACTATGTCTAGCACAAATTTTGAGTCTTCTTCTAGGTCTGTGCTTTTTTGTAGTGTAAATTCACTTGCTCCTCTGGTTGCTTTTTCTGCGTGAACTAATAGTATTTTCTTGCTTGCTGATTCTTCTGCTATTATGCCTGCTTGTTTGAGCAGATAAATGCCTGCACGTATGTCTTTAAGTTCTGCAGCTTTGTCAACAACACATTTAAACGCTAAGGGTTCCCACACTCCTGCAACAAATGCATATTCCAGTCGTTGTCTGAGGATCCCCTCTGTTTCTGCTTTGCTGTATTCTTTGAATTCCAGCATGTCTGGAAGTAAGCGCGATTTTAAACGATCTTCCATATCAACAATCCATTCTTTATAGTTGGTAACTAAAACAATTGAGCGCTTCAAAAGCTCATTAAGCAATGAATATAAGAATTCAAAGTCTTCTGCTTTGTCAACTTCATCAAATACTATGACTGCTGATCGTGTGTTTAAGAGTGTTTTAAGTACGTCAAGAAGTTCTTCTGTGCGTTTGTTTTGTGTAAACATGAATCCAAGCTGGTGGCACAGGTCTACATAGATTTGAAAGGTTGTGTTTTTTTGCCAGCAGTTGACATACAGAGTTTTTACTTGTTCACTTTCGTCGTTTAAATCTCTGAGAACCCATTTGATTGCTGCTGTTTTTCCTATACCAGGTGGTCCAAATACAAAAGCATTGCGTCCATTTCTGTCTTGCATTAGTGGTTTGATGCACGACGCAAGTGCGTGTTGTTGCTGGTCTCTGTATGGCAATAATTTTGGAATAAAATCAGGCTCTAGTGCATCTTCATTTTTAAACAAACTTTCTCCTGCACCCAGAACATTGTCAAATAAACCCATGACAGTCTGATTGCTGAGAGACTTATTTAAACATTTGGTGCTGAACTTGCTAAAAAAGGATTAATAACCATAATTCCAGGAATTTTGCGAAAATCTTTTGTGTTTTCAGTGTACACTGTCAGAATTGCGTTTTGGAGCATGACTGCTGCGATCATTGCATCCCAAAAATCAATTTTGTATAAGTACACCAATTCTGTAGCATACTCAAATGATGATATTTCAGGGGTATGAACTTTGAATTTCTTGCTCATGCCTACTAAGATTTTCATAGTTTTTGAAGCTGAAAGACCGTGTCTGCTTAATACTGCAAAACATTCGGTGAGGTTTTGTAATGTGACAGACCCTCCTTTTTTCATGCTTTGTAGAATAAGATTTTTGGCAACAGCTCGTTTTTCAGCATTTTCAGTGTCAAACGCATATGCCAGTACATTAGTATCAATGAGATGTTCGTTCATGAAGTTCTTGTCTGTTGATTCGTTTTATGTTTAGACTAAACCCTGTTTCAAGAGCCTGAAGAAACTCTTTTGTGAAATCATCATCATTCTGGCGTGTTTTTGCTTGTAGTAGCAACTTGCTTATGGTTCTTCCCATTGCGCCTTTTTCTTTGCCAGAACTTTTCCGTAGCCACCCTTCTGCATCATCTGATAATGTGATTGTTACAGTTGCCATTGGTTAACATATTCTATACAACTACTTAAATATTTGCTTTTTGTACGTAGACTATTTTACTTCTTTCCTTTCATCACCTTAAATCCGGTGTATTTATGCAGTGCTTTTGGTATTTTCACACTTCCATCTGGTTGTTGGAAGTTTTCAAGAATTGCAACAAGTGCTCGTGATGTTGCAACAAGTGTTGAGTTTAGTGTGTGACAAAATCCTCTCTGAGCTCCATATCTAATGCATAATCCTCTTGCTTGGTATTCTGTTACATTTGAGCAGCTGCATACTTCGCGCCATGCATTTTGCACCGGGTACCATGCATTGAAGTCATAGGTTTTTGCTGCTGTTGCTCCTGTGTCTCCTGAGCATAACACAACTTGCTGAAACGGTATTTCTAGTTTTTTCCAGAACTCTGTAACATTGGCTGCGAGTTCTTCATGCATCTTCCATGAGTTTTCTGGTTTTGAGATTATGACTTGTTCTACTTTATTGAATTGGTGCACGCGAAATATTCCTTTCTGGTCTTTCCCATGTGCTCCTGCTTCTTTGCGAAAGTTTGTGCTATAGCCTGCGAGTTTTATTGGCAATTGTTTTTCATCAAGTATCTCATCCAGGAATTGTGCAGTTAAAGGGTGTTCGCTTGTTGCAATTGCATACAAGTCTTCTCCTTCTACTTTGTATAGCATCTCTTCAAATGCTTCAAAATCAGTCACTCCCTCATATGCTTTTTTGTTCATCATGTGTGCTGGCACAACAAATGCATAGCCTTTTTTGCGCATGAAATCAATGCCAAATCTAACAAGAGCTAATTCTAATACTGCAAGTTCATTTTTTAGAAAATACCATCTGCTTCCTGAGATTTTTCCTGCGCGATCTAAATCAATCCAATCATTTGTAATGCCTAAGTCAATGTGTGATTTGAGTTCAAACTTTGGTTTTTTTACTTTGCCAAATGTTTTTATGACTTTGTTGTGTGTTTCATCTTCTCCTGTAGGTACTGAGTCATGCAATAAGTTAGGCACTTTGCAGGATAAGGTATGCATTTTTTGTTCAATTTGTTTGAGTGTTTCTTCTGCTTTAGCAAGCTGTTGTGGAAGGTCTTTTGCTTCTTTTATAATTGTTCCAGGATTTTTGCCTGCTTTTTTTGCTTCATTAATACGCTGTGAAATAGTGTTTTTCTTTTGTCTTAGTCCGTCAATCTCTGTTTTGAGTTTTCTCCAGTCTGCATCAACTGCGATTAGCTCTTGAATTGCAGCATCATATCTGAGATTGTTTCTGCGAGCAATGTTTGATTTTACTGCTTGTGTTTGCGAGCGGACAAGATTAATGTCTATCATAGCTTGTTAGATCAAAAGGTGGTATAAAAGGGTTGCGGGCAAAGAATAGAATTAGGTAACACTTAGAAAAATAAGAATGCTTTGACGCCTATTGTCCCTTTTGCTTCTGAAGAAAGAAAAACGTGTTTGGAATTTACGAAGTTGCGATTTCGCGACTGAGTTTTTAGTCACCAAACACTTTTTCGTGAACAAAATGTTAAAGGACAACACGTGCCAAAGCCAAACTGTTTGTTTTTCATCAATTTTCAGCAATATGTTTAAAAACAACAACGATTTATTTATGATTATGCGAACTTTTAATGTTGTTGTAGAAAAAGGTGAAGATGGTTATTTCATCTCAGAAGTTATTGGCTTGCCTGGCTGTCATACTCAAGCAAAAAATCTTGATCAGCTTATGGAACGAACTAAAGAGGCTATACGAGTGTATCTTGGCGCGAAAAAACAAGAAGAACCAACTCTTCAGTTTGTTGGATTGCAACAGGTAGAAGTTGAAGCATGACAAAGCTTCCTTTGCTTAATGCAAAAGAACTTTCTCAAATTCTTAAAAAGCTTGGCTTTATGTTGAAGCGTCAAGAAGGAAGCCACATGTTCTTTGAGCATTCTGATGGCAGAACAACTGTTATCCCAAATCATGGTGGTGAAGAAATAGATCGCGGTTTGCTTAACAAAATCGTCAAACACGACTTAAATCTTGAACGAGAAGAGTTTCTTAAGTATGTTTAAGCCATCACTCTAATCTGCTCTCCTGCATCAATGGCATTCAGTAGTGTTTTTCCTAGATTATTTGTTTTTTTGATGCGTATGACTCCTTTTTTACCTATGTTAAATGAAGCAAGATAATTGTTTCCAATATACAGATTTACATCGCTTATTTTTTCATTCACAAATATCTCAATGTGCTTCCCACCATGTTCTATGTCAAATCCTATTTGTTTTCCTTGTGGTTTTTGTTCATTTAGTTTTTCTGATAACTCTCTAACTTCAAGGTTTAGGCCTAACTCTTCTTCAAGACGATTGATTGTTGAGCCTTCTTTGCCTATTATTGCGCCAATGTCTTTTTCTGGCACATAAATTATTGCTTTTTGGTCACTTGCCATTTCTACTTTTACTTGTGATGAAAATCTTTGAAGTGTTCGTACAACTGCTTGCGCAGCGAGCTTTCGCACTCCTGAATCAATATGTTCTGTTACTGGAACAACTACTGTTTCTTCGCCATAAGAATACATCTCTGCCACTGGTTTTCCTGTTTCAAAATCACTCACCACTACTACAGGTCTTGAGAGGTCTGCTTCTGTCATGCCCTCTGGCACTTTGACAAGCATTTGAATACTAAGAACTGTGTGGACTGCTCCTGCTTTGATGAATATTACTGTGTCTATTACGTGTGGTATTACTCCAAGTTCTGCGCGGCCAATGAATCGTTGTATTGCATCCAGCGCTTTTGTTGCATGAATTACTCCTATCATGCCTACGCCCGCGAGTCTTAAATCAGCAAATAGCGCAAAATCTTTTGTGTTGCGCATTTCATCAAATACAGTGTAATCAGGTCTTGTAAGGAGCAGTATGTCATGTAATTCTTCTGGTGTTGCTTTGCTGACTGAGAGTTGTGTGATGTTTTGTGGCAAAACCATGTCTCGCGGTGCTTCAATTGTTTTCACAATCTTTCCTTTCTCAGCATAAAACTCTGCAAGCGCTTGAGCAAATGTTGTCTTGCCTTGTCCTGGTGCTCCTGCAACAAGCACTCCTTCTGCATGTGCTTCTATGCGTTTTTTGAGTTTTTCAGAAAGTTCATAGTCAGAAAGTGAGAGTTTTTTTACTGGCCGTACTGCTGTTATTTCCCAGCCATCGCTGAGTGGTGGTCTGAGGATTACAATGCGGAATAATCCGAGCTGTGCTATTGTTGAACCATCACGTTCTAGCTCAAGAAAACTATCTTTTCTACTTGTTGATTCTGCAATGATTTCTGAGGATATTTGTTTTAAATCATCTTCAGTCAAGAGTTTGTCTGCTAGCTGAACAAATTCCCACTTGCCTGGAAATCCTTTTTTTGCAAATGGTGCAACTCCTTCTCTTAAGTGAACACTCATTGTTTGTTCATCAAAAAATGTTTCAAGTTTGAGTTTGCGTGTTTGTGCTATTTTTTCTTGGTGCACTAACAATACTTGAATTCCTCGTGCTTCTGCTGTTTTTGCCTGCACATGATCTGAGGTTAGGAGTATCGCATCTTCTTCATAAGCAAGCTGTCTGATTAATGCGTCAACTTCCCCATCGCATGCTCCTCTTGCTTCGCTTGCTGTTGGTCGCCTTCCTGAAAAGCGAAGTTTAAAACTATATTTTTTCTCTAGCTCTCGTAAGTGTTTTACTTCATCTAATCCAATAAATCCTATTGCTTTGCCTTGGTTTGCCTGATGCTCAAGCTCAGCAAGTGATGCTTCATGAATGATTATTTCTTCTACTGCAAGAAGTTTCTTTTCAATTTGCGTGCTTACCAGTGTTTCAATTAGTACGCATGTATCAGGCACTAGCTTTTCAAACTGTAATGTCTTTGTCATAGTCTGACAATCATTGTTGCGTTTATAAGTGTTGTTGTACCTTGTTACAGCTAGTGAAAAAATATTGAGACAACCAGATATTTTTGATTATAGGACTCTCTTACAGCTTATTGCAACAAATCCAAGACTGCCTGCTGATTTTTATGATAAAACCCATAGAGCACTATTACCTGCAACATTTATTCCGAAGGGAATGCTTTCTGAGCATATAGACTCTAAGCGAGATCTGTTTGTTTATGGTTTTACTGTGTTTGATTACTATAATTTTTTGGATTCAAATAATAGGGATACCGGGCGTGACACCCCTGCAGATTTGCGTAGTTTATTTCAACGAAGTTTTCTTATTGGTGCTACTAAATTAGACTCGTTTGAGAGTAAATTCTTGTCTCTTGAAACAAAACTAATTTCAACACCGCGTCGTGTATCTCTTGTGCCTCAAGAAATTAACAATCCCGTGGTCATAAATATCTATTGAGATAGAGTAGTAAGTGTAATCTGGAAAGGAAACAGCCCGCTCTGTTTTATGCTAATAAATAAAGAGATTGCGAATGCATACAGAACATACTTTGACCTATTATGGAAGAACGCGCGCCCATAGAACAATGAACTAATCCAACACCCTCGCCAGCATCCCATTCATCCACAGCAGTATCTTCTGCCACCATGTGCCTTGCACACTAAGATATACTTTTTGCTCAGTAGCATATTCTTTTCCTGCAATATCATTCCATGTTGCTCTAATCACAATCTCATTTTCTGCACCTAACCCTCGTCCAGGCAGGTTCACAGTGAATACTTGTGCTTCAAATGTGTCTAGCTTCCAAGAAACATTTTTTCCATTGCTAATTACTGCAATAATCACATTAACTGGTTCTGCAATTGATTTTTTCTCTATACTCCATGAGATTATTGCTTCTTCTTCAAAACTAATTATTTTTGGTGAATTAATGTTTTGTAGTTCAATTACTGGTGTGTCTTGCATGTGCAATACTGCTGTCATGCCATATTGTTTGTCAGGTGTGCTAACATGCTGTGGAAAAAAGCCTGGTTTTTCATACTTGATGCTAAACACAACTTCAGTTCCTGTTTTGCACTCTTTTTTCAAGCATAATTCAGTGTATCCTGTAGGAAGTTTACACTTGATTTCTGCTGTTTGTGTTGGCATAATTTCTTCTGGTGAAAGTGTGCATGAAAGTGCTTTGCGCGGCTGTTCAACACTTAATTCAGCTTTCATATCTTCAACAGTATACACTGGTAGGTTTTCAGTGACTGTGAGTACTGCGCTAGCTGTCTCATTTAAATCACTTATTGCAAGCAAAGGCATTGAGTAGCTAAATCCTTCTTTTAGTCCTTCACTAACTCGCACAAGCCAGGAAAGTATTGTCTCGCTCTGTGGTTCAAGAATAACTAACTGCTCGGCTGATTCAATTGAAATTTCTGGTGCGCTTGCAAGGCGGATTTGTGTTGCTACATAATGGTTTTGCAAGTTTTTAATTTTTGCACGAATAATATCTGCACTGCCAAAGCCAATGCTGTCATGCAATGGCTCAATAGTAATTGCGATTTCACCCGGTCTTTTATTTCCCTCTTGAAGCACACTTCCTGTCATAGTTAATGGTTTTGTCTGTACTTGCATGTCGCGTGCTTGCCAGACAAATTGTACACTTTTCTCTGAGGGGTCTATGCTTTCTTTGAGTTTTATGTGTCCTGCATCAATCCAGCCATATTGCCCAAATGTTGGGTCAAATCCTACCCATCCTGTGTTTGGAAACCATACCTCTGCCCAGCCATGGCTCCCCCAGCTGTTTGGCACACTGGGTGAGTTGGAGTAACTGATTCCTGAAACAAAACGCCCAGGAATCCCAATTGCGCGTAGCATTGCAATAAACAATGAGGTGAGTTCATCGCATACTCCTTCTTTATGTTCTATGACCCACGATGCAGGTTGTGCTACTTCTGCTGTTAATGAGCTGAGATTGTACGCTATGTTTTTTTTAGTCCAGTCTGCGAGTTGTGTGACAACAACAAATAAGTCATCACTTCCTGCAGCAATAGTATTTGCCTGTTCACGAATACGTGAATCAGATGAGGTAATTATTTTTGAAGGTTGTAGAAACTGCATTATATCTTCAGGTATTTGCTGAATCGGATATTTTTCTTTTACTCTTACTCGTGTTGCCTCGCGTGTGTTTACAACTGAAGAAAGCGCATATGTGATAATTTTTTCTGGCTTGTTCCATGAGTACTGAATACTATTTTTACCTGCCTCTGCTTGTGGCTCTGTTGTGAGATAATTCACGACCTGTGAGCTGCTTGTTCTTGGAAATAAGAATAGTTCTGCACGCACTGAATCAATTTTGCTTGCTTGATTTTGAGAAAGAAACTCTAAGCCTCCTTTAACAGTAATTTGTGATGTTAGTTCGCTTGCGGTAAGCACGTTTGCGTGAACGGTGAAAGAAATTGCAAGAAAAAGCACAGTCATGAAAAAGATTTTAAGGGATTTATTTTTCATGGGTGAATTAATGTGCCTTTCACACTTCCTGTTTTTAAAAAACTCACAAGTCTTTGTAATTGTTTGCCATTCATTAGCACTAGGCGAATGTTATGCTTGCTTGCAAGTTGTGATGCAATAGGATCAAATGGGCAATTCATTCCCGGAGTCCATTTTTGTGGAATAATCGCAGCATACTGCTTCCATGAAATGCAAGATACTGGTTTTGCATTTTTATCAATTCTTGGATCTGCGGTGTATACTTTGTTTGTGTTGCTTAAGTTTATCACTGTTTTTGCTTCAAGCTTGATTGCAATAGTTATTGCATCATAGTCTGTGCTCCAGCCTGGCTTCCAACCTGCACCCACAGTTATGAATGACTTGTTTTTTTGTACGCTGTTAGGATTTGTAATAATTTCTGGATGAGCTGTTTTTCCAAAGACTGATCTCACAAGCCATGCATTAAGTATGGTCGCTTGTATGCCTATCCTATCAAGTAGTTCTGGTGTCGCTTTAAATTGGCGTGCAATTGCTTGGTATCTTCGTGCAGTAGCTCCTCCACCGCAAATAAGCACAAACTGGTGTGTGTGTGAAAAGCGTTTAAGTGTTGCTTTTAATCTACTAAGAAAATCTACATCAATACTGTCTGGTGCAATTAAACTGCCTCCTAAGGATATTACTACATATTGTTTTTTCATGAGCAGTCGTGGAAGTCAGTAGTATAAAAATTCTCGCAAAAGTTAAATATAACTTAGTGTTTTCTGCATTAAAACTAGTTGAGGTGAGTAATATGGATATATTAAGCCCAAATGGATTTTTAAAAGTTGGTGGTGTTGTATTGGTATTGTTAGGCCTGCTTGGTTTGTTTGCCTTGAACAGTCCTAATGGCGTGTTCTGGCTTGATTCGTCAGAGAATGTAGCACATCTTGTGCTTGGCGTTGTAGCATTGATTGCTGCATTTAGCTTTCCTGCAGGTGTCAACAAGTGGCTTACAGTCATTGTTGGTTTGTTTGCCTTGCTTGCAGCAGTCTGGGGATTTTTTGTAAGTCCTGGATTTTTGGGCGCAAATCTTGAACAGCCTGCTGACAATATTCTGCATTTAGTGGTTGCTGTCTGGGCTCTCTGGGCAGGCTTTAAAGCAGAATAAAATCAGGATTTTTTTTCTTTTATTTTCAAACCAAAGTTTAAATAAGTTATTTATTTAGCTATTCTTTCTTCTTCAATAAGGATAACTGTTCTTGGAGTATTATACCAGCTGTGATGTGTTACTCTTACAAGATTATCTATAGCATATCTTCGTACAGCTTCAATGGATGTGAGAGGATTAACTCGGGGCAATGGAAGCTGGAGAATATCGCCTCTTCTTTTGCATATAACTTCTTCAAGATTGTCTTCACTAGCCTGTTTCAGTTTTCCCGGAAACTTTGGCTTGACTCTGTTGAGCGTAAAATATAGCTTAAAAGTGCTATCTTGTTCTTGCACTGCAAGTGTGTACTGAGATAATAATGCCTTTATTTTTGGAGCAGGTTCTGTTTCTCTAATACCTGTAACTCTACCAAGCAATAGTTTTTCTTCGTTGTCAATAGGTTGTGTAACAATCCATTTGAATGTCATGCTTGTTTTGAAAAAAGATGCGGTTTATAAAACTGATGACACAATTTCATTTTTGTGAATTGTGTTTGGCAGTTAGAATAAACAATCATGGCATGTATTCGCGTTTTCGTTCATTTGTCAATCCGCCTTAATACTTATACAGATTCAAAAACGCTTTTAGTTCTTGTTTGAGCTGCATCACGTCTTGTTTTAGGTCATTGCGAAAGCCTGACAAAAATGGTTTGTACACGTACTTGTCCCAGAGTATTCTAATAACATAATACACTGGTTTTGAGTCCCAGTGGCCTTCATAGTCTGTTTCAAAAAATCCATCAAGCACGATTTGTATTTTTCCTTCAGATAGTGTTTGTTTGTGGTTGTCTTTTTCTATTGTTTTTTCTTTTAAGCCACTGCCTATCATGCGTACTGAGATTGCGAATTTTGCATAATCACTGACTTTTTTTGAGGGCGCGATCTTATATTCTATGTACTTGCCATCTGATTTTACTGTTTCTGTTGCTGATTTTTCCTGCATCCAATATCCTTTTGTACTGCACCACTCGCTCAATAGTTTTATCAAGTCTGCAAAGCTGAAAAATCCTTCGTATGTGATGCGTTCTCCATCAACTATTTGTTCGCGTTCTGCCATTATTCTTTTACCATGTTTTCTTCAAACTCTAGTTTTTCTTTAATCATGCTTGCTAAGCTAAAAAGCTTTCCTGTGCTAATGTCTTCATACCAGTCATCAATGACTCGTTTGATAATGTATTTGTGATATAATTCTCGCACTGCTTTAAGAAATGCTGAGCCTTCAAATCTTTTTTGCCAGTCAAGTTCATAGTCTCCAGTTACTTCTATGGCAAGCCGTCCTTCTTGCAGTTTAAGTTTTTCTCCATTTTTGACAACATCAACATCTTTAATATCCCAGCTTCTAATCCAGACTTTTATTTTGTATTTAAAGTATTCATTGTATTTTGTGTCTCCTTCCATTTCTACTTCTAACTCTCCTGGTTTCCACTTATAGTTTTTTTCAACTAAATGAAATTTTCCGTTTTCATACCAGTTGCGTATTGATTTGATTAGTTCAGAAAACTCAAACAATCCTTTGAATTTAAGCACTCTGGGCGGCAGATTTCCTTTTGTTGGCATTTTTTACTCCGGTGTTTTTTTTGCCCAGAATTCTTTGTTTTCTCTTTCTGGCAGGTATGTGTCTAATTTAAGATATGTTTTGATTGCATCTTGGAATCTGTTTGCCTCACCTTCAAGGAGTTTTTGGTGTAGTTTGCGTTTTGTTATAAGTAGTCCTTTTGGGCCAAGCATTGTTTTTTTAAAGTATTTTAATAGCCAGTGGTTTTCCCATGTGCGTTCTGGGTCTATTAACAGATTTGCTACAAGAGCAACTTCTACCTCTCCTTTGTCTGCTTTGAATTTTTGCCCTTTGTGCATGATTTCTACTTCTTTCAGTCCTACTGTGTGAAATTCTATATCAAATGCATAATTAAATAATGAGTCTCCTGTTTTTTTTACACATCTCCATCTAATGAATATTTCTCTGCCAAAGGTTGAGACTCTTTCTACATAGATTGTTTCTGGAAAGTCTTTATCACTTCGTGAAGCATAGCCTTCTTCCACAAGCCATTCGTGCAAGAGCATCACTAAATACTTAAAACTGCACACATCAGTGTGGTTTACTTTCCAATTTGCAATTTCATCTTGCTCTACTCCAGTGTATCTGTGGCTAATGCTTGGTGCAAGTAGGGTGTTATCTGCCATTGTCTTCTGCACAGAGGAAACTGTATATAAAAGTGTCGGCAATTTTTTTGTGCTAAAATTCTTCCTGGCTTTCAAGTGCTTTTAATAGTCCTCTTTTGCGTAAGAATTCTACCTGAATTGATTTGTACTTAAAAGTTACATCGCCCTTGTCATTTCCGCCTAATTCCCATGGTTCAATAAGTAGTATGTCTCCGTCGCGAACCCAGAGTTTGCGTTTTAGTCTGCCTGGTATTCTGCACACTCTTTTTTTGCCGTCTAAACACCGTACCATCATTCTGCTTCCGCCAACACGTTGATCGCACACTCCAATCACTTGTCCTGGTCGTGGGATTGGTGTTCTGCGGATTTCTTCTTGCTCTTGTTGTTGTTGCTGTAAGATTTCATCCTTGCGTGACATGCTATGAAAATGACAGCCATTGTTTATAAAGCTATGTTCAGCTGTGTCGTCTTAAGTCTTTTCGTAAATGTCCAAAAGCTTTAAATAGATAACTTTGAAACACTGCTTGTTTACAGCAATTTCAAAGTTATTTTTGAGGACTTTGAGATAAAAGAGCATTAATCATGGCATCTGCACTAAGTCAAGTCATTGTCTTCTTTGATCGTATTGGTATATTTGATGTAGTTTTACCTTTTCTTTTAGTGTTTACTATTGTGTTTGCTATTTTAGAGCGTTCAGGCATTCTTGGCAAGGAAAAAGAGGGTAGTAGTAAAAAGAATTTGAATGCTATTACTGCTTTTGTTATTGGTTTTCTTGTTGTTGCAAGTTCGCGTCTTGTTGGTATTTTAACTCGTGTTAGTTCGCAGGTTGTTGTGCTTATCATGTTATCAGTTTTGTTTATGATGCTTGTTGGTGTGGTTTCTAAAGAGGGAGAGCCTGGCAAAGGAGGATTGGAAGGCGGTTGGTTAAAGGCTTTTATTTGGATTAATTTTATTGTGTTGATTTTTATCTTCCTTGCAAATATTACAACTTCAACTGGCACAACATGGCTTGCTGAGGTTATTAATTGGATTAATCAGTTCTGGACTTCTGCTATTGTTGGTTCTGTGATTTTGATTATTGTGATATTTTTCTTTATGAAGTATATTATGGGTGATTCTGCTGGAACAACACCTCCTGCAGGCGGAGGAACTCACTAATGCTATTTCAATACTATGGCGGGTATTTCTTTCAAGACGCTGTGTACTGGCTTGAGCAATTAGGCATACGCGATGTAATACTTCCATTCTTTTTGATATTCACTATTTTATTTGCAGTGTTGCAGAAGACTGGTGTGTTTGGGGCGATAACAAAAACCACAACAGATTCAGCTGGAAAAAAAACACATGAATATGATAACGCAAAAGCTAAGAAAATAAATGCCTTAGTTGCGCTTTTTATCTCGCTTCTCACAGTTGTGCCTCACGTGACTGGCACATATCCTCCTGATGCAGATGTTATTGTCTTGCTGAATAATGCTCTTCCTCAGGTTGCTCTTCTCGCAATTGTGGTGGTGTTGTTTATTATGTTACTAGCACTGGGCACTGAAGGAAAAGATATGAGTAGTATTAGCTCCTGGGTTGGGGGAGCTGCAGTTATTATCCTTGGCATTATTATGTACAGAGTTATTTTTTCTACAGGTTCTCCTTCTTGGCTTTCGTTTCTTGATAGTCCTGGATTTTGGCCTGTTATAGTTATTTTATTAGCTATTGGACTTGCATTTCATTTAGTTACAAAAGAGAGTACTTGACCATGGCAACTTTTCTTGACCTTGGCATTCTAAGTGCTGTTCAGGTAGTTTTTCCTTTTCTTCTTATTTTAGTGTTTTGCTGGGCTACGCTTATGCGTGTTCCTGTGTTTAAGGAAAAGCCTGCTTGGGCGATTACTGTTGCAGTTGTTTTGGCGTTTATGGGTGTGTTGTCGCCTATTACTGTGAAAACAATTAGTTTAATGAGTCCTTGGTTTGTTCTTGTTATGGTGTTTGGTGTGCTTGCTATTCTCGCATATCAGTCAATGGGTATTAAGGATGAGACTATTCTAAAG
>Ga0082335_1002955_pt1 | contig 29535 bp, 29 predicted proteins | sample Subgrocontami58m_FD_72375 | JGI IMG/M metagenome (GOLD analysis project Ga0082335, IMG submission 72375) | Subsurface groundwater microbial communities from S. Glens Falls, New York, USA - GMW37 contaminated, 5.8 m (SPADES assembly) (version 2) ...
AATCAAAGTTATTCTTCAGGATAAAGCTGGCTTGACAACTGAACAAGAAGTACAGATCGAAGCCGATTCTAAACCACCAACGATCAAAGCAGAACTTACTCGTGGTAAAGAATATTATGAAGGCCGCGCCAGCTCGCCGATCAGCGGCACAACCAAGCCTGGTGCCAAAGTCTATCTCTATGTCTATCGTCCTCTTCCAACGGAATTTACTCCCTCATTTGATCGCCCGCGGGCAACGACTACTGCCAACGAAAAAGGAGAATTTAATTTTGATGACATCTCTTTCTCATCAACCATTGCTGATATCTCTCTCGATAAATTAATGCCTAAAGAATTGCCGCCGGAGTTAGTCAAAATAAAAATATCTCCTGCTGTTGCTACATCTGGCGAACAAGAAACAACCTATTACATCTATTTAATCGCTGAAGATAAAACTGGTAAGACTGTATCTTGGCAGCAGCAAGTGCGGGTACAGAGCTGTTTTTCCGGTAATTTAGATTTCTCCGTTGAATCGATGCCGGAATTTCAAGCGCCTCTGCGTTTAGTGCCGCAGCTTGTCGATCAGGGTCGGCAGGACATCCAAGCTGTCTTTAAATTAGTCTATAATGGTCAAGGTTTACCAACCCGTAATGCCGCCGGCGAAATTATTGAGAAAGGTGCTAGAGTATCTAACGTTGATATTCAAAAAGCCTGTACGCAAGGCATGATTAAAGACGAGAAATTCAATCTTGGTTGTAAACTATTGCCGGAGAAACCAAGACCATTACCTAATGCTGATAAGTCTGCCGTCTACGCAACTTGGGTTCTCCATCCCGGACAAGAGTTAAGTGATGGCAAAGAAGACTTCTGGAATGAATTAAAGAAACGTCAGGTTGTCTTTCCATTAAAGATTCAGATCACCTATCAAGATGTCGAAAGCAGAGATGCGCAAGGAAATCCTGTGTATGGTCCATCAAAAACGCAGACATCCTGTACGGACTTAAGTTACTTTGTTGACATTCCTCTTGACAGTAAAGATATGGTTCCCGATTTCTTGGCTGATGAAGGGGTGGATGCGCTAAATTGGACAATTAGCCAAATTAATACCGTTACTCCGTATATCGAGCAGGCATATCTCGTGACGGGAATTACCGGTATGGCTTCGTTTATGTTACGAACGGTTGCCCGATGGGTGAGAATTTTTACGGCCAAGTTGGAGTTTTATTTTTCACAGGTAAAAACGTTAATGCCCGAAGATAAACGGAAAGAAGAAGCTTGTCCCAGTGATCCCGGCACATTATATCTTGATGATACTTTGAATGATTGGAAAGATAATCAAATCAAGAATATACCTAAAGCCGTTCAGGATGCTATTGACAGTAATGATCCCACCAGCGCCGCTTGGAAAAAGGTATCGTTAGAATCACGCTGTCCAAATACTGCTAATGCCTGGAAATTTGAAGCAGTGATGGATCAGGCCTATAAGTGGAGCTGGGATCGAGCATTCTGTCGCGCTGTTCCGGCGCGGTGGACGGAAGATAAACAGTTGGACAAGATTAACAGCGTTATCTTAAGTCAACAGCAGTGCGGGATCAGCGGCCAAGCTGGGACGTTGACGAAGATTGAAAATTGTTATGACAAATTAATCAAACCTAATAATCTCCAGATTAAAACAAATTTACCCTCTGGTGTTCAAGAAAGCGATGTCACGGTCTGTTGGAAGAATGACAACAGTGATCTCTATCTCGAAAAACCACGCGGTGCGATTACTGATCAGCGTGAGAGAGATGATGTCGATAATGGTTTCATCCGCTTCATTTGGATTGGCAATCTATATTCCGTTACTTCTGTTCCTCGCTCACCGGACATCATTACCTATCGACCGAAAGGTGCGGAAAATGTTGCTGTAGCAAAAGATCGTACCTGTACCAAAGAATGTTCGATGAAACCAGGTTATCGGGCAGATGACCAATTTGGAAATTCCAATGGCTGTTATACGCAGAAAGACAATGGGGATTTAGTTGGAGAGCATCAAGAGATACGGGTTGAAGATCGTGTCTCAGCAGGATATACCCGTGATTGTTTTATTCAAAAGACGAGTGAAGCTTCTTCTGATTACAAAGGATTAACTCAAGATTTAGATAATTTAAACGTGCAAATTGCTAAAGCAAAAGAAGAAGTAGCAAGTGCGAAGAATGATAACGACAAGAAAGCAGCACAACAAAAAGTTGCAGGTCTTAATACTGATTTAAGTTTATTAAATGTTGCATTAGGAAAAGCAAAGACAAAAGTATCTGACAAACCGGAAGAAGAGATTGCTCATAATTCCAATGGCAAACCAATTCTCCAGCAGTGTGTCTGCATGAAAGATGATGGTAAAACTGGAGCCCCTAAAGATTCCTCTGATTTCACGATGCGTGTTGCCGTTCCTACTCCAGAATCTCCAGATAAAAAAGAATCCTGGTCCTATCAACAAGCGCAAGTGTTCAGTGAATCAAAAGGAAGAATCGGAACTAATTATCCTTCAGAGCGTTATTATTCCGGCAGAGATTTCTCAGGAGCATTTGGCGCTAACTTTCTCTTAGACTATCTCCGCTCCGAGGAGAAAGAAGCGCAGGTTAATCCTAACACGCAAATCATCGGGGCGTTCCAAAGTGTTTGTCTTTCGGGCATTTTGAAGAATCTACGTATGTTACAAAGTATGCTCGGAGGTATTCAAGCCTGTTTAATCGAAGCAAAATACACCGGCTTGCATGATGCCGGAATGTGTAAAACCTTATTCACGCAGCAAGTCTGCGGCTTGATGTATCAAGGTATTGCTTATTTAGCCAACAGCTGTGTACCTCAGGATTATAGCAAACAAGGTAAAGAAGGTGCGGTTGCTGATATCGGTACTGTTTTATCTGGCGGATTTAGCGCGATGAGCGAAGCTGTTGATTCTTCATTCAAAGATGCCGTTGAAGATTATGGTAATCCTGCCCTTAATCAATATTTTAAGGGTGGTGTGCAAGGCTTCTCGCAATCGATTTGCTTAGCCGCCTTCGGCTATGAGTTTCCATTATTCAGTCAAGATGTCTTGCTCGATGCCGCGTATTCGTTCCCGACAAAGTCTGTTCCCGTTATTGCACCGGCAACACGAGAACTGAGCAGTTATGATCCGACGAAACAGATGGCCATCTTTAATTATAATATTGGCGGTGTTATCTTTCCCGGTTGTAAAATAAAAAGCTGGTCGGTGAAATTAAAATGTATTGGACCGGCCGACAATGGTAACTCCAACGTCGATTTAACCTGCGGTGGCAAAGGCTGTGACTGTTTGAATAAACCGGGAACAGGCGCTGCTTTCGAAGCGCAGAAAGAAGAAGTTATTGCCTCTGGTTCTAATTTACCGCCGGCGCAGATGTTTTCCATTCCGTTGGAATCACCGCAGCGTAAGACTTCGCCCTATCGTTACGATCATGTCATCGTTGAATTAACGCTTGACCCTAGCGTCAAGGGCAGTGAGAATAAATGTATCGAAAGTGATTTCCTTCAAGGAAATAAAGGTGTTTTTTATTATCCAATTACTGATGTTTCGCCGACAAGCGCGTTGTCCTGTAATGTTGATACTACTTCCGGTCGTTACGTTTGTCCTGAATTATATTCGTTGTTCGGCTACGGTGGAGCGTACTTAGAAGATCCTTATATCAGTTGTTGGAATAAGAAAACAGAAACCTGGATGCCTTGTGATACGCCCAATCTCTTCGTCTTGAATGATCCAATTAAAGTCCGCGCCCACGTTAACAGCGACGGCAAAGGTCAATGTTTGAAACGAACTGTTAGTCCATCTGTGCCCGGCATTGAAACAGAAGGCGCCACTCGTCCGATTTTACAGAATGTGCCCGGTGAACAGTTTGTCCCAGAAACTCTTGGTATTGTTCAGGATGCGATGTTTGGCGGCAGCGCGCCAATTTTGATTAAAGTCGGTGGCAGTAATAATTGTCCCGAGCGGCCGGAAGCAGTTCTTAGTCCTACTGAATTAACAACTGGTGACACATTCACCTTTGGTTTTGATCCCGCTAGTTCTGTTGATAAAGTGCGATTACGTGTGCCGGGTAATGTTAATATTGTTAGTGGTGGTTATGGTTTGAAGGAGATCGATAATATTAACTATCTTGCTAAAGGAACAGAAACAGAGTTGACAATTGCTGATATTAATACAGTTCAATTCAGCGCCAAAGGTTTCACCTTCAAGAATGTTCTCGGCGGTGTTAATCCGGGTGATGCCAATAAACAATGTGTCTATCAAGCAATACCCCAAAATACCTATACGCAGGATCAGAATTTTCGCGACTTTACGGTTACCTATCAATTATTAGAGAGAGATGAAGGTGGTAATTGTCTATTAGCCAACCAGCCTGTTAAAACATCTCTTGGCAAACCTACTGCGACGCAAAAGATTCGTATTCAAAAACAAGAGACCGCCGTCAGCGGCTTGCAGCAGAGTTTTGGCAACGGAAATTATCTTCAGACGCAGGAGTACGCGATTAATGTTTTGAATCAGCGCCGGGGTGATATTGAAAATGCTCTTGCATATTATTATCACATTGCCAGCTTTGTGATGTTGGGCAAGAAAGATCCGCAGCAGTATGCTGCCCAGATAAAAGACAGTCTTACCGGCTTCTTTACACGGCAGTGGGCGAGTCAGAAAGCTGGTGAGTATCCTGCTGACGTTAAAGCTCTGGGTGAATATCAGAAGATTGAGAAGTATTTGTGTGAAGTTGATGGTAAGTATGATGGAATTAATGGGGGGTATTGTGGTGGTTCTAGTTCAACGAGTGGTGGAACTGTAAGTTCTACTTCTGCTAGACCCGGCGATAAGAGTTGTTCTGAAAAAAGATATGACATCAATATTGGTGAAGATTGGCTCTATAAGTGTCTTAGTGATGGTAAAGCAAGTAGTTGTCGTAGAAGTGATGGACAAATAGAAAAAGCCTCTTTTACAATTCCAGAAGGAACTGCACTGGAGAAGAAGTGTGCACCGTTAGAAAAAAATTATGCTGGGGAAAAAGTAACCGACCCTATGACTAAAGAAGAAGGGGCTGAGACGTGGGCGGGACCTGAAGTAGAAGAGTGTAAAAGTCAACCCGCCGGAAAAATTTTGGGTGGTAAGACTCTTTGTTTAGGTAATGGTGGAAAGAATTTATATTGTGGCGGAGATTTTTTTGTCAAAAATATTAAGAAAGTTGATTTTGCGTGTTATTGGAAAACCCCTGAGATGTCTATTTGGATTGAATGTAACACTAAAGCGGGTTCTATTGCAGGAAATGAACAACAATTTCTAGATAATAGGGATACAACTAAGGGCAGTTCAACCATAGCAGAAGATAACTTTGATTTTTTGTGTTGGGATTTTGGCGAATACGAATCTTACTATATGTGTCCAGGAACGAGACCAAAGGGTAGCGATGGAGTAGACTCGAAAACAGAAATATTGCTAAACCAAAACGAGAAATTTGCTTGTAATAATCAGGGAAAATGGGGTTATGCCACAAAAAATTAAATTTAACTGAGATCATTTCAACATGAACACAAAAGCAGCAGGCGTGATGGAATTAATTGTACTCTTGATCGTTGTCGTAGTGACCAGCGCTGTGATTTTATTATTAGTGAAGTTTGATATTTTAACATTGAAAACTGATGGTGGGCAGGAGCCAGTATTGAATGCCGAATTTATTCCCTATGCGCGGGAAGGAAGCTTAGTGGTGAAAGAATTTTCATTCTGCCGTTCTGTTGATGATACCTATAACTGTCTCGGTGGTGGTGCTGTCTTTACATTTGATCAGCCCGTCTATTATCGTTTCGGCGTTGAGAGCAGTACGTTTAATGGTGACATTAAAGTAATCAAGAATTATCGTATTCGCGGTCCTTTGGGAGATGTTTTATTGGATGTTGGAAACGATCAGCAGTATCAATTTGATGTTTCTAGTAATAATGACAAAGAGACAGTGTTGTTTAAAGATTACTTTGTCATTCCCACGGGCTTGCCTAGCGGCGAGTATACGTTGGAATTAATTGTCGAGAATCCGTTGTTGACAAAATCAACGACAATGTCGCAGAAGTTTTTCATTGAGAGTGGGGTGGAAGGATGAGACGAGGGGTTTGGTTGTTTATTGTAATTGGATTATTAATTCTCACCTCTTCTATTATTAGTGTTTCAGCAGAAAATTCGCCAATCAAAGTGATGACCTATAATGTTCGCTTTGGGTGCGGATCGGAGGAGAACTGTGCTAATTTTAATGAAGTGGTCAGTAATTTAGTATCCGTTATTAGATCTCAGGATCCGGATATTTTTGTGATACAAGAAGGAAATAATTTGGTGTGGGAAAAAGGGGGGTGGACTAAACCCCAAGATTTCCGAGACCCGTTTACAGGTCTGAAAGAGGCTTTTGGTAATGATTATAACATTGATGGTGGAGTGTATGCCAATCAACCGTACAATAAGCAAGCTATCTTTGTGAAAAAGAGTCGAGGAAGTATTGGTCAAGTCACAACAAAAACATACCCCACCGGAGGGCGCATTTATGAAAGAGCCGTAGTTAAAATCGACGGTCAGCAGTTAATTGTCTATAACACTCATTTATTCCCCCCCCCACTATTACAATCTGTTCATCAAGATAAGAAATGTGTCCCTCTCGTAAGAACTGATGGAACGATCGAAGCTCAAGATTTTTCACAAACTGACGCACAAGCAAAAGAGTTAGCGGCTTTAGTTCTGAAAGAAAACCAACCAGTTATTGTCATGGGTGATCTTAATGTCGAATCTGATCACTTAGATGGACTTAATACGTTCTCTGAAGTTAATCTCAACGGTGTAAATACTTATCCCGTTAAAGAGTACTGTGCTCGTACTTCACAATATGGGTTTATGAATTGGCATCAGCAACTAGATCATATTTATTATAAAGGTTTTACATCGCAATCTGGTACTGTATTTCAGGGTGATAAAACAAATATCGCATCCGATCATTATCCCGTTGTTGCATCATTAACGTTAGATGCATCTAATATCAAAACCGATCTCTGTGGCAATAAAAAAATCGTAATCATCGGCGCTTCTAATAGCGTTAAAAATGGTAATAGTTTCGGCGAGTTGATTCAAAATACTTGTCCACATTCACAAGTTTTTATTAATGCGAGAGGGAGCACTTCTCCTGTAATACAGCTGAAAGATTTATTTCCTACTGCAATGAGTCAAAGTCCTGATGTTCTCATTATTGAACCTTCCGCTAATGGCATCACTGAATTATTGAGTTATAAAAATGCAGTTATTACCATGGTCCAAGAGGCGAAGAGTAGAAACGCTAATATCAAAGTAGCTGTCACGACTATTTCTCCTCATAAAAATTATGATTACGGCAGCGGTTACAAGTGGACTCAGAATTTCCAAAATAATGTTGATTTATTTAATAATGATTTATTGACAAATACGATTAGCTGGATTGATATTCCAGTAGATATTTATTCTGTTTTAAGCAGTTCTTCCGACAAAGACATTTGTGGTTTTTGTAACTCTGATGGCGGGCATTGGAATTCAAAAGGACAAACTCTTGTTGCCCAAAAAATTATGAAAGAAGTATTCAACTACAATGGACCACTTTCAACCGGTGCTTCTTCAACAGTTGGACAAAGTTCCTCTGGCGTTACTCCGATAGTCGGTCAACAAACAGGAGCAACTATTCAGATCGATCAGGGCTGTGCTATCAATCAGCGTTGTAAAGATATTGATACTGCTTGGAATGTTTTTGGCGGAGTATTAGGATTACGTGCAGGACAAGTTTGGGTGCCGTCGAAGAGCACATGGATGACGTTTAACGATGCCTATGGAGGAAAACAGATGATAACACAAACTGTTCCAACCAATGGTGGTAGTAAGTCTGGAGGAACAAGCGGCTCTGGAATTGTTGAATGCGCAACTGAAGATACATCACTAACCATTGAGGAAAGAGCATTCTTGGATGCTATTGCATATGCGGAAGACACAACTCGTTGCGGGATAAAGCATGGTGTCCCTAGTTATAAAATTAAAGTGGGATGTACTGTTTTTGATAGTTATTCTAAACATCCCGCAGAAAGTGTTCAAACACAATTTGGAAAATCGTTTGCCGCTGGAAGATATCAGAATCTTCATGTTTCAACATTTAATGGTCCAAAAGCAAAATACCCCGATTTTACTCCAGCTTCACAGGATAGAGCTGCTTTAGATTTGACTTTAGCAGAAGGGGGGATTAAGAAAAGTGATCTTGGCCAAAATACAAACTGGGAGGTAATTTGGAATGCTGCAGCACGAACGTGGGCATCTATTGTCTATACAGATCCGTTAACTCAAAAAGAGTTAGATGCGTTTCCAGCTTGTAAAGACAAGTTAACATGTGGTAATGGACACAGCTTCTTTGGTCAAGGTGAAGTAAATCATGCAACATTAACTAAAGCATATAACATTTGTTTGAAATATTACCAAGAAAACCCACAGAACAAAGGCGGACAATTTAAATTATCCGATGAGAAACCGTTAACCCCTGCGCCATTAACTGGCACTCCTGAGATTTGTGATAATTATATCGATGATAACAATGATGGGAAAGTTGATTGTGAAGATCTGACGTGTGAAGGACAACCTAAAGGGGATAATGTTTGTCATGAAGGAAAAGAAGTACCAGCTAATTCTGAAAAAAGATGTGAAAGTTATGACATCGATCTTGGCGATGGTTATTTCCATAAGTGTACTACTAGAACAACAGCACAAGCTTGTGTTAGATCGACAGGAGAAGAACTACCAGAATATCTTATTGCTAATGTAAAAGATCAAAGTCAGAGAAATATTCTTGATAAACAGTGTGCGCCTTCTAATGAGTAAGCCGCTGATAAAGTTCAGGCATCTACATTTCACCCCAAATACTTCACATACACCCCAAAGAACTTCTCATACGTCTCTTTATACCTCTCTACAATAAATCGATATAAATTATCTTTATGTTTATGATCAAACGCCTCCAACGCATGAAAATAACGCACGCGCTGCGTTTTTCTAATTATCAATGGTGGATAACCAGCATGCAACATCATCATATTAATTAGCAATCGTCCAACTCTGCCATTGCCATCTTCGAACGGATGAATCTTCTCAAACTTTCCATGGAGTAATGCCGCAAGTTGTAGTGGATGTTTTTTTTCATTGGCTTTATACTCTTCAATCAACGATCCCATTTCTTTGCCAACATCCTCTGGAGGTGTCGTTTCAACAGTTCTTCCCAGTAAAAAGTTAGGAACTTTTTTGTAGCCAAACGTGATTCCTGTATCTTTGACCAGTATCTCATGGAGTTTAATGATATTTTTCTCATTAATCGTTGGTTTCTCTGTAAAAATCCATTCTACTGCTTTTCGCGTGTTTATCGTTTCATATATCTCTCGAAGATCTTTTCCCCGTACTATTTTTTCTTCGAAAAGAATAAACGTAACATCTTTCAATGTCAATGAATTACCTTCAATGGCGTTTGATTCATACGTAAAATTAATTGTAAAACGATCAAGAAGATCTTGAAATTGTTTCTCCGTTAGTTGTTTGACAATCTTTTTGTAATCTCTTTTGATTTCTTCCAAGCGTTGAAGAGTATCTTCCGTAAAAATATAATTGGTCTTAAATTGTTTGACAGAATGAGAAATAATCTCTTCATTAATTCTTTTATCCAAGCGCTCTTTATAGTCTGAAATAGCTTTATACTCTATTGATGGATCATAATCTCGTAAGTAAAGAGAATACTTTTTAACTTTTCCGTACGGAAAGCGCACGGATTTCTCCAAATAATATCTCTTCTTTCCTTTGATTTTTTTTGTACTAATAAATGTCATAAACAAAAGTAACCCTACGTATATTTAAATTTTTCTAAAAATGTAGGGTTACCGTCCCCAAGACAGAACTAATTCCTTTTCTTATTCTTATTATAATCAATTAACTTCTCAATCAGTTCCATGACTTGCACAGGATTATCAATATCGCGAATTTCAAATGTATTATCCATCCCGCTTTTGATATACACCGTGCCATAACCCAGCAGCCGCTGCATCCTGCTCTGTTTAATATTCAAGTCTGGAACAAATGCCAGCGCCTGAAAATAAACATTCTTCTTGCTTTGCTTCAGAAAACCATGGATTGTTGTCAATTTACTTTCCGTAATCTTGTAGCGAAGTAACATTCTGTTCAACTCCGCCCAGCCGATAGATGTCAGTGATAAACCCAACACAAAGTAGACAAAGGTTGGGTTGATAACTAGCCCTTTCAATAACGAATATCCTAATAACCCCAGTAAGAAGACTCCACAGGTGTATTCCAACGCAAATGCTTTTCTTGTTTTTCGTAGTGTCTTAAGAACTTCCTCTTCTTCTTTCCGGTGCAACAAATCATGGACTTCGCTCATATCTAAAACAAAGTCCTAAAACTTTATATATTTTGTGGGGATGATCTATATTAAGTGTCATAGGTCGAAACGTTGATCTGAAGCAACAACAAAGTCCGTCTGCCGGGGGTCGCCCCCTACGGGGCGGCAGGACTCATTAGATTTCACAGCTAACGTTTCGAAGACACTTAATGTCCGTGAGGTTAGCGAATCCATGCCTGAACTACCTGAAGTTGAAACCGTTGTTCGTCAATTGCGTAAAGTTCTTCTTGGCAAGACTATTATCAAAGTAGAAATCGAAGATAAAAAAGTAGTCGATTCCAATATCCTCAAAATTCTCCCAGCCAGGATCATCGATATCACAAGAAGAGGCAAATCCATCATTTTCACGTTAGGCCACGACCATTACCTCCTTGCTCATCTAAGAATGACTGGCCACTTTCATTATATTCCTTCCAATAAGAAAGACATCCAACACGAAAAATATCTCTCTGGATCATTCTTCCTCAACGATCATTCTTTTTTCACGTTTAATGAAATCAGAAGATTCGGTAGTATCAAACTCCTCACCATCGTGGAACTCACAACATTTTCTTTCGCTCTGGGCAGAGAACCGTTAGATTCTTCATTTAGTTCTGTTGAATTTAGTTCTCTTCTCCAGCGCTTTCCTCAGTCCATCATTAAAACAAAACTACTTGATCAATCGTTCATCGCTGGTATTGGCAACATCTATGCCCAAGAAGCACTATATCGGGCTGGCATTCACCCCGAGAAGCGGATTAAAGCAATATCTGCTCCGAAACAGGACAAATTGTACCATTCCATTCGTAACGTTCTCCAGCAAGCCATCGAACATAACGGCACAACCATCCAGAACTTCAGCCACATTGACGGTATCGGTGAATTCCAAGACTTTCTCTCTGTTTATCAGAAAGAGCGTTGTCCGAAGAACCACTCAATTAGAAAGATTAATCAAGGCGGGCGTGGTACCTATTACTGTCCGAGGTGTCAACATTAATGGTCTGGAAAGAATTATTAGAAAAATTAAAAGGTACGCCAGAACCAGAAGTAGAATATCCCAATCGCTTTCTTAAATTTTATCATGGCAATAAAAAGCGTCTCTTAAAAGAACGTAATAAGTCCTATTATGACAAACGTAAAGAGGGTATCTGTGTGCGCTGCCAGCGTTCCGTTGTTCCTTCGATCATTTTCTGTTCCTATCATCAGCAGAAACAGGTGGAGTATAATAAAAAAGCGCGAGGTCAAAATAATGAAATCCGAAAATGATCTTCTCAAAAAGAAGAAACTGAAAAAGAAAAAAGAAGATGAAATGGAATATGATCCAGAATCAGACTTTCCAGTTCATGAGAAGTATACAAAGCAGGGACCGTGGAAGGAATAATTCTATCCTAATGTTCTCTTGATGTAGTCGCTGAGTCTTTGATCAGGGTATTTCCCAAAGACGACGATATTATGTTTAGGCATTTCTCCATATCTCTCTTGTGAAGCAGTACTTAGAACAATGGGAAGGTTTGGATATGCTCCTCTGCATTGTGTCGCGATAGATAGGCTATTTGTCCCTGAAGAATTAAGACCACTGTCCATAATTAGCAGATCCAAACTTTTACCTACTTCACGGATACGCGCTACTACTTCATCAACCGATCCAACAATTTCTATATCATAATCTTTTGAGAGGTCTTTTTCATAGAAATATCTAGATGATAAGACTCCTTCTCCAATCAATATTTTTTTCTTATCTGTCATAACTCTATTATTTCGGCTTGTTCTTTAAAAATGTTTAGTGAATTTATCTCATTTTCCATTCTTTTTCTTAACCTCATTCACTGTTCCAAAACTAAATGCTTCTCCTTTGCTCACTACAAAAACATCAAACGAATCGACCTTTGTCAAAAATGGACTAAGCATTTTTTCTTTGAGAATATCCGTGCCTTCAAGAAGCGGATTAAAGCTTGGCACGGCAATCAGTTCTTTCCTTTTCCACTTCCCGCGCAAGAAACATTTGTATTTTTCCCATTTACTCCCTTCGCGGATTGTTATTGCCGGATGTTCGTGGCCGATGATAATTCTCTGAGCATCGGTCTCGACGAGTTCGTCGCCGTGAATAATCAGCGTATCTCCTATTCTATATTCGGCAACTACTTTTGTCCGACGTTTGTCAGCAATCGCCTGAATAACGGGGTCGTGGTTACCGCGAATAATAATCACTTCTTTACAATGCTGTAGGAGAAAATCAATTAATTGCAACACTTCACTCCATTCTTGGCGCAGCACTCTTCCAAATTCGTGCTTCAAATCACCGTTAATAATAATCGTCTCTGGCGTTACTTTTGCGAAGATTCTTTCTAGTATTGCTACGATCTCTTTCAGTTGAAAGCGCGGCACGAGGACACCTTTATGTTGGAGGGCTTCTTCATAACCCAAGTGCAGATCATTGATTATCAGAATTCTTTCTTGTTCTAGCCAGAGCGATGTTTCGATGATTTGGATGTTCGGCGAGATTTGCATTTTAATATAAAACCAATCGTACTTTAAAAAGTTCGCTGCATTCGTTTCACAAGACACTGTAAGTTGAAATAGTCCCGTTCCACCCAATACTTTAACTCATTTTCTTGTTCTTGACTAAAAATAGATCCCGACCCGAAATCTACAATTTTTACTTCTCTTTCATCGGAGGAGACAACAACATTTTCCGGTGTTAACTCTAATCCCGCAACTCGTCTTTGATGTAATCGTAAAATGGTTCTCTTCAGTTCTTCTTTAAGATGCGGCAACAATGGTCTTTGTTTGCGTGCTAAGTCGCTTCCTGCAACATATTCTTTTAACAATGCTGTTTCATAATCCTCTGATTTTGATAAGTCATACTTCTTGACAAGGTGGGTAATCCCCTTGAGATCTTCGCAAGCTTCCAAAATTCTTTGTTCTGTTTTCATTTGGTCTAAGTCAAATAGGTCATTCTTTCGGCTGACTTTCAGAATATGGTCACTTCCCTCATATTTTACTAGATATACTAATAATGAAGAAGGTTCAATTCGCGGTCCTATGATGAGTTCGTTTCCCAATAACTCTGTTATGGTCATGTTGTGTATTTATTATAACTAATCGTAATCCTACAAAATCTTTATAAATTCCATGCCTCTCGAACGAAAATAGTGCCCTTGTAGCTTAGCGGTGGAGCAGTCGGCTGTTATTCGCCGAAGAGAAACCGACCGGTCACCAGTTCGAAAGAATCACTGCGTTCGTTTCTTCGTTCGCAGGATCACGAAGTTCTGGTCAAGGGCGCTTTTTATATTCTACTTCTTTAACCCAGCCACAAATATTTTCTCTGCAATCTTTTCCATCAGCGAAACATCGGCACAATTCTTAAACAGAATTTCCCCATACTTGTGAACAATCGCTTCTACTCCTTCTTCTTTGATTACTAATAAGATCGGCGTTTCCAATACTACTTCTATCTTCTCGGCAATCCATTTAAGATTTAATTGCTGTTGTTTCTTTAACTTAGCCGAATATGTTGCTTTAGTTTTGCATTTTTCTACCGTGAATTCAATGGCCATACTGTATCTATTCTCCTCCTACTTTTAAAATCTACCTCGACAAAATCGAAGCATTTATATACTAAAATTGTTTCGTTATGACTATTACAATAGAGGTGATAGATAGTGGCAAAGGCAAAAGTAGCTTCATCGATACTAAAGAAACAGGAAGTAGAGTGGCATCGTATTGCTCACTATTCGTTCTTCGTTGGTCTCTTAATCGCAATTCTCGCAGGTTTCTTTCGAACAGTTGTTTCCACAGAAGTATTGGTAACAACTCTGGTTCTTCTCGGACTCCTCGTCGGCTTATTTAATCTGACGGCGAAAGAAACAACGCCATTCCTCATTGCCTGTATTGCCTTAATGTTAGCCGGTATAGTTAATCTTGGTTTAATCCCTGGCGTGGGCTTATATCTTCGTTCAATCTTAAGCAATATTGTTGTCTTCGTCGTTCCTGCAGCAATCATCGTTGGCATGAAAACAATTTGGAAGATGGCTTCGGATTAGTTTTCTTCTTTTTTCCTCATTTCACTTTCTCTTCTTTTTCATAACTTTTATTAACCTATATTTTTCTCTTTCTTCTTGGTGATTTGTATCCAAAAACAAAAACACGACTGTCCTTATTGCAAATATAAATTTGTTTCTGTAACTTTTTCTGGCGTGCAGAAAGTATGCTGTCCTTATTGTCAGTTATGTATTAAATTATGACCTTTTTCTTACTTAGAAATGATTAGTAATGTTTAAAAATAAAGAATGCGTAATCAAGAATATGTCGAATAGATTAATTGGACTTAGACTAAGGCCATTGGAAGTTGAAAGGGCGAGGTCTAGGGAAAGAGGAAGTGATATTGCTGATCTAGAAAAGAAATTAATATCTAAACGAGAAGAACTAGGGAAGTTAAACCAAAGACTAGGTCAATTAAATGAAGAGAAGAAAAGAATTTTAAATCAGAAGATAAAGCTAATGGGGGAATTAGATCTGTTAAAGATTTCAGGAAATCGATCTGCTATTGGAAACAAAGAGTCAGAGATTAGAGACGCGACAAATAGTATTTGTGCCCTAAATGATGCCATTATAACTAGTGAGAATGATTATCGTGAAAAACAGAGAGAAGTTGCTAAACTTCAAGCTAGTATAAAGTAGAACGTCGCAGCCGGCTATGGTGTGTGGAAACAAAGTTAATTTCAGATATTAACAAAATAATTTCTTTCTAGAACTCATTCAACTTCTTTCGCTGTGGTTGTAGATCTGTCAGTCTTTCATATAAATTGTGGTGCGGACCGTGTGTATGGTATAATCCGCTGACGTGAAGCAGATCTCCTTCTGAACCATCCCAGATCTCGCGAATGCGTTGTTCCATTGTTCTTTCTCGCAAAATATTCTCGGGCAATATTATTATGTTTGCTTCTTCCATACTGTGATCGTATTGATAATTTCCGATCGTTTCTCTCTCCGTCGGGTCAAAACAGACCTGGGAACAGGCAATGGCAATCACTTCTCGTTCCGTTGGGCTACTAATCTCTTTTAATTTTGAATAAAATGTAGAAAACAACTGTTGATATTGTCTCACTAACTCCGGTTTCTGTTTGGTATCTGAAAGACGCACGAGTCCTCCTCCATCCTGCTCTGCGCTCTCATCAATATAATGAATCTTAAACTCTTGCGTTAACTCCAGTCCTTTTGCGATTTTCCACTCATAGCCATGCTCTTTGAAGATTTCTTTTAACTCTTCTCTCTGTTGTGCATAAAATCTGAATCGCTTTGTCAGTTGCTCTGCCCAAAGATCCCGCACCAATGGGAGAAATCCTCCAACACTATCTTTATCTAACTCCCACGTTATCGTTTCTGGATTAATCTCTCTAATCGCGCGATAAAGACGGCGCATCCCCTGGTTATCGGAATGAATTGTGCCAAGAAGTGTTAATTGACGAGACATAAGTCCCTTTCAATCGTAATCTTAATTTAAAGAATCTTTACAGGAGTTTAATTGGGACAAAATCACGTCATCAAATCGCGATGGCTATATCCCATTTCTCTTAACCTAATGTATGCTGGAAAAACTAATTCGTGGAGCTCTTTTATCTTATCTTTTCCTCCTTCTTTTTGTAGTCTCTGAACTTCGTCAATAGCTATCCCTGATTCAACTAGTACTTGGTCAATTGTCGTAAAGAAATCTCTCCTCTTTTGATTGAGGTATAATTCCGAAGCGCCTCTTTGTTTTTCCTCTTCTGGATCTGCGCCTGTTTCAATTTGGTTTAAATCCATGCATCCTAAAACTACTGCTAAATCCTGATAATATCCTCCATGCTTACATCTTGCGTCGGGAAGATTCAAGAAAAAATTATTGAGATACTCTGATCTAGATGAGTATCTTTTCATTTCCTCTTCAATTACATTTATAATATCTTTTGTCATTCTTCTTTCCTACCCTAATCTCTCATCAATCTCTTTCGCCACATCTTCCAACTCACCAAAGATCTCTAAAACATCGCGTTGAATATTTCTCACAACTTTGGCTAAGTTTACTTCTCGAAGAATATATCCTTCTTTTTCGTGTACGACAATTCCTGCATCCATTAATTTGTCCAAGTGATGCACGACCGTTCCCCTCGTTAAATCTAATTTCTCGGCGATTTCATCCGAAGAAATGGGCTCATTACGCCGCGCTTTTTGAATGATTGTAATAAAAATACGAAAGCAGCTGCTATCTTTATCTCGCAAATTAAATAAACCGAGGGATGTTCCCAGCCATTGCAGTTCTCGATTAACATCTGCTTCTTGCGGCGTCTTGCGTACTCTGAGGATTGTGATCCGATGTGTCATACCTTTGTTGGTTTGGAACGCTATTTTTAAATTTTTCCCACAAAATTTATATATAACCTGCTTTTTCAAGTAAACAACGTTGACCTAAGATCGACGGAAATGAGGAATTTAACTATGGCAAACGAAAAAGATACCCCCGATCATCAACACACCCCTGTTCCCGAAGCTCCTCCTGCGGATCCATTGCAGACTATCGAAGGGCTGAAAGATTTACTCTTAAGAACCCAAGCAAACTTTGAGAACTATCGCAAACAAACCCAGAAACGTATGGAAGAACTTCAGCAAATGGCTTCACGCGATGTCTTAATGCGGGTCTTACCCGTTATTGATAATCTTGAATTGGCGTTAAAAAATGTTAATCCTGCCCATCTTGAAGATTTTGTTAAAGGCGTAACTCTCATCTCTGATCAATTCACCAAGTTGTTAGACGAGTTAGGCGTCCATCGCATCGCCACTGAAGGAAAATTTGATCCGTTTTTACACGAAGCGATCATGAAAGCACCCTCTGATAAAGCTGAAAATATCATCTTGGAAGAATTCCAACGCGGATTCACTCTTAATGGTAAAGTAATTCGCCATGCCAAAGTAAAAGTTAGCGCCGGAAATGAACATAAACCGGACCATAAAAAAAAATAGATTAAAAATTAAAATAAAAACTATATAACAACCACGAGGTAAAAAAAATGACAACAAAAAATCAAGTCTCAGGAGCAACAATTGGAATCGACTTAGGAACTACATTTTCCGCAACGGCCGTCCTAGAAGCAGGTAAGCCGACGATTATTTCTAATGCGGAAGGAACAAGAACGACCCCCAGTGTCGTAAACCTTCAGGAAAAAGAAATCACTGTCGGGCAAATTGCACGCAACCAAGCGGTTGTTGATCCGCTTCATACTATCCGCTCCATCAAGCGGAAAATGGGAACCAATGAAAAAGTAGAAATCGATGGTAAAGAATACACTCCCGAACAAATCTCCGCAATGATTCTTCAGAAACTGAAGAGAGATGCCGAAGCTTATCTTGGCCAACCCGTGAAAAATGCAGTTGTTACTGTTCCTGCTTATTTTAACGATGCCCAAAGACAAGCAACAAAAAATGCTGGTGAAATTGCCGGTCTTAATGTTTTGAGAATTATCAATGAGCCAACGGCAGCAGCATTGGCCTACGGTCTGGATAAGACTGCAGAACACACCATTCTCGTTTTCGATTTTGGTGGTGGTACTTTTGATGTTTCCATTCTTGAACTCGGAGATGGTATCTTTGAAGTTAAATCAACAAGTGGGGACAACTATCTTGGTGGTGATGATATTGATGAATTGATTATCAATCATCTTGCAACAAACTTTAAGCGTTCAACCGGTATTGATCTTCGACACGACGCAACTGCTGTACAACGTTTAAAAGAAGCCGCAGAAAAAGCCAAGATCGAACTTTCTTCCAAAACGAAAGTTGAGATCAGCATTCCTTTTATCTCTGCCGATCAACATGGTCCAAAACATATTAAAGAAGAATTAACTCGGGCAAAGTTTGAAGAATTAATTGCTGATATCCTAAAACGCTTGGAAGCACCAGTTAAGAACGCTCTTCGAGACGCTGGAATGTCTTCAAGTAGTAACTATAAAGTTATTTTTGTGGGTGGTTCAACCCGTATTCCGGCAGTTCAAGAATTAGTGCGAAAACTAACGGGTAAAGAAGGAGATAAATCCGTTAATCCGGATGAAGCCGTCGCGTTAGGTGCTGCTATTCAAGCAGGTGTTCTTGCTGGAGAAGTCAAAGACGTTTTACTCTTGGATGTTACTCCTCTAACTCTGGGGATCGAAACACTTGGTGGTGTTTTCACTCAGCTGATTGAAAGAAATACAACCATTCCTACGAAGAAGTCGCAGATTTTTTCGACAGCAGCAGACAATCAAACTGCCGTAACCATCCGTGTCGGACAAGGAGAGCGATCCATGTTTAGCGACAACAAAGTCTTAGGTCAGTTTGATTTAATGGGTATTCCCCCTGCGCCGCGCGGCGTGCCTCAAGTTGAAGTAACTTTCGATCTTGATGCTAACGGTATTGTTAATGTCTCTGCAAAAGATCTGGGAACGGGTAAAGAACAACGCATTAAAATCACCGGTGCAAGTAACTTGTCCAAAGCAGAAGTAGAGAAAATGCGTGAAGAAGCAAAGAAAAACGAAGCCGAAGACGAGAAGAAAAAACTTCGTATTGACGCAGAGAACAACGCCGATTCGTTGCTCTACCAAACCCAGAAAGTGCTTGATGAATTTAAAGATAAAGTTGATGCCAGCACGAAAAAGAAAATTGAAGATAGTATGCATCATTTATCAGATGCGCGCAAGAGCGGCAACGTTGATGAAATGGTCAAGTGCACCGAAGACTTGAATAAACAAGTTCAAGAGATTGGTATGAAAGTGTACCAGGATGCTTCGGCTCAGCAACAATCGCAAGAAAGCGACGAATCATCGTCCAAAGATAAGCATGGCCACAAAAATCATAAAGGCCATAAATCTGCTGCATCTGGAGATGACGATTCCGTTGTCGATGCTGACTTTAAAGAGAAGAAATAAAAATAGATCTCCTCTCTAATCCGAAGAGAATGGTTCAAGAGACAGTTCGAACTGTACAACTCCCCTCAGTGGAGCGAAGCTTGCAGTATTTCGACGACTATAAAGTTCCCGGAAACATCAAAGCACATTGTTTACGTGTTCGTGATGTTTCTCGCTTTTTAGCGGAGCATCTTTTTCAATCTGGTCAGGATATCAACGTCGATTTCACTGATCGATTGGGGATGTTCCACGATCTCTTCAAAGCCGTTGCTCTCTCAGAACTGAGACCTAATCGTTTCCACAGTTATGTCCATACTCCGGAAGAAGTAGCAATGTGGAAGAAGCTGCGTCAACAATATCCAGGGATGTACGAAGGGGACGTTGCTTACATTGTCTTCAAAGAGGATTTTCCCGAGTTGGCGTTAGCACTTAAGAAAGTGTGCAACCCTCGTGAAACAGATCTCAGTTGGGAAGAGAAGATTGTCCATTACGCCGACTGGAGGGTATTTCAAGACTCTATTGTCTCCATCGCTGAACGATTGGTTTATCTTCGTGAGATTTATCCACGAACGGATGGCGCTTGGAGTTTATTTGAACAAAAAATTAAATCTTTGGAGCAAGATATTTTTTCCAAACTTCCCTTTTCACCTGAAGAATTAAAAGAGATATTAACTCCCCCCGAATCGGAGCAAGTAGCATAATCCCATGGCAAAAAAAGACCACTACGCAACTCTGGGCGTTTCCAAAAACGCAACGAAAGAAGAAATCAAAAAAGCGTATAAGAAATTAGCGCTCCAATTTCATCCTGATCGTGCACCAGAGGAAAAGAAAAAAGAGTACGAAGAAAAATTTAAAGGAATTAGCGAAGCTGCTTCTGTTTTAGGTGACGATAAAAAGAGACAGCACTATGATCAATTTGGTGATGCTCCCTCTGGTGGTGCTGGTGGCGGTCCAGGATACAGTGGTTATGATTACTCCGATGTCATGTCGCAGTTTCGTTCGGGGATGTTTGGTAATTTCGACGATATTTTTGACCAGCTTTTCAGTGGTGGTGGCCAGCGTGGCGAGCGTGCGCAGCGCGGTGATGATTTACTCTACGAATTAGAAATTACTCTCGAAGAAGCAGCTCTTGGTGCAAAAAAATCAATCTCACTCAATAAATTAGAGCGCTGTTCTGATTGTGGCGGTCGCGGCGCGCATAAATTTGAATCCTGTCACCATTGTCGTGGTTCAGGTTTTCTCAAACGAACTCAGCGCACGCCGTTTGGACTCTTTCAACAATCTGGACCTTGTCCGGAGTGTCGTGGTCAAGGAGAGATTGCCGAAGACTCTTGCGACGGTTGCGATGGCGAAGGCGTTGTCCGTCGTAAAAAAGAAATTGAAGTTACTATTCCTGCCGGTGTCGATACTAATTCTCGTCTCCGCTTGCGTAGTGAAGGCGGTGTTGGTTCTCAGAATGGTCCATCCGGCGATTTATATGTCCAGATTCGCGTTCGAGAACACAAAGTGTTCACGCGCAAAGAGAATGACTTATTGTTAACCGTTCCTATCTCTTTTACACAGGCCGTGCTTGGTGATGAAATCGAAGTCCCTACTATTGATGGAAAAGCAACACTTACTATTCCTGCCGGAACACAATCAGAAACAACGTTTCGTATGGCCAGAAAAGGTTTACCTTCATTACAAGGATCCGGTAACGGAGACCAGTTGGTGAAAGTGCACGTCTACGTTCCTTCAAAATTATCTAAAAAGCAGAAAGACTTAATTTTACAGCTCAAAGAAGAAAAACCCAGTAAGAGTTTTTTCGAAAAGTTATTTGGATAATCTGTATTTTAATGTGGGTGGTTCACTATGGTTTCAATTTTGCTTCTAACAGATATTTTTCTACTGTTAAGAATTCATCCGCGGTAATAAATTCGTAGCGGAGAAGTAATTCCATTTTCCGCGCGTAGATCTCAAAACTTTCGGTCACTTTCTTGAATGCGCTGGGTTGTGTAACGGTGTATTCAACAAATGTTGCTATGTCCTCTTGTATTGCCTTTCCTCCGTAAGGGGTGATATACCCCCATAACGGGTCTGTTTTTTCTCCTTCGTTCTGATACAAATATTTTTTAGTCTTGCCCTCCTTTGTTTCTTCAATTCTGATATAACTACCAGCAATCGCTTTCCATTCTCCCAAGAACGGCGAGTTATTTTCTTCAAGATAATGAATGCCCATGTGCGTAAACTCATGATGTGCAATCCCGTGACGATCGATTTGTCCAGAAAAAAACTGTATTTCTCCTCGATCGAATACTGTTTTTCCGAGATAATCGGAATGTTTTCTCATCTGCGCTGGAAAAATAACAATCCGTTCCAACTCCACATCATACTTTAGAAAGAGTCGCTGTCTATTTTTTGCATCACTATAAAATGTTTCAAGTTCTTCAATATCATTTCTCGTAGGATAACCCAATATTCGGACTCCTAACTTTTCTTCTAATGAATTGTCCCACGGTGAGTCGGCATCAATTTCATCTAATTCTTCATAATTCTCGATCGCCGTAGAAATAACATACTCGTCATATTCTTCCTCTGGATCAACGACTTCACGATTGTGGGGAGTGAAGAACAATGGTGTGGCTAAGAGAATGGTTTTGCAGAGAGACAAAATTCTTCTTCCTCTTTTCTTTTTTGTCTGCATTTTCTGGGAAGTTGTATTCTATAATTGATAAAATGTTTTTACAGGGAAATTTTGCTCTCGGAACATTTTTATATCCTTTTCAATTAAGACTAATATGACTATTTGGTTCAGCGGCTCAGAAGAATGTTTTAAACAAGTGGGCGGCCCGCATTTTTACACCCTCTGGCGCGGTCTCAAGAAACATTTCAACGCCTTACGTTTTGGGGAGAAACCTCATTTTGATCTCATTAATGAAGTGGGCCTATTAAAAGTAGATATTATGTCCAGAGCAGAAACTCTTTCACGCTCTAATATTAACCACGGCCTTGCCGGTCTAATCTCGGATCTAAATCACATTGATGAAAACCTAAAGAAATTATTGACCATTAAAGACAAAGCTAAGTTTCTTCTTCAGAAGAGGGATCTCCAGAAAAAGATCGTTCGTTTTCGCGTTTTAGTTGAACTTAGGGGAGAAGAGTTAAGAGAAAAACTACTTTTAGCTCCTGGAGGTCGCCGCTATTTTTTGAACGGCGTAGTACGGGTTGCCGCTGTGACCGCCGGCGCAGTTGGTGTTGCCAAACTTCTAAAATCTCTTGGTGCTCCATTTCCTGGCCAAGAACCAAAGACTCTATTTGGTCAATCCTTTTTTCGCCAACTTCCCAAAACAGGCGATATAAAATCTAAAGATCTCAACTCTTTAACGGAAGGTAAAGATTATGAAATTAGAATTCGTGAAGGAGAATATCCTATTCTCTTCTTCGCTCCACACGGGGGTTTAATTGAACCGGGAACAGAATTGTTGGCTTCTTATCTTGCCGGAAGTCCGCACATGGGTATTCCCCGCTACTATTATTATGCGTTCATTGCCCACACTCAAATTTGTGACAAAAATGGAAAATGTAAAAGTCTTCATATCACTTCTACTAAATTTAGAGAGCCGCGCCTTCTTGCCCTGATGAAGAAAGTCAACGTTGCCATTTCTATTCATACGTTTGGCTCGCTGGCAAAGGGAGAAAATGGTGAAGAAGAATATCGTATCATTGTCGGCGGTCTCAATGAACAGCTGCGTGATCTTATTATTCAATATCTCGATTGGGAACATTTTCACGTGGAATTGGGTGTAGGAAAACGCTTCTCCGGCCGACATCCGGAGAATATTACTAACTTTCCTCCTCTAAAAGGCGTCCAGATCGAGATTAGCCGCGCCGAGATGCGTAGTCTATTTTACGTTAAGAAATACGCCGACGGAACTGAGGCATTAGAACCACAAAATAATCACTTCAAATTTATCGGCGCAGTGAATCGTGCGATCAGAGAATACTATACGTTGCATATTGCGCAGAAATGATGCGTACGTATTAAGTTCTAGCGCCTCCGCCAATAAAGCTTCACGAGCTGGGTATTTCGTCAGAAGAAAATACGTTCCCGTTCTATCGATAATCGCAACTCTTTATTCAATGAGTAACACTTTGAGAACGGGCGAGTGAAGCGGCGAGGCGCTTACGTGAACTTAATACTCACAAAAGATGCCAAACATTAATAAAGAGCAGTCATTATTTTCAATATATGCCTCGCCCTCGCTTTAAACAACGCTGTGCTCTCTGTAAGAAGAACATGGTTGTAATGTATTCTGCTCGTCAATTTCCGATCTGCGTTGAATGTCACATGAAGCGTATTTCTGATCCCGTTACTGATAAGAAGTATAAAGAAATGTTTGACATCCCTCGTGAATTCTACGAAAAATCAATGTTTCTCCGTAATATCAAAGAATCTTTGCAGCGCTTTGGCTCATTGACAGAGAATCAAGTCACGGCATTTAAGAAAGCCGTTGAAGACTTGAAACATCCCAAGCCTAAGAAAGAAGGGGAAGAAGAAAAAGAAGAATAAAGTTTTGAGAGATCAACATTTTTGTTTTTTCGTAAGTTTTATAATCGTGGAATGATTCATTCTAATCATGAATATCCTCCCCTCTAAAACTCCATTGGATTCTATTCTTCAGATCATTCAATTAGCAAAACAGATCAAAGAAAAAAAAGAAGGAGCACAAATCTCCGAATTATTCGCGCTAATCACTCAACTAACCAATTCCGAAGTAATTCTTATTCATCAACAGTTTGATTCTGATGAGTTTTCTCGAGACTTAGATGCCATCAGAGCGTACGTCCAGATTGCCAGGAATCGAAGATCAACCTCTGCGTTAAATAAGATAATCAAACTTGAACAAACACTTTACAAGAAAGTACTTAAGAAATTTCATGAGTTTGATCATTATAAATTAGGCGCTAAACTGGGGAGTGGGGCGATTGGTGGAGTCTATGAGATTAAAAGCGATGAAAAAAAAGTTATTAAAATATTCTCTTATAAAAAAGATGAAGATACACTTGCTGACTACAATGTCATGAAAATACGCTGTGCAAGCGTTTCCAAAAATGTGAATATTCCTAAAGTTCTTCAGGTAGGATATTATCACTCCAAGCCCGCGTTTATCATGGAACGCTGTCCTGGGATACAAATTCATGAACGGAACTCAACAGATTATGAGTTATGGTATAAAATGATTAAATTGCTTTCTAAAGCTCCTCAGTCACAATATAATAAATTAATCTCTGATTATCGGGAATTAATCTCTAAAGGGTTATGGTTCGAACTTAAACCGGGAAATATGATGTACGATCGGAAGACCGGCTTCTGGTTTATAGATTATGGTATTAATGGAAATATATTTCGGGGATTTCTCAATAATCAATCATATTCTGATGAACCATCATTTGAAAGAGTTTTTGTTAACCTAACTTTGGTTGAAGATGAAAGAGTTACACCCATTGATAGACAAAACATCCGTCTCATCTTCCAGAAACTTAAAGCCGCAGGATTAAGTCTAGAGTATGCTCGAGGGCGTTGGGATATGTATGGAATTGAAGAGATTCACTAACCTTTGGGAAGTATTATAAACTATTCAAAAATAAAAGACTTATGACGCTCCTCGAAAGATTAATTGGATTTGGAAAACAAGCAGTTGAAGGCTACGTTGATTCGAGACGAGAAGGAAAGTCTCTGACTGAAGACCAAGTACAAGAAAGAGTCGAGAAAGATCTTGTTGGTACACTTTGTTATGTATCTGCTGCTGTTGTTGGCACATCTGTTTATGTCTTTGATGAAGAAGCAACTCATTTTAGAATGGGTTATGGCGTTGCTCTTGCAAAATATCAAAATAGTGGTGTTATTCCTCCTGCCGCAGAGATATTTGAAAATACCTTTTCTGATCGAACGTCATATCATCTCGGGGTATTAGCTTTTGAGACGCAACAGAAAATAAAAAATAAATTGCGAGGAGAATAATCTCCCAAGAGCAAGATCCAAAGAGCAAGATATTCACATTTTAACCATTTCTCCACCAAAATCTTTATAAATAACCTGCTCTCCCAACCACTAAACCACATAACTACAGCGGCGTTAGTTAACTTTCAAGCCGTTCTTTCGTAGGAGGTCTTTAATGGATAAACAACAAGTAAAAAAAGCATTGGATGAGTTAAAGCAATTTCCTAAGAAGAAATTCTCTCAGTCATATGATCTAGTTATCAACTTAAAGAACCTAGTTACCAAGCAAGAGCCAATTGATCTCTTCGTAACTGTTCCACATTCTAAAGGAAGAAAAATTAAAGTTGCCGCTTTTGTTGATCAGCAACTTGCTGCTCAGGCAGAACAATTCTGTGACTTGGTTATCCGCGAAACAGAATTTCAGAGATACGACAAAAAGAAAATTAAAACTCTATCACAGGAATATGATTATTTCATTGCTCAAGCAACCCTCATGCCTAAAATTGCGGCAGTCTTTGGGAAAGTTCTCGGAACAAGAGGGAAAATGCCTAATCCTAAGTTGGGATGTGTTGTTCCACCCAACGCCTATCTCGAGGCGCTAGTTAAAAAGTTGAATAATACTGTTCGTGTCCAAAGTCGAAAGGGTATGAACTTACAATGTCTTATTGGTAAAGAAACACAGCCAGAAGAAGAAGTTATTGATAATATCATCGCTGTCTATCAAGCAGTTTTAAAAGCTGTTCCTAACGAAAATCAAAACATCAAAAATGTTTCTGTCAAAATGTCGATGAGCAAATTAGTGAGGGTGATCTAACATGGTCAGCCAGAGTAAACAGCAATTAGTACATGCCATCACCAAAAAGGTAGTCGACTTCCCAATCGTCGGTGTTGTTAACTTCGAAAGTCTTCCAGCTCAACAGTTGCAGGTCATGCGTAGTACTCTTCGCAAGAAAGGCGTTGAAATCGTCATGGCTAGAAAGCGCTTGCTTTCAAAAGCGTTAATTGACTCTCATAAAACCAACATCGATCAGTTGGCTCAAAAAGTCAAGGGTATGCCTGCGTTGATATTCTCAAAAGATAATCCCTTTTTATTATCTAAAACTATTCAGAGGAACAAATCTGAAGCTCCCGCTAAAGCCGGTCAAACCGCTCCGCGTGATATTGTCGTAAAAGCCGGAGCAACTAACTTTGCTCCTGGTCCAATCATCTCTGAATTAGCTGCTGTTGGCATTAAGACTAAAGTTGATGCTGGAAAGCTGGCTATCCTTGCTGATGTTATTGTTGCTAAGGAAGGAGCAACAATTAGCGCTAAACTTGCTGAAACTCTTAAAAGACTTGACATCAAGCCAATGGAAATTGGTCTGGACTTAGTTGCTGTTTGGGAAAATGGTCTTGTCTTTGGTGCTAAAGACCTACACATTGACGAAGCAGAGTTTACCCAGAAAATTGCTGATGCAGCTCGCTGGGCAGTCAATCTTGCTGTTGAAGCGGCTTATCCTGCTGACGAAGTTGTGGAATTGCTTGTACAAAAAGCGTTCCGTGATGCTAAAGCCGTTGGTGTTGAGGCAGCCGTCATGACTGAAGAAACGCGTGATGCTATCTTAGCTAAGTCGGAAGCAGAAGCATTATCCGTCAAGAACGAAGCAAATTTGTAAGTGCTACTTACAAAAATAAAAAACAAAAATAACCCACAAAAAATAAAAAACACACTCATCTAATGAGTCAATATGGAGGTATCGAAAATGGAATACATTTACGCTGCAATGTTGTTGTACAAAGCAGGAAAAGAAATTACTGAGCATTCAGTAAAAGCTGTCCTTACCGCCGCTGGTGTTAAAGCTGATGAAGCACGAGTAAAAGCTCTTGTTGCTGCTCTTGAAGGCGTTAACATTGAAGAAGCGATTAAGAAAGCAGCTGTCGTAGCAGCTGTTGCTGCACCTGCTGCTGGCGCTGCTCATCCTGCCGGCGACAAGAAAGAAGAAAAGAAGAAGGAAGAAGATTCCAAGAAAGCTGAAGAATCAGCTGCAGCCGGTCTCGGCGCGCTCTTTGGTTAAGTAGGAAACACTCCGATTCTTTTTTTTAATTTTTATTTTATTATTATTATATCTTGATTATGTGATGCCCATGGAAGAAACAGCAGTTGACACCGGCGTAATGCGAAAAGAGTACCAAGGAAAGAAGCAAGAAATGTCTGCTTTAAAGACTAATCTTCATTCTCTGAACACTCAAAAAGAAGCAGCCTATCATGATCTTAAAACTCTTCGTGAAAAGATTTCTGCTCATACTGCTAAGATTCAAGAATTAAAAGGCCAGCGTAATTCTCTCACAGGTCAAGTTAAAGAGCTTAAAGGAGAACGCGATAAATTAAATCTTGTTGTCAAGGAAAAAGCACAGGTTCATCAATCTGTTGATCAAAAGAAAAAAGAATTACATAATTCATCTCCTCAAGAGAGTCCACAGCGCTTGCGCGCAGAAATTGCTCGTTTAGAACGAAAAATCGAAACGGAAATCATGCCTTTTCCCAAAGAGCAGGAACTTACCAAGCAGATCAAAATTCTTAAAGCAGCGTACAAGAAAATTGCTGCCGCAGCTGAAGCATCTAAAGAAATAAACGCCGTGCGCGCTGATTTCTCTGAAAGTCGAAAAAAAGCGCAAGATGTTCATCAGCAAGTGCAAGATTTGGCTCATCTCTCTCAGGACGTACACGTAAATATTAATACTCTTTATGATGAAATTAAAGCTTGGCGTGAAGCAGAGAAGAAAGCCGCTGAACTCTACCTTCAGCTAAAAGAACAGTATGCTCAAGCTCGGCAGAAACAAGATGAACTAGGCAAACAATTGGATCAGTTTTCTTCACAATTAAAAGATAATGACGAAAAAGACTTCAAGACTAAAGTTCGCGAGAAAACGGCTGAAATTCAGGAAAAGATGAAGAAAGGCAAGAAGTTAAGTACCGAAGATATTCTGGCGTTTCAAGCGATGGATTAGGATTTCAGTTGTTAGTTAGTAAATTTACCATTCCAAGACGATTTCTCCACGATCGGTCTTGAAACTTCAACAATTTCTCTGGGATTGATTTTGTGTAATATATAACTTTCAACTTCTTTACCCCAGGGATATGATGTCTCTCGATTATCTACGGTGATGTGAAGGTTTGTCCCACTTTCGATTACGCTTTGCTGAAAAGAAGGTGTCTTGACTCCGTGATCGGTATGATAAATGAGATCTAGTTCAGGAATGGAGAGTTTAAAGAGGTAGAGCACTCTTGGTTCTTCGGGATAGATTGTCTTTATTCCGAAGCTTCTGCCAACTGTTATCGCTACATCCTCGTGTGAAGAAACAGAGACTAGTGGTGATAAATAATTCTCGTTACAAACATGAACTTCCACTAATTCATCAAAATATGTTGATAACACGTTGGCTTCAAAATCTTCAATAATAGCTGCATCCCATCTTTTTTCTCGAAGGAAACGAGATTCAATTCCCTCAGTCGTCACTTTCTGAACTTCTTCTTCGCTTAAGATCATTGCTCTCCAAACGATTCTATTCCCCAGATATTGTTTAAATTCTTCTCTTACTCTTTCATAACCTTGGACGTCACTTTCTTTCTTCTTTAGAAATTCAATAAATTCTGGAAGATGAGTGATAAACCCAGGATCTAAACTGAGTTGTGCTAGTTGTTCAAATTTTTCTCTAAATTCTCCATAGATTGTTGGAACCGCAGGGGTCGTCCAACCCCCCGAGACTTTTCGCCAATTAACATCCCCATAAACTTTTCCAGAATAGCAGGACAAAACTGCGTTGATTAGTTCTTCTCTTGAATGGGTCTTTGAATTTTGTAGTAAACCATCAAGATATTCTCTTTCTCCATCTCTCTCGTTGATCATTTCTACTGCCTCATCATTTCCACGATAGATTCGTAGTCTACTCGTTAGATAAGGGAGGCCGGCCATTTCAAAATGAAAAAAATGATTCTCTTTTTAAATTAATTGTAAGTTTTTGAAGAAGTCTGAGATCAATAATTTTTCTACTCAATCCTATCCAGCAAATCACTTTTTGAAATAATCCCTTTAATTTCTCCTCTCTCTGCCACCAATACAATCGGATAATCTCGCAAGATCCCCGAGATTGTTTTGAAACCAGTATTCATTGTCACAATTGGCGGTGCGTCTTCCATTACATCTTCTGCTTTGAGAAATGCACTCTTCTC
>Ga0082335_1002957_pt1 | contig 29519 bp, 22 predicted proteins | sample Subgrocontami58m_FD_72375 | JGI IMG/M metagenome (GOLD analysis project Ga0082335, IMG submission 72375) | Subsurface groundwater microbial communities from S. Glens Falls, New York, USA - GMW37 contaminated, 5.8 m (SPADES assembly) (version 2) ...
AAAAAACGGCCGCCGAGGGCGTGTGCCTGGTCGCCGACATCCCCCACATCGCCGCCGTGGGCCTGGTCGAGCCCCTGCGCAACCTCACGCGCTTCCTCGCCCTTTATCGCACCCTGATCAGCCTGCTTCGGCGCGAGCGGCCCGACGCCGTCGTGCTGATCGACTTCCCCGAGTTCAACCTGCGCTTCGCCGAGCGCGTGAAGGACCGCGGCATCCCACTGGTCTACTACATCAGCCCCCAGGTGTGGGCGTGGCGTCCCTGGCGCATCCACCGCATCGTCGAGCTGGTCGACCGCATGCTCGTGCTCTTCGACTTCGAGCGCGAGCTCTACCAGAAGCACGGCCAGGACGTGCACTGGGTCGGCCACCCCCTCATCGACCTCATGCACGAGTCGGGCGCGGGAGACGACCTGCGCCGCGAACTCGGGATATCCCCTGACGCGGTCGCCATCGGGCTGCTGCCGGGCAGCCGGCGCAAAGAGGTCGAACGCCTCATGCCGGTCATGACCGAGGCCGCCCTCGGCATCCGGCGCGAGGTTCCGGGAGTCCGCTTCCTGGTCGGAGTCGCACCGAGCATCGACCCCGCGCTCCTGCGGCGCTTCATCCCCGCCGATCTGCCGGTCCAGTTGGTCACCGGGCGCACCTACGACGTGATGCGCACGTCCAACCTGCTGCTCGTGGCTTCGGGCACCGCCACCCTCGAGGCCGCGGTCATCGGCACCCCGATGATCATGATGTACAAGCTGTCGTACCTGTCCTATCTGGCGGGCAAGCTGCTGGTGCAGATCGACCGATATTCCCTGGTCAACATCGTCGCGGGGAAGCGGATCATCCCGGAGCTGATCCAGCACGACGCCTCGCCCGAGCGCGTCGCCGCGGAAGCCATGTCGATCCTGCGCAACGGGCGCGGGGAGACGATGAAACGGGAGCTCGCGGAATTGCGCCAGAAGCTGGGCCAACCGGGCGCGAGCGGCCGCGCGGCCGAGGCGGTCCTCGACCTGGTGCGCAACGGGGCTCCCCGGGCCGTGACGTCATGATCGCCATCCGCGAAGCCCGGCCGGCCGCGGCCTTTCGGTCCGGCAGCGGTCCGATGACTGCGCTCCGCGAAGCCCGGTCGGCAGCGGCTCCTCCGTCCGGCGGCGGTCCGATGGTCGCGCTGCACGAAGCCCGGCCGGCAGCGGCTCCTCCGTCCGGCGGCGGTCGGCTGACCGCGCTCCGCGAACCTCGTCCGGAGGCGACCCGATGACCACGGTGCTGGTGACTGGAGGGGCGGGCTTCATCGGTTCGCACCTGATCGAGCGCCTGATCGCGCGCGGCGACCGGGTGGTGGTGCTCGACGACTTCAACGACTACTACGCCCCGGCGATCAAGCGGCGCAACGTCGAATCGGCGCGCCAGGTCGGGGCCTTCGACCTGGTGGAAGGGGACATCCGCGACGCGCACGTGGTGCGCGAGCTGTTCCGGCGGCACCAGCCGGAGATCCTGGTCCACCTGGCCGCGCGCGCGGGGGTCCGGCCGTCGCTCGCGTCGCCGTTGCTCTACGAGGACGTCAACGGCCGGGGCACGCTCCTCCTGCTCGAGGCGGCGCGCGAGTTCGGCACGCGCAGGGTGGTCTTCGCCTCCAGCTCGTCGGTGTACGGGATGTCGCAGCGCATCCCCTTCACCGAGGACGATCCGGCGGTCGAGCCCGCCTCGCCCTACGGCGCGACCAAGCGCGCGGGCGAGCTCTACTGCCGGACCTACCACGCGCTCTACGGGATGGCGATCTCCTGCCTGCGCTTCTTCACGGTGTACGGCCCGCGCCAGCGGCCCGACATGGCGATCCACAAGTTCGTGCGCGGAATCGAGCGCGGCGAAGAGATCCACGTGTACGGCGACGGCAGCTCGCGCCGCGACTACACCTACTACGAGGACATCCTCGAAGGGATCCTCGGGGCGATGCGGCTGGAGAGCGGCTTCCACATTTTCAACCTGGGGGAGTCGCGCACGGTCACGCTCGCCGAGACCGTCGCGGCAATCGAAAAGGCGCTGGGGAAGAAGGCCCGCACGGTCCAATATCCCGACCAGCCGGGCGACGTGCCGCTGACCTACGCCGACGTCACGCGCGCGCGCAAGCACCTCGGCTACGCGCCGCGGTGGACGCTCGAAGCCGGGCTGGAGAAGTTCGTGTCCTGGTACCGCGACTCCAAGGGGTTTCTGGGGGACTAAGACGACAACGCTGGATCGGATCGAGCCACAGAGGACACAGAGGAAAGTCGACAAAAAATCCGTATTCCGCCGGTCGCCTGATCGGGGCGCGCATCCTGCGATTCCTGGTCAGTGCGACCCATCCCCGAAAGAGGCGCGCGTAGTTCGTTGTCCCTCCTGTTCCTCTGTGGCCTCTGTGGCTATCTGGGACAGCCTGGGACGCGAGGCGCAAGCTCTCATGATGAGGACGAAATGACGACGCACCCGCAGCCGCCGGCGACCGCTCCGGCCGCCTTCGCCGCCCTGGCTTCCGCGTTCCTGGCCGCCGGCCTCGCCTGGGCCGGACCCGACGACGACCTGCCCGCGTACCGTTTCAAGATGGACGACCCGCGCCCGAGCAAGGCGGCGCGCGCCCAGGCGGCGGACTTCCTGTCGCAACCCGACTGGGGCGTCCTGATCGACGGGCCCGACGGCCAGCTCGGCGTCGCCGAGGTGGACGAGTCCACCAACGAAGGGGAAGGGTACTTCGACCTGCCCGCCGGGACGAAGCCGCAGGTGTGCCTGGTGGACGTGGACCTCCAGGCGCACGACGTCCTGACCGAGCGGATGGACCTGCCGCTCCAGGGCGGTCCGCACCAGCTCCAGTTCCCCGACGGCAGCACGGTCGAGCTGACGGTCGCAGCGTTCGACGCCGAGGGCGCGAGCGGCGCGGACGCGAAGCCCGTGGGAGCCAGGCCGCTCGCGCTCGGAAAGCTCGATCGCGATACGTTGAACTACGCCGGCGGGGACCGCACCGACTTCTGGGCGCTCGAGGTGCCCGCGGCGGGCTGGATCGAGGGCTTCGTGTGCCATCCCAACGGTCTGCTCACGATCCAATGGCGCACCGGGAACGACTCCGGCGCGGTCGAGGACTCGCAGGGGAACCGCATCCGCGCGGAGGTGTCCGCGGGGAAGCGGCTGCTGCGCCTGCGCAGCAAGGCCTGGGGCGCGTGGGAATCCCCCTATGCACTCTTCTTCGCGCCGGTGAGGGAGGACGGGAAAGGGCGCGAGGCCCTGGTGCGCGCGCTCCTCGAACTCGCGACCGACGAGCGCTTCGGCTGCGACGGCGTGGAAGAAGACCTGCTCGAAGAGCTGGGGGGCGACGCGGCGGAGGCCGCCTGGATCGCGGGGCTCGACCACCCCTCGGCGGCGGCGCGCGGCCTCGCGATCCGCGGAGTGCAGATCCGCCGGGTGCGTTCCGCGGTCGCCAAGCTGGCGCAGCTCGCGAAGAGCGACCCCGACGAGGTCGTGCGAGAGCAGGCCGCGGAAGCGCTCGAGCGACTTCGCGAGTGAGCGACGCCGGCGACGGGCGCAGCCAACGCGGGCTCGTCGTGAGGGGCACCACCGTCACCGACCTCCACGCCGGGTTCGCGGTCATGGCATCGTGCGACACGAGGATGCAGGGCCGACGTCTCGACCCGATTGCTTTTCCCTTGCCCGTCTCCCTCGGCCGCCGCTAGTATCCAGGGTTCGGGCTTCCAGGTTTCCGTGACGGCGGTCGTCGATGGTGCTCACCCCGATCCAGTACCTGTGGATCGTGTCCGCGGGCCTGCTGGGGCTTCTGGTCGGCAGCTTCCTCAACGTCTGCATCCACCGCATGCCGCAGGAGTGCCTGTCGCTCTCGCGGCCCCGCTCCCGCTGCCCCCACTGCCGCTCCGGAATCGCCTGGTACGACAACGTCCCCGTCCTGTCCTGGCTCATCCTTCGCGGGCAGTGCCGCAAATGCCACGCGGCGATCTCGTTCCGCTACCCGTGCATCGAGTTGCTCACGGGAGCGCTGTTTGCCTGGGCCGCTGCGGTCCAGGTCGGACGGCTCGACCTCTGGGCCGGAACGGACGAGCGCATCGTCCTCTTCGTGGTCCACGCCTGGTTGATCTCGGCTCTGGTGGTCTCCACTTTCATCGACTTCGATTACAAGATCATCCCCGACGAGATCACCCTCTCGAGCGCGGCCCTCGCCCCGGTCGCCTGCGCGCTGTTTCCGTTCCTGCACGAGGCCGACCTGCCCCCCGACCTGGTGATCGAAAAGACCCGCCTCGCCGGCCTGCTCGCCGCCCTCGTAGGCATGAGCGTCGGGGCCGGCATCGTCTGGGGCTTCGGCAAGATCGGCGAGCTCATGTTCCGCAAGGAAGCCATGGGCCTCGGCGACGTCAAGCTCATGGCCGGGATCGGCGGCTTCCTCGGTTGGAAAGCCGCCGTCCTGATCTTCCTCGGCGCCTGCATCGTCGGCTCCGTGTTCGGCATCCTCATCCGCATCCGCACCGGCAGCCGCTACGTCGCGTTCGGGCCCTACCTGGCCTTCTGCTCCCTGGGGATGATCTTTTTCTATCGACCGGTGATGCACTTCATCAACGGGTACTTCGACCAGCTGAAGTGAGGCGCCGGGGAGGCCGGCGCTCCGGACACGATTTCCGTTGCCTTCGTAGCCCCTTTGCGGTGAATTCCCCCGACGCGCCGCGCCCGATGTGGACCGGCGCATAGGCTCATCCGATCCTGGAGGCTCTCATCCATGCACGTTCGCCCCGGTATGGCCGCGGCCCTCGTCGGCGCCCTGGCGCTCCTCGCCCCCGGTTGCTCCAATTCCAAGTACTCCGACCAGATCGAGCAGCAGAAGCTGCAGATCTCCGAACTCCAGCAGCGCAATTACCAGATGGAGATGGAGGCGTCCAGGCAGAAGGCCGGCAACGACGCCCTCGGCGCCCGCGCGGCCGCGTCCGAGTCGGGGCCCTCCTCCGCGGGCGGCGGCGGCGCCGGCCTCGGCGGCGAGACCGCCGGGGTCTCCTTCGGCGGCGGCGATGGCGGCGGCGGCGAGTCGGTTGCCGAGAAGATCGTCCTCGACAGCGAGGTCCTCTTCAACTCGGGACAATCGTCGCTCTCGGCCAAGGGCCTGGAGGCGCTCAAGAGCGTCGCCGCCAAACTCAAGCGCAACTACTCCGGCCGGACCATCCGCGTCGACGGCCACACCGACAACATCCCGATCAAGAAGACCAAGGACAAGTTCCCGACCAATTGGGAGCTGTCCGCCCTGCGCGCCTGCTCCGTCGCGCGCTACCTGATCGAGCAGGGCGGCCTGCCCGCCGGCAACTTCTACGTCGCCGGGTTCGGCGACCAGCGCCCGCGCGACTCCAACTCGTCCTCCGCGGGCCGCGCCAAGAACCGCCGGGTCGAGATCACCATCCTCCAGTGACCCCGGGCCCGCGCGGCGATCGCAACGGACCCCGAGCGAGTAAAGGATGCCCCCCATGCCCAAGTATGAAACCAAGGACCTCCGCAACCTCGCCTTCGTCGGCCACGGCGATTCGGGCAAGACCTCCCTCGCCGAGGCCATCCTGTTCAAGACCAAGGCGGTCACCCGCCTCGGGCAGGTCGCGGACGGCACCACCGTGTTCGACTTCGACCCGGAGGAGAAGTCGCGCAAGATTTCGGTCGACATGGCCGCCGCCTATACCCGCTACAAGGGCGCCGAGCTCAACCTGCTCGACGCCCCGGGCTACTCCGACTTCGTGGGCGAGGCGATCGCCGCCATCGCCGCTGCGGACACCGCCCTCCTCTGCATCAACGGGCACGCGGGGGTCATGGTCAATACCCGCAAGATGTGGGCGCAGATCCAAAAGGCCGGCACCTCCTGCGTCCTCATGGTCAACAAGGTCGACCTCGACAACATCGAATTCGAGGATCTGGTCAAGTCGATCCAGGAGAACTTCGGCAACGCCTGCGTCCCCGTCTCCCTCCCGGTCGAGCCCGGCCCGAAGGTCCAGAGCGTGGTCTCGGTGCTGAATCCCGACGCCGCCCCGGAATCCGTGCGCGATCTCGCCAGGTCCTACAAGGAGAAGCTCGTCGAAGCCGCGGTCGAGGTCGACGAGAAGCTGATGGAGAAATACCTCGAGCAGGGATCGATCTCCGACGCCGAGTTCGAGGCCGCCCTGGTCCAGGCGATCGCCCAGCGCAAGGTCTTCCCCATCCTCTGCACCAGCGTCCGCGCCGACATGGGCGTCGAGATCCTCCTCGACTTCGTCCACAAGTACCTCCCGTCCCCGGCCCAGCGCCCGGCCAAGACCGGCAAGAAAAAGGACTCCGACGACGAGTTCGCCCTCGACCCGACCGAGGCCGCGCCCTTCAGCGCCCAGGTCTTCAAGGTCTCGAGCGATCCCTTCGTGGGCAAGCTTTCGCTCTTCCGCGTCTACTCCGGCATCCTCCTGCCCGAGACCACCTTCTTCAACCCGCGCACCGCCGAGACGCTCAAGTTCGGCAAGCTCTTCCGCCTGATGGGCAAGGAGCAGAAGCCGACCGACAAGCTCATCCCCGGCGAGATCGCCGCCGTCGCCCGCGTCGAGAATCTCGTCGTCGGCGATACCATCTCCGCCGAGAACGCCCATATCGTCTACCCCAAGATCGACTTCCCCGCTCCGATGGTCTCCCTCGCGGTGGAGCCCAAGAGCCGCACCGACGAGCAGAAGATCCGCGGCTCGCTGGTGAAGATGGCCGATTCCGACCCGACCTTCACGATCAAGGTCGACTCGCAGACCCACGAGATGGTGATCACCGGCCTCTCGACCCTCCACATCGACGTCTCGCTCGCGCGCCTCAAGGCGCGGTTCGACGTCGGCGTCACCACCCACCCGCCGCGCATCCCCTACAAGGAAACGATCATCGGCAAGGCGGACGGGCACTACCGCCACAAGAAGCAGACGGGCGGCTCGGGCCAGTTCGGCGAGGTCTACATCCGCGTGGAGCCACTGGTCCGCGGCAGCGGCTTCGAGTTCGTCGACGACGTGGTCGGCGGCTCCGTGCCCAACCAGTACATCCCCTCGGTCGAGAAGGGGATCCGCAAGGTGCTCGATACCGGCGCGATCGCCGGCTACCCGATCGAGGACGTGCGGGTGTCGCTGTACGACGGCAAGGAACACCCGGTCGACTCGAAGGACATCGCCTTCCAGATCGCCGGCCGGGAGGCGTTCAAGCTCGCGATCCACGACGCGCGGCCGATCCTGCTCGAGCCGATCGTCAACATCGAGGTCACGGTGCCGAGCGCCGTGGTGGGCGACGTGATGGGGAATTTGAACTCGCGGCGTGGTAGAATCGCGGAGTCGATGGCGGCCCCGGGAAACCAGCAGATCATCAAGGCGCAGGTCCCGCTCGCGGAGGTGCAGACCTACTCGAGCGAGCTGCGCTCGATGACCGGCGGCGAGGGGAGCTACACGCTCGAATTCTCGCACTACGACGTGGTGCCGGCCAAGACCCAGCAGGAGCTGGTGGCGAAGTTCCAGGCCACGAAGAAGGCCGAAGCGGAGGATTAGCCGAGATGGTCTCCCTCGAAGAGCTGCTCATGCTCCTGGTCCAGCGCGGCGGCTCGGACCTCCACATCAGCGCGGGGGCCCCGCCCAAGATCCGCGTCGACGGCAAGCTGATCAACACCGACCTGCCGGTGATGACCCCGGAAGCGACCCAGAAGCTGATCTACTCGATCCTCGACTCCTCGCAGGTGGCGAAGTTCGAGAAGACCCACGAGCTGGACATGAGTTTCGGGATCGAAGCCCTGGGGCGCTTTCGCACCAACGTGTTCCTCCAGCGCGGTGCGGTCGCCAGCGTGCTGCGCGTGATCCCGGAGAAGATCAAGACGTTCGAGGATCTCGGCCTGCCGCGCAAGGTGTGCGAAATGCTCTGCAGCAAGCCGCGCGGGCTGATCCTGGTCACCGGCGCGACCGGCTCGGGCAAATCGACCACGCTGGCGGCGATGATCGACTACATCAACACGACCGAGTACGGGCACATCCTCACGATCGAAGACCCGATCGAGTTCGTGCATCGGAACAAGAACTGCCTGATCAACCAGCGCGAGGTCGGCTCGGACACCCACGATTTCAAGTCGGCGCTGCGGGCCGTGCTGCGTCAGGACCCGGACACCGTGCTGATCGGCGAGATGCGCGACATGGAGACGATCGAGGTCGCGCTCACGGTGGCCGAGACCGGCCACTTGACCTACGGCACGCTGCACACGTCGGACGCGGTGCAGACCATCAACCGCATCGTCGACGTGTTCCCGGCGCACCAGCAGCAGCAGATCCGCACCCAGCTCTCCTTCACCCTGGTGGCCGTCTTCTGTCAGCAGCTCCTGCCGCGCCCGGGCGGCAAGGGCCGGGTGCTCGTCTCGGAGATCATGCTCGCCAACTCGGCGATCAAGGCCCTGATCCGCGAGAACAAGGCCCATCAGATGTATTCGATGATCCAGGTGGGCGGGAAAGACGGCATGCAGACGATGAACCAGTCGCTCGCCAACGCCTACAAAGCCGGCCACATCGGCCTGGAAGAGTGCATTGGGCACTCCTCGGACCAGGAAGACCTCAAGCGCCTTCTCGCGAAGTAGGAGATCGAAATGCCGCGTGCTCTGCGCCTCGTCCTCGCCCTTGCGCTTCTGCTGCCGTTCTCGGGCGCGCTCCGCGCCCAGGCGGACGACCCGGCGCCCGAGGACCCGAAGCGGAAGACCTACGAAGGCAAGGTCAAGGACGCGCGCAAGAAGGCGGCGTCGAAGCACAGCGATCTCGGCGAGTGGCTGTACGGCAAGAAGCTCTACGCCGAGTCGATTCCCGAGTATGAGCGCGCGCTGTCTTACGACGCGGACCACTCCAAGGCGCGGGAGCGGATGGGCTTCGTCAAGAAGGAGGGCGGCGGCTGGAATGCCGACCCCAAGAAGGCGCCCAAGCGCAAGAGCGAGTGCCCGGAGGAGAAGAAGTACGCCTACCTCGATGAATTTGCGAACAAGGTCAAGAAGGAAGGGCACGAGCTCGCCGAGGTCTTCTGGTCGCTCGGCGACTGGTGCAAGAAGAACGGCTTCGCCGCGGAGGCGGAGGACGCCTGCCGTATGTGCATCGACCACGAGCGCGACCACGCCAAGGCGCGCGAGGCGCTCGGCTTCAAGAAGGATTCCGGCGGAGCCTGGGTGGGCGCGTCGGACCGCGCCGAGAAGGACGCGATGGGAAAAAAGGCCGCGTCCGCGAGCGAGGGCCGGCCGATCCAGAAGGCCACCGCGGACGACAAGGCGATCGGCGCCACCCTGACCAAGCGCGAGTCGGCCCACTTCTTCTTCCAGACCAGCTCGCCCGACAAGCTGCTCGCCGAGTGCGTGCGGCTCGCCGAAACCACCCGCGAGGAGTTTTACACGCAGTTCGAGATCCCTGCCGACCGGGTACTGGTCGAGGGCCTGGTGTGGGGCATCCTGCTGACGAAGCAAGCGGAGTACCACGCCTGGATCGACCAGATGGTCGACGGCTCGCAGGGCAACCGCGACCAACTCAAGCGAACCGGCGGCCACCTCAAGCACGAGCCGCCCCAGTACATCGGCTACCATGACGACGAGAATTCGACGAAGGACTTCGTGGTGCACTACACGATCCACGTGCTGCACCATTACTACATGAACCCGGCCGCCGGGGCGATGCAGCCGTGGCTCTATGAGGGCACGGGGCACTATTTCAGCCACCGGCTGTTGCGCACCGGGCTGACCAACTGTTTCACCCAGGCGACCGGCGACACGTCGAAAAAGGGCGTGCCGCGCGACTCGGATTGGTGGAAGCAGTTCATCCGCGAGGCGGTGGTCGGGGGCCGGGACCCGGAGATGCGGATCCTGATGACCGCCGGAATCAATCAGCTCGACGGCGAGATGCTGGTCAAGGCCTGGAGCGTGATCGAGTGGCTGATGGGTACCAAGCGGAGTGAGATGCTCGCCTTCCACGAGGCGCTCAAGTCCACCGATGGCAAGGCGGAGTCTCAGGAATCCGCGCTCAAGGCGGCGTTCGGGGCGGGCTACATCGAGCTCGACCAGGCGTGGCGGGAATACGTGCGGAAGAGCTATTAGAGCGCCTTGCGCCGAGGGGAGCCCGGCGCAGGGGCGGGCGCCGACGGGACGGAACTACGGATTGTACGGATTGCCGGGATTGCACGGATTGTCCAACGGCAGAGGGTGTGATTCCTCGCAAGATCCGGATTGTCCAACGCGCCAGGTGCGGGGGAATTCGCACCCGGAATGGACGTCACGGATGCTCAGAAAGCAATCCGTGAGAATCCGTACAAATCCGTAGAATCCGTAGTCCGGTCGGTGGGACTCGGGCCGCCGCCGATCTCACATCACTTGGTCGGCACGCCGAAGTGGAACTCGAACACGCGCGTGCCGACCACGAACTTGTCGGTGTCCTTCAGTCGGTACTCGTCGACTTCCTTCCCATTCACGCGGATCAGCTTCTTGGGATTGAGGCTGATCACCCGGAAGCCGAACTCGTCGCGCACCACCACCGCGTGCTTTCCCAGCAGGAACCAGCCGGGGCAGACGAAGTCGCTCTTGCGGTGGGAGCCGAAGAAGACGGTGGACTTGAGCAGCGTGAAAGTGTCCTCGCGCCCCGAGGGGTTGAGGAACTTGAGGTAGCCGGTCACCGCGCTCGACCGCTCCATCTGCATGCGGTCCATTTCGCGCACGTCGAGCGGCATGGTCACCTCGAGGTTCTTCTCTCGCGCGCCGGCTGCGCCCGCGGTTTCGCTGTCGAAGGTGGACTCCCCCCCGACGCGGCGGAAGAAGAGCGAGTAGTTCGAGATGCAGATCTCGTCCTCGTCGTTGAGGCAGTAGAATTTCACCCGGCGGCCGCGGATGTACGTGCCGTTCTCGCTGCCCAGGTCCTTGAGGAGGTAGAACTCGCCGAATCGTTCGATGCTGGCGTGCCGACGGGAGATACCGATGTTGTCGATCGGGATCGCGCAGTCGGCGTCCCGTCCGATGACCATCTCTTCCTGATCGAATTGAACGGTCTTCACCGGACGGCGCTGATAGGTGAGGCGCAGTTCGATCATCTTGGGTCCCCCGTAGGATTACGGCGCGCCGATTTTATCCGCGGGCCTCGGGACGGTCAATGCAAAAGGGCACTCCGGAGGCGGCCCGGCGGGACCCCCGGGTGCCCGCGATCCGAGCCACCGGGTTGCCGCTGCGGTTGGGCGAGAACGCGATTCTCCTCGAGCTCGGCCCGAACCCATGCGCGAGATCGGCCGCTCGTCGCGGACCTGCAGACCTGCCACATTGTTGACAGGCATGGCGGCCCCGAGCTATAATCCTGGCCGAATTGATATTCCGACTCGCGCGGCGCGCTGGCGTCTTGGAAGACCGGTGGGGGAATCGGGGGGAGCCCTCCTGCCCTGCACCCTGCGGTCTTCGCACACCCGGGGGACCGGACCGTTGCCGCCGGAGCACGTTCCTGTCAGGACGGTCGCCGGATCCGGGCCCGCGTCGTGGTCCGACCGGCCGGGCCGGCTCTTGCACGGCAGGTGCCCATGGTCAACATCTCCAAGCTGACCAAGAAACGGCTGGGCGAGCTGCTGCTCGAAGAGGGCCTCGTCAAGGAAGAGCAGATCAACGAGGCGCTCAAGAAGCAGCACGAGACCGGGGAGCTGCTGGGCGAGGTGCTGGTCCGGCTCGGCTACATCGGCGAGGGCGACATCGCCCGCAGCATCGCCCGCCAATTCGGCTTGCCCTTCATCCTCGCCTCCGACTACGACGTCGATCCCGCGATGACCGCGGTGGTCAGCCACGAGACGATGCAGAAGAATCAGCTGGTCGCGCTCGACAAGCTCGGCCCGGTCCTCATCCTGGCCGTTTCGGGCTTGCTCAACGAGAAGGTCCTCGAGGAACTGGAGCGGCTCACCGGCTGCCAGATCCAACTCTACGTCACCACCCCGGCCGAGGTGCAGCGCGCGCTCCAGAAGCTCAACGGAAACGGCAAGACCCCGGCAAAGAAGTGACCCGCGTGGGCCAGCGAAGGGGCGACCGGTGAAGACCAATTTCGATCGCCGCGTGAAGGGGATCCTGGTCAAGAAGGGGCAACTCACGGAGCAGCAGGCCGAGCAGGCCGCCGCCGCCTGCGTCCAGGAGGGCAAGTCGTTCATCGACATCCTCATCGGCAAGGGTTTCATCGAGGAAAAGCGGCTCATCGCCTGGATCGCCCTGGAGATGAATATCCCGCCGATCGACCTCGACCGGGTCAAGGCGCAGGACAAGGCGGTGCAGAGCCTGACCCAGGACCTGGCGAACCACTACTGCGTGCTGCCGATCGCCCGCATCGGCAACATCCTCACCCTGGCCGTGCACAACCCGTTCGACATCCTCAAGCTCGACGATATCCGCATGGTCACGGAGTGCGACATCCGCCCGGTGGTCAGCACCGAGCCCACCATCCGCAAGTCCATCTCCCGCGCCTACAACCAGGACGACAAGAAGATGGAAGAGCTGATGGAGCAGGTCGCCGACCCCGGGCTGGAGCTGATGAGCGATTCGGACGAGGAGGAGGTCGAGGACATCTCCAAGCTCCAGGACGACGCCGGCGACTCCCCGGTGATCAAGCTGGTGAACATGCTCGTCGCCCAGGCGATGCGCCTGAAGGCGAGCGATATCCACATCGAGCCGTACGAGAAGAAGATCAAGATCCGCTACCGCATGGACGGCGTCCTGCGCGAGCAGACCTCACCGCCCAAGAAGATGGCCAACGCGATCGTCTCGCGCATCAAGATCATGTCGCAGCTCGACATCGCCGAGCGACGCGTCCCGCAGGACGGCAAATTCAAGACCATCTACGAGGGTCGCCAGGTCGACTTCCGCGTCTCGATCCTCCCGACGATCCACGGGGAAAAGGTGGTGATGAGAATCCTCGACTCCCAGTCGCTCGCCCTCGATATCGGCGGGCTGGGGTTCGAGGAGAAATGCCTCAAGGACCTGCGCTTCTGCCTGGCGCAGCCATGGGGGATGATGCTGGTGACCGGTCCCACCGGCTCGGGCAAGTCCACCACCCTCTACTCGTGCATCAAGGAGGTGATCTCGTCGGAAGAGAACATCGTCACGGTCGAGGACCCGGTGGAGTACCAGATGGACGGGGTGATCCAGGTTCCGGTGAGCGTGAAGCGGGGCATGACCTTCGCTGCGGCGCTGCGCTCGATCCTGCGTCAGGACCCGGACACGATCATGATCGGCGAGATCCGCGACTTCGAGACCGCGGACATCGCGGTCAAGGCCGCCATCACCGGCCACTTCGTGATGAGCACCCTCCACACCAACGACGCGCCGAGTTCGATCTCGCGCCTCGTCGACATGGGCATCGATCCCTTCATGGTGGCATCCTCGTTGCTGCTGATCTGCGCCCAGCGCCTGGGCCGGAAACTGTGCGAGGGGTGCAAGCAGGAGATGAACCCGCGCCCGGACGACGCCGCGCTCCTGCGCGAGGGGTTCACGTCCGAAAGCCTCACGCCCGACCTCAGGATCTTCAGCCCGATCGGCTGCGGCCGCTGCTCGAACGGCTACAAGGGCCGCTTCGCCCTCCTCGAGACCCTCCTCCTCGACAATGAGATCAAGCGCATGGTGATCAACGGCGCCGCGGCGATCGACATCCGCGACTACGCGGTCAACAAGGCGGGAATGGTCAACCTGCGCCGCGCCGGCATCAATAACGTCATCCGGGGCCGTACCAGCCTCGAGGAGGTCCTGCGCAACACGGTCGGCGACTCGGCGGTCTGAACCGCGTCGCTGCCTCCCGCATCCATCCGCCCGACGCGAGCGACGCAACCCGGAAAGGCCGGCCCTTCCGCGGGACCGGAACGGGCGAACCCCGCCCGGCCGCGGTTCGTTTTGCGGGACAGCGCCGTCTCCGATCCCTATAATCCGCAGGCAATCGCGAGTTCCGCCAGGAGTCGATCATGCCACAGTTCAAGTACACTGCGAAGGCCGCCGATGGGAAAAAGGTCGACGGCACCCTCACCGCCGTCAACGAGGCCGACGCCACCTCCAACCTGAGGAAGCTGGGCCTCGCCGTCGTCGGCCTCAAGTCCATAGCCTCGGGACCCAAGTCCGCATGGCTCGGCGGCCCGCGCTCCCACATCGGCGCCGAGGCGCTCGCAATCTTCACCCGCCAACTCTCCACCATGGTCGGCGCCGGCATCCCCCTGCTCGAAAGCCTGGAAATCCTCTCCGAGGATCCGCAGTACACCATCGTCGCCTCCAAGGTGGTCGATCGGGTGCGCTCCGGTACCGACCTCTCCGAAGCGCTCGGCACCTACCCCAAGATCTTCTCCAAGATCTACGTCAGCATGGTCAAGGCCGGCGAGGCGTCGGGCCAGCTCGACATCATCCTCACCCGCCTCGCCGAATACCAGGAGTCCACCGAGGCCCTCAAGCGCGAGATCAAGGCGGCCATGACCTATCCGGTCGTGTCCCTGTGCATGGTGATCCTCATCACCGTGGGCCTCATGGTCGGGATCGTCCCCAAGTTCAAGGCGATCTTCGAGACCATGGGCATCGAGTTGCCCGCCATCACCCAGATCCTGCTCAACGTCTCCGACGCCATGACCAATTACTGGTACCTGTTCATCGCCGGAGCCGTCCTCCTGGTCGGCGGATTCATCTTCTGGAAGGGGACCAACTGGGGGGAGCGCCAGTGGGACTGGATCGTCCTCCGCCTCCCCGTCTTCGGCGACCTGTTCCGCAAGGTCTGCCTGTCGCGCTTCTCCCGCACCTTCGCCACCCTGATCCAGAGCGGCGTGCCGATCCTGGGCGCCCTCGAAATCGTCGCCAACACCACCGGCAACCGGATCATCGAGGAGGCCATCCTGGTCGCCCGCGAGAGCGTCCGCAAAGGCGAGACCCTGGGCGAGCCCCTCGCGAAATGCTCGGTCTTCCCGCCCATGGTCACCCGCATGATCTCGATCGGCGAGAAGTCCGGCGCCCTCGAACAGCTGCTCGAGAAGATCTCCGAGTTCTACGACCAGCAGGTCAAGGCCACCGTCGAGGCCCTCACCTCCCTGATCGAGCCCCTGCTCATCGGCCTCATGGGCGCTCTGGTCGGCGGCATCGTGCTCGCCATCTTCCTCCCGATCCTCAAGATCCAAGAGGCCGTGCGCAAGAAGTGAGCGACGGAGGTCCGCCGAGGACGGGTGCGACGCCGGTCACCGCGGTCGACCCGGTCCTGCTGCGCCGGCTCAAGTGGATCCTGGGGATCCGCCTCGCCGTCGCCGTGCTCGGCATGGTCACGGTGCTCGTGCGCGAGGAAGGGGTGGTCGAATTCCCCTCCCGCTACGTCACCGCCTACTCCGCGCTCGGCTTGCTCTGCGTCGCCAATCTCGCCTACCTGGTCACCGTCCGCCTCACCCGGAATTACGCGCTTCACGCCACCGTCCAGTTCACCTCCGATGCATTTCTCGTGTCCCTCATGGCCTACGCCACCGGCGGCGTTCAGAGCGTGTTCGCTCCGCTCTACTTCGGCCTCATCTTCGGCTCGGCGATCATCCTCACCACCCGGGTCGCCCTCGTCCTCGCCTCCCTGACCACCGTGCTCCTCTCCGGCATCACCATGCTCTATTTTCTCTCCGCGCACTACCGCTTCGCCCTGCCCCTGCTCAAGCTCGGTCCGGACCCGGGCTTCACCTCGCAGCTGAGCTACGTACTGCCCTACCTCGTCTACTACGGGCTCTCGCTGCACAGCATCGCCCTGCTCGCCGGCCGCCTGGCCGCCGAACTGCAGCGCGTGCGCATCTTCAACGAGGAGATCCTGCAGAATCTCGCCGGGGGCATCATCGCTGCGTCGAGCAACGGCCATATCGCCTTCATGAACGACCATGTGCGCACGCTGCTCGACCTCCCGACCGACCGGCGCGCCACGGCGGACGTCTTCGCCCTATTGCGCTCCCGACCCGAGCTCGCCCCCCTCGCAGCCCTTCTCGTCGACCCTCGCGAGATCACCCTCGAGCTCGTCCTCCCACCGCGCAATGGCAAGTTCCGCGCCGTCGAGGTCACCAGCTCCCTCCTCCTCCGCAGCGAGGGGCGCCCCGTGCGCGGCATCATCCTCTCCGTCCACGACGCCAGTGACCGGCGCCTGGTCGAGGACGTCGAGCGCAAGAGCGCCCGCCTCGAGGCCTCCAGCGAGATGGCCGCCACCATCGCCCACGAGATCCGCAACCCGCTCGCCTCCATCCGCGGAGCCATCCAGGAGCTGTCCGACGGGCTCGCCCTCTCGCCCGACGACCGCCGGCTCATGACCGTCATCCTCAAGGAGTCCGACCGGCTCAACGGCATCATCACCCGCTTCCTGGAATACTCGCGCCTGCGCCAGCCCGCGTTCTCGCCGATCGACCTCGCGCCGATGCTGCGCGAAGTCCTCTTCCTCATGGAACAGCGGGACCAGGAGAAGCGACTGGCCTGGTCGCCCGACCTGCCTGAGCAACTCCGGGTCACCGGCGACGCTGACCTGCTCAAGCAGGTGTTCCTCAACCTGCTCATCAATGCCGCCGAGGCCAGTCCGGCCGGGGGAAAGATCGTCGTCCGCGGACGCGAAGCCTCGATCCGCCCGGCGTGGACGGCCACTCATGCGCCGGGGGCGCGTCTGGGGAAGGTGCAAGGCGTGCAGGTGGAGATCGTCGACCAGGGTCCCGGGATCACCGCCGAGGCTCTTCCCAGGATCTTCGACCCGTTCTTCACCACCAAGCCGCGGGGGACCGGGATGGGACTCGCGGTGGCCAGCCGGATCGTCCTGGCGCATCACGGGCAGTTGGACGCGGAGAACGCCGGCGCCCAGGGCGGCGCGCGGTTCACCGTGTGGTTGCCCGCGCAGAGGGTGCCGTAGTCGCCCCGAAGCATCAACCCCCCAAGTCCCTGCGTGGCCGGGACCCCGTGAAGGTGCCGTCTCCCCGTGAGACCGGGCTGCTGACCGGGAGGAGAGCCGATCCGGCTGAATCGATGCGGATGGCCCGGCCGGCTACTTCTTCTTGAAGGCGTCGTTCACCGCCTTCTGGGCGTCTTCCACGGCCTCGTTGATCTTCTCCTTCACGTCCTTCGCGGCTTCGGTCGCCGCTTCCTTGGTGCGCTCGAACTGGTCCCTGGCCACCGCGTCGCGCACCGTCTTGTTGTTCAGCCAGTCGAGTGTGCCCCAGTCGGTGGTGTCGACGTAGATGTTCTGGAACGAGCCCTCGGTTTTCTTCACCACGCGCAGTCCGTCCTCATCGCGCACGATGTGCCGGGTCCACGCGAACCAGCCGAAGCCGACCGCGGCCACGAGGATTCCGATGATGAACCACTTGATCGTCTTCAACGCTGCCTCCCTTTCGCGCGCGCGTTCGACCTCCCGTGTCTTCCTCGGTCGTCAGCGCATGTCCCTGACCCGGTGCTTGCCGGGAAGAGTCCGTCCAATCCGTAGGTTCCCTGGTACTCACCAGAACATCGTCATCCGGGCGACTTCCGAGGAATCACCCTCAGCCGTCGGACGATCCGTACTACACACCGGCAACATCGTCGCATTTCGACGATCTTGCGAGGAATCGCACCCTCGGACGTTGGACAATCCGTGCAATCCAGGCAATCCGCATAATCCGTAGTTCCGTCGGTAGCGGCTCGGCCTCGCGGGAGGACTGCCCCTTCGCGGCGGCCGGTACTCAGCCTACATTCAGGCTCATGAGGAACTCGGCGTTGGTCTTGTACTTCGAGATCTTGCTGATCAACTGCTCCATCGCCTCGATCGGGTTCATCTCGTTGAGCACCTTGCGCAGGAGCCACACCCGGCGCAGCTCGTCCGGAGCGAGCAGCAGCTCCTCCTTGCGGGTGCCCGAGCGGGTGATGTCGAGAGCCGGGTACACGCGCCGGTCCGCGAGCCTCCGATCGAGGTGCAGCTCCATGTTGCCCGTGCCCTTGAATTCCTCGAAGATCACCTCGTCCATCCGGCTCCCGGTGTCGATCAGCGCGGTGGCCAGGATCGTCAGGCTGCCGCCTTCCTCGATCTTGCGCGCCGCGCCGAAGAACCGCTTCGGGCCCTGCAGCGCGGCCGCGTCGATGCCGCCCGTGAGGATCTTCCCCGAGTGCGGCGCCTCCGTGTTGTAGGCGCGCCCGAGCCGCGTAATCGAGTCGAGCAGGATCACCACGTCCTTGCCGTACTCCACCAGCCGCTTCGCGCGCTCCGACACCATCTCCGCGACCTGGATGTGGCGGCTCGCCGGTTCGTCGAAGCACGAGCTGATCACCTCCGCCTTGGTGGTCCGCAGCATCTCGGTGACTTCTTCCGGACGCTCGTCCACCAGCAGGATGATGAGGTGCACCTCCTCGTGATTCTTCGACACCGAGTTGGCGATCTTCTGCAGCAGCACGGTCTTCCCGGTGCGCGGCGGTGCGACGATCAGCCCGCGCTGGCCTTTGCCGATCGGCGAGACCAGGTTCATGATCCGCATCGCGATCTCATCTCCCGTGGTCTCGAGGAAGATCCGCTCGGCCGGGTGCAGCGGGGTCAGATCGTCGAACGTCACCCGGTCCATCGCCGTGTCGGGGTTTTCGTGGTTGATCGCCTCGACCTTGAGCAGCGCGAAGTACTTCTCGCCTTCCTTGGGCGGCCGGATCTGCCCCTGCACCCAGTGGCCGGTGCGCATCCCGAACCGGCGGATCTGCGACGGCGAGATGTAGATGTCGTCCGGGCAGGGCAGGTAGTTGTACTCCGGCGAGCGGAGGAAGCCGAAGCCGTCCGGCAGCACCTCGAGTACCCCTTCCCCGTACATGAGCCCGTTGCGATTCACGCGATGCTTGAGGATCTGAAAAATCAGGTCCTGCTTCTTCAGGCCGGTGATGTCCTTCAGGCCCTCCTTACGGGCGGCCTTCAGGAGATCGGTCACCGTCATCCGCTGCAGGCTGGTGATGTGCAGCTCTTCCTTCTTCACCGCCTCGTAGCGGTCGTAGGTCGACTCGCCGACGGGCTCGCTCTCGGGCTCCGCAACCTCGTCGTAGGCGTAGTCCCTGGGCTCATCCGCGCCGCGCTTGGGCTTGTCCTTGGGGTCGTCGTCCCGGGACTGTCGGGGAGACATGGGCTGCTCCTTTGGATGGTCAGATGGTACCGAGGCGCCGCGCGCGTCGGACGCGCTCGAGCAACCGGCGCACGCCGGCCTCGAGCTCGCTGCGGGTCCCGCGATTGTCGAGCCGGAAATTTGCGTGTCTGGTTTTTTCGGCAAGCGTGGCCTGGAATTGCTCGCGGCGCGCGGCCTGGTCGGCTGCCCAGCCGCGATCGCGCCTGGTGCGATGCGCGCGGTCGGCCCGCCGGGTGGCGATCATGACCACGGCATCGCATTCGGCGTCGAGGCCGGATTCCACGAGCAGCGGCACGTCGAGCACGACCAGCTCGTGCGATCGCGTGCGCCGGGTGCGAGCGATTCGCCCGCGGATCCAGTCTCCCACCACGGGGTGGATCAACTCTTCCAGGAAGCGCAGCCCGTCGGGCTCGGCGAACGCCCTCGGCCCGAGCCGGCTGCGGTCGATCTCGCCGTGGCTTCCCAGGACCTCGGGGCCGAACCGGCGGACCACCGCCTTGCGCACGGGCGGGAGACACAAAGCCTCGTGGGCCAACGCATCTGCGTCAATGCGCAAGGCGCCGAGCGACTCCAGCTCGCGCGCGGCGGTGGATTTACCGCAACCTACTCCCCCCACCAAACCGATAATGACGAGGGAGTTGCGGTTGTCCGCGGCAGCGCGACGGGTGCGGGGCAAGCGGCGATCCTGGAAGGAAGCCGAAATGGGTAGGCGAGAGTCCGGGGTGGGCAAGGTCGCTCGGCACTCGTCTCGTCGCCGGGCTGTCATGTCGCGGGGGAGAAGGCTGCGACCGGCAGCGGGTGCCCGCTTCCGGAGCAAAATCGAGATTGCTATTGAGTGGTAGTATATCCCGGCCCTCCCGCTTGTCAAGGGGATTCTGGCGCTCCGGTTTTTTACTTGACAGGTCCCGTTGCCGACCTATAATCGCCGGAACAAATCCGAGTTCTCGCTCGAAGGAGGAGGGTGGTATGCGCGCATCCCGTGCGGGTGTGGCCGACGTCATCGTTATCATCTTCGTTGGAGTCTCGCTGGCCGCCTGCTGTGCCGGCTGGTACCTTTACCAGGTCGCTGAGCGCAACCGCCATTACGTCAATCGGCTGGGGAAGCGCGCCGCGGAGCTCGAAGCCGATCTGGGTGAGCTCGCCGTCCAGGCCAAGCAGATCTCCCTGCACGCCGGGGAGAAGTCCGAGGGCCTGCCGAGCACCAAGCCGATCGAGGACATGCTCACCCCGATCAAGGCCGAGCTCAAGCTCGCCGGCTCGGACCAGACCCTCCAGGACGCACTCGGCCCGCTGGAGGGCAAGGTCTACGCCGCCGAAATCCGCCTCGGGCTCATGACGTATAACCGCGACATGGCCAAGGACGCCCGCGACGAGACCAAGGCCCGCCTGGCCGGTATCGAGAGCGGGCTCAGCAAGGAAATGGACCGCCTCAAGGGCCGTTTCGACGAGTTCAGCAAGCAGCTCTCCGACGAGGGGAATGCCTTCGCCGAGCACATCGACACGATGACCCAGGACGAGACCAAGAAGCGCGAAGAGGCGGTGGCGATCAGCCGCAAGTACGCCGACGAGCAGATGCGCACCAAGAACGAGACCGCGCGCCTCGAGCAGGAACTCCAGCACCTGCAGCAGCGCGAGGCCCTCGTGCGCGACGTCACCCGCACCGCGGGCAAGATCGTCTTCGCCGACCGGTACGCCAAGTACGCCTACATCGATCTCGGCTCTGACGCCTCTCTGCGCGAAGGCATGAAGTTCGTCGTCTATCGCCTGGGCAAGGGCGGCGTGCGCCAGGACAAGGGCGAGGTCGAGGTCAAGCACATCTACGATGACCAGACCCAGGTCTCGATCACCCGCCAGAACGCCGAGTATGACCCGATCATCGAGGGCGACTTGATCGAGAATCCGTTCTACGCCAAGGACAAGCCGCGCGTCGTCGTCCTGATCGGGAACTTCAATCAGCGGGACTTCCGCTATGCCGCGGACGAACTCAAGGCGCGCATCGCCCGCACGGGCGCGATCATCGAAGACAAGGTCACCATCCACACCGACTACGTCATCGTCGGCACCGAGATCGATCAGGAAAACGACGCCAACTACAAGCAGGCGGCGATCCTGTCCGTTCCCAACGTGCCTATGGAGCGGCTCTTGGGCTACCTCGGCGACTAGCGGGAGTGGAGTGGAACGGGTGTCTGGTTGCGTTCCCGCAGGGAACGCAGCGGTAGTGAGGAGGAACCATGGGTAAGGACATCAGCGGGACCGTCGCAATCATCCTGTCGGTCCTGATGATTTTGACGGGCGGAGGGATGGCCTTCCAGGCGAACAAGCTCAACACCCAGGAACCCGACGGCGGCTACCTGAAGCAGAAAGAGGATCTCGAGGAGAAGATCTATAAGAAGCAGGCCAAGCAGATCGACGAGCGCAAGACGCTCATCCGGAACATGACCAAGCTGGTCGGCTGGTCCAAGCGCGAAGCGGCCGTGGACGTCCCGACCCAGAGCGCTGCGATCGAGAAGACCATGGACGGCCTGCTCGTCTGGTTCCGGGCGATGGCCGAAAAGAACCCGGACTGGGCGGCCAAGTTGGCCTCCAACGAGCGCATCGATTTCAAGACCATGACCCCGTGGGCCGACCTCGCCAAGGTCGAGCTCGGCGACTTCCTCACGGTCAAGAAGGCGATCTCCTGCTTCAAGAACCTCGAGGACCACCTCACCAAGCAGAGCGAGGGGGTCATCAAGGAGCGCGACGAGGCTCGCGCCGAGGAAGACAAGTACATCGGCGAGCGCGGGCTCCAGAACGTCAAAGAGAAGGAACTCAAGGAAAAGATCATCAACCAGCGCAAGGAGAACGAGGGCCTGATGTCCCGCATCAAGGAGCAGGCCACCCAAAAGAAGGACGAGATCAACGCGCTCGACCGCTCGATCCAGGAGCAGTTGGAGAAGCTCGCCGAGATCACGGCCAAGGGTGAAGAGGAGATGAAGGTCCTGCGCAAGGACCTCGGCAACGTCAAGGACCGCATCGACCAGTTCCAGAAGCGTTCTGAGCTGGCCCGCGCGAGCACCGAGGCCGACGGCCGCATCACCCACTCGGTCCCGACCCAGAACTATGCCTGGATCGACCTCGGCAGCAAGCATACCCTCCTGGCCGGCACCCGCTTCGAGGTGTTCGGCCTGGACAAGGGCGGCAAGAAGGTGCCGAAGGGGGAGATCGAGGTGCTCAAGGTCTGGGAGGACAACAGCCAGGTCGCCATCATCAAGACTCTCGACTCCGAGCGCCCCATCGAGGGCGGCGACTATATCACCAACGAGGTGTTCGACCGTAGCAAGACCAAAGTCTTCGCCTTCGCCGGCCGATTCACGGGCAAGTACTCCAACGAGGAGGCCAAGAAGAAGATCGAGGAGATCGGCGGCGCGGTCGTCGAACTGGCCACCCTCGACACCGCCTATGTGGTCGTCGGCAAGGACTTCGAGTCCGACATCAATTACGCCAAGGCGCAGGACTGGGGCATCATCATCATCCGCGAGAAGGACCTCTACGAGTTGATGGGCATCCGCTAGTCACGCGCACTACCATCGATCACGGACGCACCCCGAAGGGAACCCTCCCTTCGGGGTGCGATGTTTCTGGGCGCCCGCCGACCGGTGCGGTACGATCAGCGTGCGCGGGCGCTGTGTGGCCGTGGGCGCCGTCCGGCGGGCGCGGACCGGCCCCCCGGCCGCACCCCATCGCCCGCCTCGAGTCCCACCGCCGGGGAGCGCGGGCCGCCCCCCGGATCGACCCCGCCGCCTTCGCCGGACGAGCCGCTGCCATGCCCCCAACCGAGCCTGAAACCGACCTCGACCGTCGCCTCACGCTCAGCGAACACCTCGAGGAGCTCCGCGCGCGCGTCATCCGGGGGCTCCTGGCGCTGGCGGTAGGCGTCGTCGTCTGCCTGCTTTTCCAGCACACCCTGGTCGGCATCGCGATCCGGCCGCACGTGCGCACCATGGAGGCGAACGGCCTGCCGAGCAGCTTGACCGTGCTCAGCTACACCGAGAGCTTCAGCGCCCACCTCATGGTCACCATGATCGGGGCCTGCTTTCTCGCCGCACCCTACATGCTCTTCCAGCTCTGGCTGTTCATCCGCGCCGGCCTCTACAGGACCGAGCGCCAATACGTCACCCGCTATATCCCCGCCACCCTCGGGCTGTTCGCCGCCGGCGTCTCCTTCGGCTACTTCGTCCTGATTCCGGTCGCCCTCGGCTTCCTCATCTCGTACGGATCCGACATCGTCTCCCCCAGCATCACCATGCAGGACTATCTGACCTTTTTCTTTCTGCTCACCTTCGCGGTCGGCGTGGTCTTCGAGCTGCCGCTCTTCATGGTGTTCTTCGTGCGCGCCGGGATCCTGCGCGCCGAACAGTATGCGACCTACCGGCGGCATTGGATCCTCGCCGCGTTCATCATCGGGGCGGTGTTCACCCCGCCCGACCCGTTGTCGCAGACCCTGCTCGCCGTGCCCCTGCTCGGCCTCTACGAGGTCGGCATCTGGATGTGCCGCCGCGTGGAGCGCCGGCGAGACCAGGAACCGGCCCGGCTGTCCCCCTCCTGAGGTCCCCATGCGTATCGGAATCGTCGGCGCCCCGTCGGTCGGCAAGACCACCGTCCTCTGCGCACTCTCGCACCAGCCGTATGATGCGGCCCTGACCGCCCAGGCCTCGGCCAAGCCGCGCGAGAGCATCGCACGCCTCCTCGATGCCCGCCTCGAAAACCTGCGCGACCACTTCAAGCCCAAGAAGTACACCCCGGCCGCGCTCGACTTCCAGGACACGCTCCCGGTTGTGCTGATTGGACCCGAGCGCGAGAAGAACCGCGAACGCCTGCCCGCGGTCAAGGAGGCCGACGCCCTTCTCCTCGTCGTCGCCGCGCTCGAGGCTGGAGAGCCGACGGCCATGCTCGAGGCCGTCAAGAACCAGATCGCCGAGCTGCGCTCGGAATTCCTGCTCGCCGACCTCGCCATCGTCGAGAAGCGTATCGAGAAGCTCCGCGTCCAGGTCACCAAGCCGACCGCCTATCAGGCCCAGGACAAGAAGGAGCTCGCCCTCCTCGAACGGCTCCGTCCCGTGCTCGAGGAAGGCCGGCCGATCGCCGACTGCCCGATGTCCGAGGAGGAGAAGAAGCTGGTGCGGGGCTTCCGCTTCATCTCCGAAAAGCCGGTCCAGGTCGCGCTCAACGTGCAGGAGTCGCTGGTCGCGCGCGGCGCCGAGCTCGCCGCCGCCTTGGGCGAGAAGGAGCCCGTGGTCCCGCTCTCGGCGCGGCTCGAGCTCGAGCTCGGCCAGTTCTCCGACGAGGAGCGGAAGGCCTTCATGGGGGACTACGGCCTCGAGCGTCTGGCCGCCCCGGCCCTGATCGAACGCTGCTTCCGCCTGCTCGGGCTGGTCCACTTTTTCACCGTCGGCGAGGACGAGGTGCGCGCCTGGACCATCCACCAGGGGGACGACGCCCTGACGGCGGCTGGGAAGATCCACACCGACCTGGCGCGCGGCTTCATCGCCGCCGAGGTCTACTCCTACGCCGACTGGGACGCGGCCCACGGCAACCTGAAAGAGATCCGCGCGAAGGGACACCTTCGCACCGAGGGAAAACAGTACCCGGTCCAGGACGGCGACATCGTCAACATCAGGTTCAATGTCTGATCGCGCGACCCACACGGCGCGCCGCCCTCCGCCGCGCGCGCGCGTGCTTCGGGGTGTTGCAACCACTCCGGAGATCGGATAGGATGGCTTCAAGGGCGCGCGCTGAACCCTCTCCCTCGGGAACGCACGATGGGCAAGGTCGTCCTGGCATGGTCGGGCGGGCTGGACACCGCCATCTGCATCCATTGGCTCCGCAACATGCGCAATCTGCGCGTGGTCACGTTTTGCGCGCAGGTGGGACAGAGCGAGAGCATGGAGCCGATGTGCGAGCGCGCGCTCGAGCTCGGCGCGGTCGCGGCCCACGTCGCCGACCTGCGCGAGACGTTTCTGCGGGACTACGCCTTCCGGGCCTTGCGCGCACAGGCCCGCTATGGGTCCGGTTACCTCCTCTCCGCGGCGTTGACCCGGCCGTTGATCGTCGGCGAACTCGTCCGCGTCGCCTACGAGGAGGGGTGCGAGTACGTCGCCCACGGCTGCCGCGGCGTCGGCAACGACCAGATTCGGTTCGAACGCGCCATTCGCGAGCTCGACCCCGACCTCAAAGTCCTCGCTCCGCTCCAGGCCCTCGGCCTGCGCACCCGGCAGGACGACATCGACTACGCCCACTCCATGAACATCCCCGTGCCCACCCCCAAGAGCACCCTCTACAACGTCGAGGAGAACTTGTGGGGCGTGAGCATCTGCCTCGACCGGGTCAAGGACCTCTGGAGCGAGGCGCCCGCCGACTCGTTCGTGATCATCACCCAGCCGGGGGAGGCGCCCGATCGGTCGTCGTACGTCGAGATCGGCTTTCAGAGCGGGATCCCCACCATGCTCGACGGCCGCGATCCGGGCCCGGTCCGGATGCTCGAGACCTTGAACCAGGTGGGCGGTCGGCACGCGATCGGCCGCAAGGAAGTGGTGGAAAGCCGCGTGCTCGGCGCCAAGTCGCGCGAGATCTACGAGGCGCCCGGGGCCACCGTGCTCTACGCCGCCCACCAGGCAATCGAGGAGATCACCCTCGACCGCGAAACGCTGCGCCTGAACAACCATCTCGGCCGCGAGTACGGCCAGATCGTGTACGAAGGCGGCTGGTACTCGCCGCTGCGGGACGCGCTCGACGGCTACTACGAGCGGTCCCAAAAGGTCGTCACCGGCGACGTCCGCATGAAGCTCCACCGCGGCACCCTCTCGGTCGCCGGGCGCCGCTCGCCCCATTCGCTCTATCACGACGAAGCCGCGCGTCCCCAGGCCGCGCAATCCAGGAAATGACCGGAGGAGTGCGCCCCGCGGTCGAGTCGAGGCGGGCCTCCTGGGTTCTGTCCGCGGCACGGGCGCGGCCCGCGCCGTCCGAGGGTTGATGGACATCGAGATCCTGATCACCGGCACCGAGGTCACCAACGGGTCGATCGTCGACACCAACTCGGCGTGGCTGGCCCGCCGCGCCCACGGACTCGGGATCGTGGTCCGGCGCAAGACCTCCGTCGGGGATCGAATGGACGACCTGCTCGACGCCCTCCGCTCTGCGGTCCGCCGATCTGACGCGGTGGTCATGAGCGGCGGCCTCGGACCCACCGAGGACGACCTCACCCGCAAGGCGGTCGCGCGCGCCGCCGGGGTCCCCCTGCGCTTCCTGCCTGCCTACGCCCGGGCCCTCGAGGCGCGCTATCGCGCCCGCGGCTTCGACATGCCCCGCAGCAACCTCAACCAGGCCTGGGTCCCCCGCGGCGCCCGGGTCCTCCCGAATCCCGTCGGAACCGCCCCCGGCTTCGTCATGCCCCTGCGCGGGGTCCCCGTGTACGCCCTGCCCGGGGTCCCTTCTGAGCTGCGCGCGATGTTCGACGCCTCCGTCGCCTCCCCCCTCGCCGCCCGCGCGGGACGACGCGGCCGGCGGGCCGTGCGCGAGCTCCTCGTCCCCCTCCTCGCCGAGGCGGTGGTGGGGGAGCGCACCGTCCATGCCCTCCGCCCTCTCGCCGGCCAGGACCGGCTCGAGGTCGGCTGGATGATCGGCAAGGGAGGCGTCATCGTCCGCCTCGTCGCATCGGAACGCGATTCGACCCTCCTGCGCACGGCCTTCGCCCGTCTCCGCCGCGAGTTCGGCAACCTCGCGATCGAACTCGGCGAGCACGCCCTCGAGGAGATCGTCGCCCGCGAGCTCATGGACTCCCGCACCACCCTCGCGGTCGCCGAGTCCTGCACCGGCGGGCTCGTGTGCGAGCTGCTCACGCGCGTCCCCGGAATTTCGGCGGTCTTCCCCGAGGGCGTCGTCGCCTACTCCAATCGGACCAAGACCCGGCGCCTCGGCGTCCCGGCCTCCCTCCTGCGCGCCCACGGCGCGGTCAGCCGCGAGACCGCCCTCGCCATGGCGCGTGGAGTCGCGCGCAGCGCCGGCGCCCGGCTCGGGCTCGCCGTCACTGGCATCGCCGGACCCGGAGGCGGCACCCCCGCAAAACCGGTCGGTTTGGTCTACGTCGCCGCCCGGCTCGGACGGCGCGAAGTGGTCGAGGAGCTCCGACTCGGCGGCGACCGCGCCTCGATCCGCCTCCGCTCCGCCACGTTCGCCCTCTTCCTCGTCCGTCGAATGCTCCGGGAGGCACGATGAGCGACGACACCTCCGCCCGCTATGCTCACCTCCTCACCGAGGCGCCCGCCCGACGCACGCCCGAGCGGGAATGGGTGCTCCGGCCGGGGAATCCCGATGCGGCTCGGAGGCTGGCCCTCGACCTCGGACTCCATCCCGTCACCGCTCAGATCCTCGTCGCTCGAGGCCATACGGATGCCGCCCGCGCCCGGGCCTTCCTCCGCCCCGACCTCAACGGTATCCTCGCGCCCGGCGACCTGCCCGATATCGACCGCGCCGTGGAGCGGATCAATCGCGCCCTGCGCAACGGGGAGAAGATCGTCATCTGGGGCGACTACGACGTCGATGGGCTCACCAGCACGACCATCCTCCTCAACCTCTTTCGCTTCCTCGGCCGCGACGTCCGGCCCGACGGCCAGGTCCGCTTCCACATCCCCCACCGCGTCGAAGAGGGATACGGGCTCGGCATCCCTGCGATCGAGCGATTCGCCCGAGACGGAGTCACCCTCCTGGTCACCTGTGACTGCGGCACCTGCGACCACGAGGAGATCGCCCGCGCCGCCGAGCTCGGGATCGACGTGGTCGTCACCGACCACCACGAACCCGACGACCGCCTGCCCCCCGCGCACGCGATCGTCAACCCCAAGCTCCCCGGCTCCCGCTACGCCTTCCCCGGGATCTGCGGGGCCGGCATCGCCTTCAAGGTCGCCTGGGCCATGGGCCAGTCCCTCTCCAAGGCGACCCGGGTCTCGGATGCGTTCCGCGACTTCCTGCTGGACTCGCTCGCCCTGGTCGCCCTCGGGACCGTTGCCGACGTCGCTCCACTCGTCGAGGAGAATCGGATCCTCGTCGCGTACGGACTCATCGCCCTGCGCGAATCCCTGCGCCACGAGCGCAGCCCGGGCGTCCGCGCCCTTCTCGAGAGCGTCGGCCTCGACCCGAAGTCCCCGGTCACCCCCGCCCACGTCGGCTTCCGGGTCGGACCGCGGCTCAACGCCTGCGGGCGCATGGACCACGCCCGGCTCGGCGTCGAGCTCCTCACCGGGCGCGATCCGGATCGGATCGCCGAGATCGTCCGGCACCTCGAGAAGGTCAATCGCCAGCGCCAGGAAACGGAAAAGGCGATTCACGCCGAGGCGCGCGAGCGGGTCGAGCGCGAATGCGACCTCGACCGCGAGCGGGTGATCGTCCTCGCCGGCCAGGGCTGGCACACCGGCGTCGTCGGCATCGTCGCATCGAAGATCGTGGAGGAATTCCATCGCCCGGCGATCCTCATCGGCCTGCGCGGCGAGCGTGGGCGCGGCAGCGGCCGCTCGATCTCGGGCTTCAACCTGCACCAGGCGCTCGCTGCCTGCCGCGGCACCATGATCGGCTTCGGCGGCCACGCGATGGCCGCCGGGATGGAGGTCGAGGCCGGCTCGGTCGAGCACCTGCGACGCGAAATCAACGCCTACGCGCGCGATGCGGTCGCCGAGTCCGACCTGGTCCCCCGGCTCTCGATCGACGCCGAGGTGCCGCTCGAGTCGCTCGGACGCGAACTGGCCCGCGAGCTCGAAATGCTCGGCCCGCACGGCATGGGCAACCCGAAGCCGGTGCTCGCCACCCGCGGCCTGCGCGTGGCCGGCGAGCCCAAACTCATGGGAAAGTCCCAGGATCACCTTTCGTTCATGGTCACCCAGGGCACCATGTCGTTCAAGGCGGTCGGGTTCGGCATGGCCAACCGGTTCACCCTCGCGGCGCTCGGCCGCCAGCAGGGGGTTCGCGTCGCCTACTCGCTCGAAGTCAACGAGTGGCAGGGGCGCGAGTCGGTCGAGCTCATGCTCAAGGACGTCCAGCTCGAGTCGTGAGATGTTGCGAGTGCCCGAATAAATGAGCTCCTCGTGGCTAAGACGCATGAGACTCGTAGAGTGTGCGTTGGGGATCATGGCGCTCCTCGGTGAGGGGTGCCAGCGCGCGATGGGCTCTGTCGCGAGTATAGGCGCTTTCTTGACCATCCGACTCAGGATGGTCTGAGAGTACTGGATCAAGGCGGGAGGCCGGGCGGTGGAGTGCGGTGGCTTGCCACCGCTTTGAGCGACCCCGCATGCGCGCTTGCGGCAGCTCGCTGCCGTATCACGAGAGCGCACGGCATGCGGCTGGGGGCGGATGCGGCGCCGGGCCTCCACCCCGGGGGAAGCCCCCCCCAACCCCGATGGTTGGGCGCGGCCAAGCAG
>Ga0082335_1002958_pt1 | contig 29502 bp, 22 predicted proteins | sample Subgrocontami58m_FD_72375 | JGI IMG/M metagenome (GOLD analysis project Ga0082335, IMG submission 72375) | Subsurface groundwater microbial communities from S. Glens Falls, New York, USA - GMW37 contaminated, 5.8 m (SPADES assembly) (version 2) ...
ACCGCTGTGTATGGCCCACTCACGTTGCGCCGGGCGAGTCGGGGGGGGGGGGGGGCGGCGCCGGGTACTTCCCCCGCCGATGCCGATGATGGCGAGTGACTCACTGCGGGCATCGTCACCGGCGACATGGGTGCCGCGCACGCCGCCATTAACATTAGAGTCAGAACAATAAACATCACAGATAACCAACGTGTCATCCTCTCCTCCTTTACCAAAATGCCGGATGCTTGAGTCCCAGCTCATCGGCGTATTCAAACAAGGACAACAACACCCACTCTAAAGCGATCTCTGCCCATTCCACCTGATCACGGCTGGGTATCAACTCTTCATCCGGCGGGATGATCATTTCGGGTGAAAGCGCAACACGGAAATTAAAATTCTGAGTCTCGCGCGCATTCCACTCTGCCATAATCGGGCGGACCAAAAAATTCCGCGTCGGGCGCAGATTGTGATATTGCAAAAACAGATTGGCGATAAGCTGCATCCGGTGCAGAATGGTTCCTTGATTCCAGCGCACGGAACTATTACCGCGTGTGATGGCTTTGTTCAGCGCATCGCGCAAACGCGGGTGCAACTCCAGATATTTCTTGAGCAAGAATAGAGAGACTCGCGGTGTTTGCGCCTCGCTGGATGGATTTGCCAAGTCATGATGCGAAGCGGTGTAAAGCACGAGCATCAAATCAAAGAATTCGTGGGCTTGGCTAATCTCGTTGGCGTGTGGCGCAAGCGAGTTGAATTCTTGCCAGTAAGCGCGCATCAAGAGAGTCGAGTCGCGCAGAGACGGTTGTTGCAACTCGCGCGGCAAGCTTGGCAGCTTGTTTTCGGCGGCAGAGTCCGCAGCCGATGGAGCAGCCAATGAAAAAGTAGAAAGTTGGGCGGGGTCAAGTAGATTCTCCCAACGTGTCGTGTCCAGCGGATCCGCCCAATCCGCCCGTTGCAGAAATTCCGATAACGGCATGGCATAGAGAGCAAAGGGAAATTGTCCGTGATGTTCTCGCGCCACTTCTGTCACAGCCCGCCCCCACAAGCCAATCGTTTTATCCCATGCTTTGCCGCGTTTGAGATTAAATAGCACGCGTACTTGCTGACCGATCTTTTCTGCCGCCGCTGTTTTGAAAAACGCAACTTTGTTTTTCACACTCTCCAGGATGCGATTGAATTCCGGATAGCTCGCCATCTGTTCCGTTTCAAAAATCGCCGTTACCCTATCGGACAATGTGATGAGATTGTCAGGGCGAATGTTGTGCTTCTCGTCGTAGGGAATGGGGCGCTCGGTGACGATGGATAGATGTTGATCGAGCGCGGCTAACCGCACATCGAGTGTGGCTAAGGCATGCGTGATAGCGATGGTCTCATTGAGTTTGCAAAGATGCGCTTCCGGATGTCCGTTGGCTTTGAGCAGCCCCACGCCTTGCGCGCCTAAGCGATACACCACCGGCGGATGTCCTTTGGTTTGAAGATGTTGTATCTTCTGCTCCACTCGTTGGAGTATGCCGTTGCCTGCTAACCGTGTGAACTCTTGAATGCGACGGTTAACTGCGTCGCGGCTTAAGCCAGTGGCGCGTTGTAACTGTTGCGTATTGACCACGCCCACCGGCAAGAAAATTTCCAGTAGGCGCATCCAGTCATCTCGTCCGGTGCTCATCAAGGCGCGTTGCAGTTCGCCGATGTCGGGGTGCTTCGGGGTCACTTCGTTAGGAGCGGTCATGTTTTTTCCAAGCGCACAAATGGTAGGCACGTCTTGGAGATGCTTCTTAGGAAGCATCTCCCTCGGTTTTGCGTGCGGCTTTTGTGCGCGGCTTGTCTGTCGCGCGTAAGCGCAGCAATTCTTCTTGCTGTCGCGCCACGAGTTGGCGTAGGTCGGCAATTTCTTTTTCTAAGCGTTCTACGTCTTGCCAGTGTTGTGTGCGCGCGTTATGCAGCGCTTCTTGTGCAACTAAAGATTCCTTTTCTTTCAACATTTTTAAAGCAAAGTAACTCTGGTCGAGATGTGTATACTTTTCTTTCAACTCGCCGAGCTCACGCTCCATCGCGCTGAATTCTTGTTGGAAGGGTTCACCGAGTAGTTCGTTGTGGCGCGTGTTGAGATTTTGGTAGCACTCGGTCTGCCATACGAGATCCCGTTGGCAGTCCGCCAACTGCGAGAAGACAATCAGCCGCTCGCCAAACCACCGACCCAAACTTTGCGCCGCTTGCGACGGAGCGCGAAAATCCTGCGGAATGCCGAGCGATTGGTAGATAGCCGTGTAGGGTTTAGATAGACAAATCTGAAAGGTCGTGATGATGTTCCACTGCGCTTTCAAAACTTCTTGTGTCGAATAGCCGAATAAAAAACTGGGCATAAAAACTATCCTTTGCGTGACGAATCGATTTGTGTGCGGGTGAGCGTGTTACACACCACGTAGCGTGTAACACGGTTAAAGGTCAAAACCCATGCCCGATAAATCAGGCTCTGGTTCATGGACAACGGCTTCTGCCGTGATGTTTCCCATTGCTCCACTCCGCATCATCTCGCGCACAATGCCGGCGAGCGCCCCCGTTGGTGCCGACTCGAGCGCGGCAATCAGGTCGTCGTCCCGACCCGGCACCAGCGTGAGACGAATAGTGACGACCAGCGATCCGTTGGGGCGGGACTTAAGCCGAGAGATATTTTTCGCCATACTTCCAAAAGCCACGCACATTCGCCGCGATGGGGTCTGCCGGAAAATGAATCGCCGCGCCCTTCGCTGCTAATGTTTGGCGAAGACGTTCACCCAACACCAACGCGCCGCCGCCCGTTGGGATGACCGCCGTGAATCGTTTGAGCGAAGACCAACTGCGTTTGGTCGCCGCCAGAATTTCGCTCAACCACGCATCGAGTTGAGTCGAAGTGGGTTTGAGTCGCCCACTGCGTAAGTCGGCATCCACTTCCACCAAGTCGCGCCCATCGGTGGCAACAAGTTCCAACAAACGCCGCACACCCACTTCCGCGCCCCCGATGTGCCGTTCCAGAACTTGATTGCCTTGCACCACGTATAAATCCAAAGTGTTCATGCCAATATCCATCACGGCAACTTCGGCGCGATGCAAGTGTGGGCGCGCGTTGAAGTCATCGTCGAACGCCCAATCCATGTACGCGCCAACGGGCTGCGCCACCACTTTTATTTTTTTAATATTGACTTCGTAACGTTTGTCATTCACTTCAAAGTGATGTTCGCCCTTCAAGGCGCGAAGCGAGTCGATGACTAATTCGGCTTGCGCGGTATCTTGCAGAAGTGGCACGGGCAAGCCGATGACCACGCCCAACTCCACCGGTGGCTTTTTACTTGCTTCGGGGATGAGCCCGCTTTGGGCGAGCGCGGCGCATTGCAAGGCGAGACGCGGCGGTGTGATGAGCGAGAAAAAATCCATTGAAGTTTGTGGCTCGCCGCGCAGCCACGAACCTGCGCCGACGCAAAACGTGTGGTCAGCCAGTTTGACGATGAGGGCGTCACTGCCGGCGGTTTTCATGCCGATGGCGGCTAACCCGATGGCATGTGGGCGCGACACCGCTGTTTGCAAAGAACTCGCGTGTCCTTTGATGCACACGCTGGTGTTGCCGAAGCCGGGGTCGTAACCGACGACGAGATATTGGGGAATAGGTTGATTAGGCATTTAAATTTTCTCCTTGTTCTGTGATTTGAAATTAGGTGCGGGCATTTTGAATTTCGGTAGCGCAAAGTATTTGCACGTTGGCAACTTTCCCGGTCTCGCGTTTGATAGTGCGTAAGAATGGCGCGCGAAAGTTTTCGACGAGATAGTGTTGTGCCTCGGTATCGGTTGTTACGATGACATATTCGTCGAGCGGTATGTTGTGTTTGTGCAATACGGCGTTAGCAAATGTGCGTTGGACGAATGGGTTAGGGCGCTTGGGCAAAAAATCGCTGAGAGCCATTTGCCAAAGCTGCATCTCCTCCAGGCTGACTTCGCTCGGCGGCAAAACGGGAGACGTTTCGTCATCTGCTTGGGAGCTAATGACCATTTCGGGATCTGAGTTAGCCAGTGTTGTTTGATCTTCAACGGATTGAACGATGTCAAAAATGCAATCGGGCAAAAGCTCATCTGCTTGATGCTTATAAATGCGCCGCCATATTCGAGCGATGCCATTGGGTTGGGCGTTAGAAGCCCATTGCTCTTTGGCGCGTAACAACCGCGCCCACTCGCCGATGCCAAGTTGCGCCAACATCACAAAATCATCGCGCGGTTCGTCGCCATCAAGAATCTGTTGGATGAACAACCCCGGTTTATTCTCAATCTTTGCCAACCACGCTTCGAGAGCGTTGGCAACCAACAAGTGCGGCGCAAGTTCCATAGCAAGAATTTTTTCGCGGGCAGGATTCTTGATGCCGATCTGTTTTAGAAACTTTTCATCGCCATTGGCAACAACAACATCACATAGGCGCGCGTCAATCTTTGGTGGCGTTGCTTCGAGAGGTGTCTCCTTTGATTGTCTGTTTAAAGTTTCTGTTAAAGTGTGCGGCGCTGCTGATCGATCCTCAACATTGCGAACTGCCGCCTCAACATTGCGAGTGACCACCTCAACATTGCAAACGTCATCCTCAACATTGCGAATGACCACCTCAACATTGCGATTATCTTTTTCCGTCGAAGAATGAGGTTGAGAGCCTTCAAGGTATTGCCCATTTGCATCAACCGGCATCCCAGTCAAGCGCAAGTTGTAAAGCCGCTTGGTGTAATTGCTTTCATGAAGATTTCGCCAAACGAGAAAACCTAACTTCACGCCTTCTTCCAACGAGCGATAGGTCGTCGAGATGTCGTAGCCTACGCCTTTGTCGTAGCGTGCGCCGTCACGTTTGAGTCGCCCGCGAGATACTTGTTCGGCATCGAGCCAAATACCATCGTCGTTTTGATACCCCCAAGCGTGCCGGAAGAAATACTCTACGCACAAGATTGTGCCGGCACTGGAGATACGATGCATGTGATCGGTCCATGCGTTGGGGACTTTGAAATAATTTGTCTTGGGCTGCTCGAAGCCAGCGAAACGCGAAGGGGTAGGGCGATCATTTTTTATGGGAACAGAGACGTCTCGCATGCGGGGGCGAAACGTGCGAAGACGACGCGCCTTATCCCGCGTGTCTTGCACCACTTCCAAGACACCATGTTTGTGTAGCGCGTGGCTGGCTTTGCTGATGCTGTTCTCGGAGAGTCCTACGCCCTGATCTAATCGTCGAGATTTGTGCAAACGCCCGTTGGCGATTTCGTTAGCCGAGAGCCGGACTTGCCCATCAAAGTGGCGGTATCCCCACGTATGCTTCAACACGTATTCGATGATCTTCAATGGTGAGATGATGCGCGAGCCGAACTTTTTGCGAACGACGTGCATCGTGTCGAACCACGAGTTCGGCAGACGGTAAAAATTTTCTTCGGGGTCGTCGAAGCCGGGAAAGAAAGAATCTTTTTTGGTGCTTGAGGCGTGACGGGGTTGGACGAGATCGCCTTTCTTTGTCGGCATAGCTATGCCTTTCCTCGTCGAACGTCACAAGTTTGAAATTGAAAGAAGTAGTGCCTAGCCTTAGACACCGTTGTGGAATAAAATGAGCAGAACACCTCTATTTTCCTCGTGTTCTGCGCGGGATGTGGAGTTCAGTTGGTTCAAAGAAAGCGGCTTATAGGCTTACTTGAACACCAGCTTTGAAAATGAACAATGAGACGATGAAGAATGAGCAATGAAGAATGAGCAATGAAGAATGAAGAATGACAAATGACAAATGGCGAATGACCGCTTTGCGTAGCTGATAGTGAGGGAGAGTTATGCCAGCAAAAAAGTTGATCAAGAAAAAAACAAAACGATCTATAGCGAAGAAGGTGACACGAAAGAAGACATCGCCAAAACGCAGCGCGCCTAAAACGCGCGTCTCGTTTCAAGGCGGGGTGGGCGTGCGTGGTAGTAAGGTGACGTGCGCCGATTTGATCGGGCGCGACAAAAAGATCACGTACGGCTTCACGGCGAAAGAAGTAGAAAAACTGATCGTCAAGGTCTTGGAATTTCTTAAAGGCGGGGCGATCTTTGCTTCATCTGAAAACAGCGAGTCGCTTCACGCTGAGTTGAATGGCGAGACTCTCACTTTTCGCGAGGGGGCGATTCAAAAATTGGCGACGCGCCGCAACGAGCGATCCTATTTGCTTTCGCTCATCACCAAGCGCGATTATCAAATGTGGGCGACAAAATTTATTCCTCTGGGGGCGAAGATGGACATCAAGCGCACGCAGGAGGCGTTTGACATCGCCAACTCCTACAGCGAATTTCATGTGCCGCGCGAAGGCGAACAAGGGCAAGCCACATTCATTCCCCTCCCCGACATTACAGAAGCGGTCAATAAACATTCGGCGTTCATCATTCTGGGCGAACCCGGCGCGGGCAAGACGACGACGATGCAGAAGATCGTCTTTGAACGAGCGTTAGCATTGCTCACGAATGAAAAAAATGATCGCCTGCCATTGTTTGTGCGTCTGAGTCAGCAGGGCGCGCATGATCCGTTTGGTTTTCTCAAAACAGAATGGGAACGCCGCACTGGATCGGATTTCGATAATGCGCTGGCGGCGGGACGGGTGTTGATCTTGGCGGATGGGGTGAATGAGTTGGGGCAGAGCGAGCGTGACGAAAAATTAAAAGCGTGGCGGTTGTTCGTCAACGAGTATGCCGAAGCGAATCAGATTATTTTTACCAGCCGCGCCCGCGATTACGATCAACAACTTGATCTGCCGCGCGTGCGGGTTGACCCTCTGGATGATAAGCGTATTGCCGATTACCTCAAACGCAATGAGGCACAAGGTTTGGGGAGTCTGTTAGATGATCCCAAGACTCGCTTGCGTGAGATGGCACAGAATCCTTTCAACCTGTCGCTCTTGGTGAAAGCCTATAAAGACGATCAGCGCGGCATGGCGAATCGCGGACAATTGTTGAAGTGGTTTGTGGATGGACTCTTTGAGCGCGAAAAAAAATTGGCGCACAAGAATTGGATTCACCGAGAGGCGCAGGCGCGCGCCCTTGCCCACTTGGCGTATCAGATGCAGTTGCAAGGTGAAGGCACGACCTTCGCCGTCAAAACCGCGAAAGAGACTTTGCCCAAGTCGGTGGAGGTTAGCGGTGACGATATTTTCATTAACGCCAACGATCTCTTTCACTTGGCACGGGCGGCAACCCTCCTCGATCCCAACATTGAGACCGACAACATTCGTTTCTATCATCATCTGTTGCAAGAGTATTTTGCCGCGCTGGAATTGTGGCGGCGTTTTGAGGCTGGTGAGAATTTAAGTGATCTATGGAAATGCAAACGCACAGCTGATGAGATGCCGCCTGCCACTGTGGGCGAGTGGGATCCATTACCCGAACCGCCCTCAACGGGCTGGGAAGAGACAACGATCCTCGCTTGTGGGCTTTCGGTGAATCCTTCTGCGTTGATTGAAGCGGTGCGGATTCAAAATCCGAATCTTGCCGGGCGTTGTTTGGATGAAGCCGGACTCTCTCAATCTTTAATCCTTAATCTTAAATCTCCAATTCAAAAAGATCTGCTGTCCGATCTCTACAACCCCAAAATACATTTACGCGCCCGTTTGCAAGCAGGCTACACTTTGGGGCGCATTGGCGACCCGCGCTTTGAAGCGCAAACGATCAATGGCGTGAAAGTGGTCGTGCCGATGGTGGTCAACGTGCCTGCCGGCAAGTATGTCATTGGCAGTAGAGATGACACTCAAGCCTATGAAGACGAATCGCCGCAACACACAATTGAGTTGACAGCCTTTGCTATTGGCAAGTGGTCGGTCACCAACGCCGAGTATGCTTGCTTTATGGATGCGGGTGGTTACAAAGATGAGCAGTGGTGGAAAACAGATTTGGCGAAGCGATGGTTGAAGGGTGAAGAGGTGACGGGTGGACAGTCGGCAACGCTTCTTGAGAATAGACGCATTATTAAATCTCAACCTGATCCAAAAACAGCAATGGAAAAGACCGGTATATTCTCACCGCAAGAAATAAAAGCATGGATGGAGTTGATAGCAATGACGGATGATGAGTTCAAGGCGTGGATCGCTGAATCTTTTTCCAGTAAATCTCGTGAGCGGCCTCAATTTTGGAATGACTCGGAACGCAATAATCCCTCTCAACCTGTGGTGGGTATAACGTGGTTCGAAGCGAGAGCGTACTGTGAATGGCTCTCGGCTATCACAGGAAAAATTTATCGTTTGCCAAGCGAAGCCGAATGGGAAGCGTCGGCGCGAGGGGCACAAGGAAGAATTTATCCTTGGGGGAATGAGTGGGATTCAGCGAAAGCGAATACGATTGAGAGTCGGGTGCTTAAACCTTCGCCCGTGGGAGCGTATACTGCGGCGGGCAGTGCGGGTTCTTTTGACGCAGAAGATCAAGCAGGCAATGTTTGGGATTGGTGCAGCACGATTCATAAACCATACCCCTATAGAAAAGATGATGAGCATGAAGATGAAAACGCCGAAGGTGAACGCATCGTGCGCGGCGGGTCGTGGAACAGCGATTGTAGGGGCGCTCGCTGTGCCTCTCGCAACAGGATCGTCCCCGATAACTTCAATACCACTCTCGGTTTTCGTGTCCTCTCTCCTGCGCTCTGATATTTCTGCCTTCTGCTTGCTGGGTTCTGCATACTGCGTTCTGTTTTTCTGGGGGATGGGGTTTGGGGAAGGGGGCACTTCCCCTTCCCCAACAAAATTTTAAAATTATTGTAGGGGCGCAGCATGCTGCGCCCCTACAAATTTTAAACAAGGAGACCATTTTGAAAACCTATAAACATCTTTACCCCCGCATCACCGAATTTGAAAATTTGTATTTAGCGTTTAAGAGCGCGGCGCGCGGCAAGCGGAGTCGCGCCGACGTGGCACAGTTCGAATTTGATCTGGAGCGCAATTTGTTAGAGCTGCAAGAAGAGTTGCAAGGGCAAACATACCGACCCGGCGGCTACCACAATTTTTTGATTCACGATCCCAAACCGCGCCTGATCTCTGCCGCGCCGTTTCGAGATCGCGTGGCGCATCACGCGCTGTGCCGCGTGATCGAGCCTATTTTTGAAAAGCGTTTTATTCACGACTCGTACGCTTGCCGCGTGGGCAAGGGAACACACGCCGCGTTAGATCGCGCCCAAGAATTTTCCAAGCGTTACCCTTACGTTCTCAAATGTGACCTACGGCATTTCTTCCCCAGCATGGATCACCAGATTCTGCGCGGGCAGTTGGCGCATCTCATCGCCGATCCACAAACGATGTGGTTGGCTAATCAGATCATCGCGAGCGGCGCGGGGATACACCCTGATGAAGAGCAGACTTCCCAGCCTCAGACTTCCGAAGTCTTCGAGACTTCGGAAGTCTTGAGAGCGCACGGTTTGCCCATTGGCAATCTCACCTCACAATTTTGGGCAAACGTCTATCTCAACCCGCTCGATCAATTCGTTAAACGTGAATTGAAGTGTGAAGGATATGCGCGTTACGTGGATGACTTCTTGTTGTTTGCCGATGATAAAAGAGATTTGCACCGTTGGAAAAAATCTATTATCGAGTTTGCGGCGAGTCTGCGTTTGAAATTGCATGAACGCGAATCGGTTGTGTTTCCAGTAAGGACAGGTATTCCGTTTTTAGGTTGGCGCGAGTATCCTGATCATCGGCGGCTCAAGCGGCGTAACGGCGTTGCCTTTCAACGACGGTTCAAACGCTTGTTGCTTTCATTCTCTAACAGCAAAATTAAATGGAAAGATGTTGACGCCTCAGTGCAAAGTTGGGTTGCCCATGCCATGCACGGTCAGACTTACGGATTGCGCCGCGCCTTGTTAGGCGGAGTCATTTTGCCGAGGGCAGCATGAAAGAGTCACCCATCTTTAGCAAGACCTACGATTTTGTGTCGTGGTTGATTCCGTTGACGGTTAAATTTCCGCGCCAGCAGCGTTTTGTGTTGGCGGCGGCGTTACAGCGCGAAGCGTTGCAGTTTCAAAGTTTATTGATCGAAGCGGCGCATCAACGCCAGCCGCGCGAGATGTTGATCGCCGCCGATGCTGAACTGGATAAAGTGCGAACTCATCTACGTTTGTCTCGTGATCTGACTCTGATTAGCCCGAGTCAATACGCACACGCCGCGCGGTTATTGGTGGAGATGGGAAAGTTGTTAGGAGGGTGGCAGAGGACAACATCTTAAAACCCTTCGGGTCTTATTGGTTGTGGGGCTGGGCGACACATCGTGCGCGGCGGGTCGTGGAACAACAATAGTAGGAACGCTCGCTGTGCCTATCGCAACAGGAACGTCCCCGATAACTTCAATAACAATATCGGTTTTCGTGTCCTCTCTCATGACGCTGAAAGATCGCCGGTAAATCTCGTCCTTCACGGAGGCGAGACGGAGCAAACAATCAGAGCCAGCGTTGCCCATTCCCGGCTGAGACATTCGTTATAAGATGTCAGCCAAATATCAAAACCGTTTCGCCCCCTCTGGTAACGTTGAGTTAGACTCAACGTGAACGTTGGGGCGAACATTCTCTCTGATTATGATGTAACATTCTGCAACCGAAAGGACTCTCCATGACCCCCAAATTTCTCGAACTCAAAAACCGTCTCGCCGAAATTCACGACCTCAACAAAGTGGGCTGGGTGCTGGGGTGGGATCAACAAACGATGATGCCGCCAAGGGGCGCGGTGGTGCGCGCCGAACAGATGGCGACATTGCAAAAGGTGGCGCACGAAAAATTTGTCAGCGCTGAGATCGGTAAGCTGTTGGATGATCTACGATCTTACGGAGAGAGCTTGCCTTACGATTCTGACGAAGCAAGTTTGATCCGCGTAGCGCGGCGCGATTACGATAAGGCAAAGCGCGTGCCGAGCGAACTGCGCGCCGCGATGACGCGCGCCGCCTCGACTGCCCGCTTGGCGTGGATTGACGCCCGTATCAATTCAGACTTTAAAACGTTTTTGCCGCACTTGCAAAAGAACGTTGACCTCAAGTTTAAATACGCCGAATGTTTTGAGTCGGCGGACAACATCTACGACATTCTGCTCGACGATTACGAACCCGGTATGAAGACGGCAGAGGTCACTCAAACATTTATTGATCTCAAAAAAGATTTAGTGCCGCTCATCGCCGCCATTGCCAAGAACGCCGACAAAGTCAGCGACGCCTGTTTGCACGGTCACTTCCCCGCCGACAAGCAGCGCGAATTTTGCTTGAGCGTCATCGAGCGTTTCGGTTTTCGATCCGACTCGTGGCGGCTCGATCCCACCGTGCATCCGTTTGCCAGCAACTCGGCGACGACAGACATTCGCATCACCACAAAATATCCCGAAGACTTTATCAACCCGTCGGTTTTCGGTTCGATGCACGAGTGCGGTCATGGTCTGTACGAAAACGGAGTCAGCCCGGCGTTGGAGCGCACGCTGTTGTGTCGCGGCGCATCGTTGGGGTTGCACGAATCGCAATCGCGGATGTGGGAGAATTTGGTGGGACGCAGCCGCGCCGCGTGGAAATTTTTCTACCCCAAACTGCAAGCGACTTTCCCCGATGCCTTCGCCAACGTGGAGGCCGACAGGTTCTATCGAGCCATCAACATCGTTCAACCGTCGCTCATCCGTATTGAAGCCGACGAGGCGACTTACAACTTGCACATCATCTTGCGCTTTGAGTTAGAACAAGAGATCATGAATGGCAAGATCGCTCTCAAAGATATTCCCGAAGCGTGGAACGCGCGCATGAAAGATTATCTGGGCGTGACCGTGCCGAATGATTCGGACGGTGTGCTGCAAGACATTCACTGGTCGGGCGGCATGATCGGTTACTTCTCGACCTACTCGCTCGGCAACATTATCTCCTGCCAAATTTGGGAGAAGGCATTGCAAGCGATGCCCGATCTGTATCAGCATTTTGAACGCGGCGAATTCATGCCACTGCGCGAGTGGCTGCGCGACAACTTGCATAAACACGGGCGCAAGTTCACGCCGATGGAGACACTGCAAAGAGTTGTGGGCGAAGGAAAGATTAACGTCGCGCCATATCTGAAGTATTTGAAGACGAAGTATAGCGAGATATACGGGTTGTAAAAAGGTTTTGGTAGAGACGACCCGTTGGGTCGTCTCTCTGTTTTTAAACAAAGAGACGTTCCAGCGGAACGTCTCTACAAAGCGCGATTCCCCACATGGGCTAATGTATACTAACCGCATGATTAACACCGAAGCCCTGCAGCGTTCTTACACAACTGTTCGAGAGAAATGGGATCCGCATTTTGATTGGGTCGTCAATGACTCGGTGATGTGGACTCCGTTTAAGTCCCCGCTTGCCCAAACGAACTTGGCTCTGGTGACGACCTGCGGCGCGTATCGCAAAGATGTTGATCTGCCGTTTGACGCCTCTAACTATTATGGCGATCCATCCTTCCGCGAAATTCCATCCGATACCGAGATGAGCGCGATTGATTTTGCCCACACACATTTCAACCACGAACACGTCGCGCAAGATGGCAACGTCGCTTTCCCTTTAGATCGTTTGCGCGAGTTGGCGCGTGATGGCGTGATCGCCAGCGTGGCAAATCCGACGATCAGCTTCAGCGGCTATTTGCCACAGACAAAACAGTTGGTTAACGAGACCGCGCCCGCCGCCGCTAAACGTTTGAAGGAAGTGAACGCTCACGCCGCGCTTCTCGTGCCGTGTTGACCGATCTGCCAACAGTCCGTGGGACTGATCGCGCGAGCCATTGAGGAAGTCGGCATCCCAACGGTGTGCATCATCTTGCGCCGTGAAGTGTCGTTGAATGTTAAGACGCCGCGCTCGCTGTTTTTAAAATTTCCGTTTGGCGCGCCGCTCGGTCCCGCCAATGATGCGGCGACTCAGCGCGCGGTGATCGAAGAAGCGTTGCAGATGTTGGTAACGGCAACCGAATCGGTGACGATTCTGGATTCGGCACGGGCGTGGAAGAAGTAAGTCTTCAATAGAAGGAGATCATTATGGATGCGACAACTCTTGCGGCAAGTGTGGTGACAATGCTTTCACCGTTGATGATGAAAGCCGGAGAGAAGGCAATTGAGAAAGTCGGCGGGAAGTTGCCCGAGGCGGTGCGTGTGCTTTGGGAATCGATTCGCCAAAAGATTGGGCGCAAGGAGGCGGCGCAAGAAGCGATGAAAGATTTTGCCGCCAAGCCCGATGATCCAGACAACGAAGCATCGTTCCGCAAAGAGTTGAGGAAAGTGTTTGAGTTGGATTGGCAATATGCGAAGGAATTAGAAAAGATGTTAGACGTTGCCAAAACACAACTAGGCGACTCGATCACCAATACCGGTTCGGGCGCGGTGGCGACTCGCGGCGGCGTGGCGGCTGGCGCGGGTGGTATCGCCGTTGGCGGTAACGTAAAGGGCAACCTCGTGCTGGGCAATAGCAACACAGTGGTTGACACGCAGAACGTTCACAACCAAAGCGGCGGTGTCAACATCAACGATTCGGATGTAGAAGCGAAAGGTGATATTGTGGGACGGGACAAAAAGAGTAAATGACGAACAGCCAAATCCATTTACTAATTACCAATTACTAATAACCAACAACTATGAACGGCACAATTGCTCTTGTCGGCAGTGGCGAGTATCTTGATCCAATGGAGAAAGTGGATCGGGTTTTGTTGAGTCGCGTTGATGATCCGCGCGTGGTGTGTTTGCCAACGGCGGCGGGGGAGGAGGGCGAGACATCCATTCAGCATTGGTCGCAACTTGGCGTGGATCATTTTACGAAGTTGGGCGCGAAGGTTGAAGCGGTGAAGGTGGTTGATCGCCTCACTGCCAATGATGAGTCGCTCGCCGAAAAAATTCGCGCCGCAAATTTTGTTTATCTCTCCGGCGGCAAGCCCGATTATTTATTGAAGACGATGCGCGATTCAAAAGCGTGGGCGGCGATCCACGATGTGTTGAATGGTGGCGGGGTGGTGGCGGGGTGCAGCGCGGGGGCGATGATCTTCGGCGAACACATTCCAAGTTTTCCAACAATCGTCCCGTTTAAAAATGCTTTTGGTTTTTTGCCTAACGTGGTCATCGTTCCACACTACGATGAGTTTGGTGAGCAATGGGGCGGCGCGATCCGCATGATGATGGGCAAGGCAACATTAATCGGCGTGGAAGGTAACACCGCCTTGATGTGCAGCGATCATCGTTATCAAGTGGTGGGTTCGGGTGGGGTGACGGTGTGGAATCAAGAGAAGCGCAGATATGTTGAAGGTGAAGAAGTGAAGTTGGGGTAACGTGAAACGTGACCCAAAGGGGTGATACGTGTCACGGAATACGCAATACGAAATACGTTTGTTTATTTGAAGCAAATGACAATCACAGTTAGTGGCAACGTCGAAGGCAGCATCGTGGTGGGCGACAATAATTTTGTCGTCAATACCAATCACGGCACCATTGTTTATAAACAGGCATCGCCGCGTGTGAAGCTGCGCGATGCCATGCCGCAGCCGCCGCGCGCGCCGCGCAACTTCGTGAATCGTGTTGACGAGTTGAATCAAATTGAAAAATGGATTCAAGCGCGTGAGGCGATCACGATCTACGGTGATGATGGAGCCGGCAAGTCAACGTTGATCAAAAAAGCTGCCGCAGGTGACGCCGCCAGCCAAATGCCAAATGGCGTTCTCCTAATGGAAGGCGCCGACGAAGATGGCAACGCCTTGGGTTTTGACGACGTGGTTCAACGCATGTTCGACGCGCTGTATGAAACAGAGCCGCAGTTAAAAGTAAACACCACAACCGCCCGCACCTATCTAAGCAACACCAAGCCGCTTGTCGTTTTCGACAATCTCAATTTTTCGGCAAAACAACTTTCTACTCTGCCCGATCTTTTTCCGCAAGGGGCGGTGATGATCACCTCAGCCCAAGATGCGGGTGACGAGACTCGAAGATTAAAGATTAAAGAGTTGCCGCGCGACGAATCGATCCAACTTTTTGCGCTCAAGACAGATGCGACATTGAGCGAAGGATCGAAAGCGATCATTGACTCTATTTGCGAACTGCTCGGCGATTGCCCGTTGGCGATTGTGACGGCGGCGAGCGTGATGAAGGCGAATAATCTCGCGCTGGATCGTATGCGCGACGCCTTGAAGGATGCCAAGGTTGTATCGAAAGAGAAGATGCGGGTGGGCATTGAACGCGCTTACTCGTTAGCCTATTCACTGTTGAGCGATGGCGAGAAGAAGGCGTTAGCGATTGCCTCTGTTGCCAATGGCGTGTCGGTTGACGCGAAGATGTTGAATATCAGTGAAGCAGCCATTGAAAAATTAAAGGCGATGGAACTACTCCATGCCAACAGCCCGCGTTTGCGAATCGATCCGGCGATGCGCGAGATGGTCAAACGTAACGCAGATCAAAACGCGATCAAATCGCAGATCATTTTTTATTTGCGCGATGTGATTTCAACACATCCGAGCGATTGGGAATTGCACGGCGATGAGTTGGGCAACGTGTTGGGCGCGATCAAGTGGGTGAGCGATCTGAATCGTTTGGAAGATGTAATGGCGTTGGGGCGCGGCATTGACCCGTATTTGACTCTGCACGGGTTGTGGGACGTGTGGAAGGCGACGTTGGCGAGTGTGCTGGATGCGGCGAAGCGAGACGGCAACCGCGCGGTGGAAGGGTGGGCGTTGCACCAACTTGGCACACGCGAGATCGGCATGGGTCAGATCGAATCGGCGCGATCACTTTTGAATCAGGCATTGCAGATTCGTAAATCGTTGGGCGATGATGTGGGCGCGACATTCACTCAACACAATTTAGATTTTCTCGTCGTGCCGCCGCCGACTCCGAAACCCAAACCGGGTTCGGGTTTAAGCGCGGGCATGATTGTTGCGGGCGTGGTTGTGAGTGGGCTGGCGGTAATCGTTGGCGCGGTGATCATCGGCGCGATAGTTTTGTCTATGCTGCCTCCGCCGACGATCACAGATATGCCGACGCGCATTGTTCGTCTTACGGATACGCCCGAACCCACTTTGACTTCTACGCGCATGCCTACATTTACACCCACGCGCACGCCTACACATACACAGACACGGACGCCCACACCCACGCTTACGCTCACACCCACTCGCACGCCTACGCTCGGTATTTTCTCAACACAAGTTTCAAAGAGTGATGGGATGACGATGATGTATGTGCCTTCAGGATCATTCACGATGGGGAGTGACTTATTTGAAGATAATGAGCTACCCGTTCATCTTGTCACACTTGATGCGTTTTGGATTGATAAGTTTGAAGTGACGAATGCGATGTATGCCTTGTGCGTCAAAGCCGGGAAATGTTCTGCGCCGTCTCAAAAAAGTTTGGGGAAAAATCCTAGTTATTACGGCAATTCGAAATTTGATAATTATCCTGTGATCTATGTGTCGTGGGACAACGCGAATGTGTATTGCAAATGGGCGAATCGTCAATTGCCTACCGAAGCCCAATGGGAGAAGGCGGCGCGAGGCATTGATAGGCGCATTTATCCTTGGGGCGACGTTGCGCCTGATAAAAGTAAATTGAATTACAATTACAATGTAGGTGATACAAATACAACTGAAGTGGGTAAATATCTAAGTGGCGCCAGCGCGTATGGCGCGATGGATATGGCGGGCAATGTGTGGGAGTGGGTTAACGATTGGTTTGATAGATACAGGATATCACCTTCACCGAATCCAACAGGTCCTACTTCGGGCAAGGAGCGTGTCCTACGCGGCGGCTCGTGGAAGGACGAAGATATTAACTTGGTGCGCGCGTCGTTTCGCAATTTCAGCGTGCCGTCGAACGCCGACGAGAATATCGGTTTCCGTTGCGCCTCCTCACCTTGATTCTGTTTTCGTCTTCAACAGATATGAAAAAGTTCGGTGAATCAAACACCGAGTGTTTCGCGGAGCGCCCCGAAGCGAAGCGGAGCGGGTGAAACACTCGGTGTTTTTGTTTACGCCTTTAGACGACCCAACGGGTCGTCTCTACAAAATGTTTTACGCTTGCACTCGTTCGATCTTCGCCCCCAACATTTTTAACTTCTCGTCAATCTTTTCATAACCGCGCTCGATCTGTTCGATGTTGCGGATGTACGACGTGCCTTCGGCGCACAGCGCGGCAAGCAGCAGACTCATGCCGGCGCGGATGTCCGGACTCTCGAGCCGCTCACCTTGCAGCTTGCTGGGACCTTGAATCAAACAGCGATACGGATCGCACAAAATAATTCTTGCGCCCATGCCCGCTAACTTGTCGGTGAAATACATACGCCCCGAATACATCCAATCGTGGAACAACACCGAGCCGGTGGCTTGCGTGGCAACGGTGATGGCGATGCTCGTTAGATCCGTCGGAAATGCCGGCCAGATATTGGTTTTAATTTCGGGGATGGCGCCGCCGTAATCGGCGGATACGGTGAGAGGTTGATCGGCCGGGACGAGAATATCGTTGCCTTCGGTTGTCCATCCCACGCCGAGACGGTTGAACACTTGGCGGGTCATGTTGAGATATTCCGCGCCCGCATCCTTGATTCGAATCTCGCCTCGGGTCACCGCCGCCGCGCCGATGAAACTGACCACTTCCATATAATCTGCGCCGATGGTGAACTCGCCGCCGCTTAACTTTTCTACGCCTTCAATCGCCAACGTATTTGATCCAATTCCGTTGATGCGCGCGCCGAGCTTGTTAAGAAAGTGACACAACTCTTGCACATGCGGCTCGGATGCGGCATTATGAATCACACTCTTGCCTTTGGCGAGTGCCGCCGCCATGATCGCGTTCTCGGTGGCGGTGACACTGGCTTCGTCCATCAAAATTTTCCCACCATGCAAGCGAGTGGCTTTGAGCTGCATCCGTGCGTTGAATTTAACTTCAACGCCCAGTTCTTTGAGAGCGATCAAATGCGAATCAATGCGCCGCCGCCCGATCACGTCGCCGCCCGGCAGAGGCAGTTCAACGTGTCCGCGCCGCGCGAGAAGAGGGGCGGCAAGGAGTAAAGATGCGCGGATGATTCGGCACAACGCCGGATCGGGTTCGGTCTTGTTCAGAGTCTTTGCTTCAATGCGCCAGGTGTGCGGATCGATCTCGGTGATGACCGCGCCCACGTCTTCAATGAGTTGGCGCATGGTGAGAACGTCGCGGATGAGAGGGATGTTATGCAGTGTGACAGGCTGATCGGTCAGCAGACTCGCCGCGAGAAGCGGCAGCGCAGAATTTTTATTTCCGGCGGGGCGCACCGTGCCTGTGAGTGGCACACCGCCTTCAATGATAAATTGCTCCAAGTATTCACCTCAAGTCAAGTAGAAGGTAAACATGAAGACAGGTAAACAGGTAGTGCCGATGTCGTGTGCCAGCGTTTTTTACTTGTATACCTGTTTACCTGCTTACTATCTCACCTTCTTCCCCCAAGCCGCGCCGATTGTATCATGGTAGAATCATTTATCGTGATGTTGCAAACAAATTCTGAAATAAAACCACCCGTCGGCGTGATCGAATCGCTTACGGGTGGTTTTGAGACTGCCGCTTCGCGGTTGCCTGCGGTTTTTTTCCCGTTGGCGTTTGATCTGTTTTTGTGGCTGGGTCCCCGCCTGTCCATTAATCCGCTGATCCAACAGTTGATCGCTCTGGTGAACTCTGCGCCAGCGCAGGACGCCGCCAGCGATCAAAACCGTCAGGCGATAGTAGAGATGTGGCGCATCATGGGCGAGAAGACAAACCTCTTCACCCTGTTCAGCACTTGGCCCGTGGGCGTGCCGAGTCTCATGGCAGCCGAATTACCAACGCTGATCCCAAACGGCAAGCCGCTGATACTCTCGCTGGACAACGGGTTGTTGATGCTGTTCTTCGTGCTGACCTTCTCATTGATTGGGCTGTTGTTCGGGGCGATTTATTACAACGTGTTGGCGTCGCCACTGCGCGATCAGCCTTTGACGTTGAATGACATGATCGTCCGTAGCGTTGTCAACTGGGCGAAGATCGTGGTCTTTGTGTTGTTAGTGATCTTGATGGGCGGAATCATCAGCCTGCCGTTTCTTTTGGTTATCGGTCTGCTGCAATTAATTAGCGCGGGGTTAGCGGCGATAGGCGTTTCGATCTGGGGGGCGGTGGCGATGTGGTTGTGGATCTATATCGCCTTCACCCTGCATGGCATGGTGCTGCGAGACCGCTCTGTGTGGGGCGCGATGTGGGACAGTATGCGTATCGTGCAGTTCAATTTGTTTCCGGTGATGGGGTTGTATATACTCACCTTTGTTCTCAATTGGGGCCTCGGATATTTGTGGTCGCTGCCCGCAGGAGATTCGTGGTTGACGCTCGCGGCGATTGGCGGTCATGCTTTTGTTTCTACCGCGCTCATCGCGGCGATGTTTGTGTTTTACAAAGACCGCTATCGGTGGTGGGTCGAAGTGAAAAGTCAGAAAACTAGAGGATAGACGTTAGAGGTTAGAAGTTGGAATCCAACTTCCAACATCCAACATCCAACTTCCAAACAAATGGCAGATAAAAACAGTTACGGCGTCGAATCCATTCAAGCCCTCGAGGGCATTGAACACGTACGCAAACGTCCCGGCATGTATGTCGGCGGCACGGATATTAAAGCCCTGCATCATCTTGTCTACGAAGTTGTGGACAACTCGATTGATGAAGCGTTAGCGGGATCGTGCGACACGATCAAAGTCACCATCCACCAAGATAATGCCGTCACCGTTGAGGATAACGGACGCGGCATCCCAGTCGGTCCTCACCCTTCCAAAAAAGATTCCAAAGGAAAAGCGATGGACACGCTCGACGTGGTGATGACGATCATCGGCGCGGGCGGCAAGTTCGGCGGCGGCGGCTACAAAGTGTCGGGCGGCTTGCACGGTGTCGGCGTCAGCGCGGTCAACGCCCTCTCCGAAGTATGCGAAGTGTGGGTGCGCCGTGAAGGAAAAGAATTTTATCAAAGCTATAAACGCGGCGTGGCGCAAGGGTTGGTAAAGGCGACGGGTAAAGCGGACGGCACCGGCACCACCGTGAAATTTTTGCGCGACACCACGATCTTCAAAGAAGAAAACGAATACAAATTTGAAAATCTGGCGCAGCGATTCCGCGAGATGTCCTTTGTCACCAAAGGCGTGACGATTCAATTAACGGATGAACGCAGTGAGCGCGAGATCACATTTCACTTTGAAGGCGGCATCCGCTCCTTCGTGCGTTATCTCAATCGCAGTAAAGCAGCGCTGCATCCCGTCATCTACGCCGAGAAGGAAGTGGACGGTGTGGGGATCGAAGTGGCGATTCAATACACGGATGCCTTCGCTGAATCACTTTTCTCGTTTGCCAACACGATCAACACCCCGGACGGCGGCACGCACCTCACGGGGTTGCGGACCGCCCTGACCCGAACCTTAAACGACTACGCCCGCAAAGCGAGTCTGCTCAAAGAGTCCGATCCGAACTTCACCGGCAACGACACCGCCGAAGGAGTGACGGCGATTGTCAGCATCAAACATCGCGAGCCGCAATTTGAATCGCAAACGAAAGTGAAGCTGATGAACCCCGAAGTGGCGACGGCGGTGCAGCGAGTCGTCGTCGAATCGCTCGGCGCGTTCCTTGAAGAGAACCCGCGCGAAGCGAAAGCGATTGTCGAAAAATGTTTAACGTCGGCGCGAGCGCGTGATGCGGCGCGCAAGGCGCGCGATCTTGTTATTCGCAAGAGCGCGTTAGAGAGCATGACTTTACCCGGCAAGTTAGCCGATTGCTCCGAGCGCGACGCGGCGAAGTGTGAGTTGTATATCGTCGAGGGCGACAGCGCTGGTGGATGTTTTGATGGAGACACGTTAGTTGCTTTAGCCGATGGACGTTCCTTGAGCTTTAGAGAAATCGTTGCCGAGCAATCCGAAGGTGTTGAGCATTTTTGTTACACCATTCGAGACGACGGGCGAATCGGTTTGGAACGCATTGTCAACGCGCGAATGACGAAACGAAATGCGTTGGTGGTTAAAGTGACTCTCGATAACGGCGAGACACTGATCTGCACCCCCGATCACCTGTTTATGTTGCGTGATGGTTCCTATAAACCCGCTGCCGAGTTGCATCCCGATGATTCGCTTATGCCGTTGTATCGCAAACTCTCGGACACCAACGAAACGGGGATCACGATTGACGGTTACGAAATGACATGGGATCCACGATCTGAGACTTGGTTGTTCACGCACGTCTTGGCAGATTGGTATAACCGTTGGCAGGGGGCGTACGCCGAAGCAGATGGCGATCACTGTCATCACTTGGATTTCAATAAACTTAATAACAATCCTACCAATATCCAACGTATGCCATCTAAAGAACATCTAGCATTGCATCGCACGCATATTGGGCGCACATTACATCGCCCCGATGTGTTTGAGAAATTACGGGCACTCAAGCAAACAGTTGAGTTCCGCCTCAAGATGAGCGAACGCATGAAGCATCCTGATACACGGCAGACACTTTCGACTAACGCTAAAGCGCAATGGGCAAATGAAGCATACAAAACTTATATGACAGAGAAGTGGCGCGAATTTTACGAAAACAATGAGGAGTATCGTCAGCAGAATCGCGATCAACTAGACGAAGCACAACGCACCCATTGGGGAGATGAAGAGAATCGGCGTGAGCAAGCCGAGCGCACGCACAAGTTTTTTGAAGAACATCCTGAAGCGCGAGAGTATCTATCGGAGATTGCTCAACAACAGTGGCAGGATGAAGAATTATTGAAGTGGCGGCGCGAGAAGACACGCGAACAGTGGACGCCTGAGTTTCGCCAAAGTCGTTTGGCGGCTCTGAATGAAACTTATTATCGCAAGACGATTGCGGCGTTGAAGCAATTTGAAATTGAGAAAGGTCATATTAACCTAGAGGCTTATCAAGCGCACCGCTTGCAGACCCGTGATAAATCTCTTTTGCGTTTCGACTCATTCTGTGAGCGTTATTTCGATAAGGATGAACAACGCGCGTGTGAAGCAGTAGCGAACCATAATCATCGTCTCCTTTCAGTGGAATCGCTTGATGAGCATGTGGACGTGTATGATCTTGAAGTGCCGCACTCGCACAATTTTGCGTTAGCGAGTGGCGTGTTTGTTCACAACAGTGCCAAGCAAGGACGAGATCGTCACTTCCAAGCCATCTTGCCTTTGCGCGGAAAAATTTTAAATACCGAACGCACGCGGCTCGATAAAATTTTAGGCAACAACGAAGTGAAATCGTTGATCTCGGCGTTGGGTACCGGAATCGGCGAAGGGTTTGACTTAACGGGGTTACGGTATCACCGTGTGATTATCATGACCGATGCTGACGTTGACGGCTCTCACATCCGCACATTGTTGTTGACGTTCTTCTTCCGTTACATGCAAACGCTGATTGAAGGCGGGTATTTGTACATCGCCCAGCCGCCGCTCTATCGCATCGAACACAAGAAGACGGCGAAGTATGTATATAGCGACGCCGAGAAAGATAAAACCTTGAAAGAGATCGGGGCGGGCGCGGATAAAGCCTCTATTCAACGCTATAAAGGTTTGGGCGAGATGAACGCCGAGCAATTGTGGGATACGACAATGGATCCCGCCAACCGCACGTTGTTGCAGGTGATGATCGAAGACGCCGCCGCCGCCGATCACACCTTTGATATGTTGATGGGCAGTGAAGTTCCGCCAAGAAGAAAATTCATTCAGACACATGCGAAAGATGTGAGGAATCTCGATATATAATAAATGTTGCTTTTCACAGTTAATGAGACCGTGAGCATAGTTAGTGAGACTGTAAGCGTAGTTAATGAGACTGGCTAACGCACAGTTAATGAGACTAGACTAACGATCTTGATTTTGGCGTAAATAGTGATACTGTCATAAACATCTCTTTCTGGGTTTTCATTTTTCGCAGTTAGTGCGACTAGGCTAAAAGCATATACAGGGGAAATTGATGAGATTGTTCAGAATTGCTCTGTACACCAAATTGAGAATTGCTGCCTCTTTGGTTGGTGTGATCTGCCGTGCGATGTTATTGTCAAAACCAAGTTTTTAATTGCTCTTGTTAAAGTCAGTGATACTTTCCAGTAAAAACAGATATTGCCTACTCCGATCAATCCCCGGCCCCGACATTGGCTTTACCTTCCCTTGCTTGATCCACTGCACCATTTGACTCCGTCCAATCCCCATGCGTTTTGCCAACTGCGGCGCTGTCAAACGATTCCCTGGTCGTAATCGCTCCACATCTTCACGGTGAAACAGATAGCGATGGCAACCGTTGATCCTTTCACTTGCTACTGGCTTGAGTCGCCCATAACGCGCCCACTTTTGTACCGCTAAAACGCCGATACGCAAAATTCGAGCCGCTTCTTCGGTGAAGATGTACTCGGATTTAAACCTTTCAACCTCTGAACGCGAGCAAAAGAACGCATTACTATAATGGGCATCGGACCTTATTAATCCTGACTTGGCCCACTTGGAAACTACAGTCGACTTTACTCCCATTATCTTAGCCACATCTGTTAGTGTCATCCACTCATTGCGCTGTAAGATGCGTTCGCGCAGATGTTTGATAGCGTAGATTGGAATGCGGAGACTCAAGATAAATTTTTTCACATCTGGTTCGGCGTAAATAGGGTAGTCAGAATTAATGAACTCATGCAGGATAGAAGCTGCGTTTAACCCAACACAAGCTAAAGATTGAGCAGATTCAGTCAAAGTTAACATTGTATCGTCTCCTTTGAGTGCTTGTGAGTTTTTCATTTCTAGTGTTGCTAAGAAATCGACGACATTTTGATGATCGAATAGCCATTCTTGGCTCATATCAGTAGAGGGCCCACGCAAAACCCGAAGAGCGCCAACTTTTACTAGATCTTTCACTATTTCCTTGGATGCGCCAAGTAGTTCTATTGTTTCTTGTAACGAAATTCCGTTGTTCCATGTCGCTTTGAGAGAACGAATCGCTTTAGGGTTGAATACGAGTTGAGGGACCTTATAAGCATCGAATAAGCAGTTATCTAGCTTGCCAAGTTGGATAAGACGATTCAGCGTTGCTGCTGAAACATTCAACTTTTTGGCTGTAACGGTTTTGTCCCAACAACGAAAATGTTTTTTTAATTTAGGGTTTGTAGCTACGCGCTCGGTTCTGTAGATCAACGCTGCTGGCACATTCCCACTAAGAAGAAATTCGTCAAAGGACTTTTGAACAAATTGTAGTTGTGGATGCTGCCATCGTTTAAGAATCCATGTGCTATAGAGTGCACCCAAGTATATGCTTAGCCCAGAATGATAAGTGGAGCGAACGCGGTAATCTCGGAGGAATTGGTGAAAACCATATGGCCAGTTCTTGAAACATGCAAAGGCTACCTTGTTGAAAACAAAGCTGGTATTGCTCCCGCGCTCTTTTTGCATAGCGGTTCCTTGTAAGGTCGAGTTTTGCGTAAGGCGCAAAAGGCTGTCCTGATCTACTTTGGGGTGTTGTAATGAGTGCCGTATTCCTCTTACAAATTGATAGAGCGCATAAACCGAGGATTTACTAATGGCATGATATGCCTGTGGCATATCGGCGATCTGTATTCCTAGCGCCCAGTTTTGAATCGCGCGCTCTGCTAATAAACCGGCAGGATCGTTCGCAAGCAAGGGTGTTGCAAAGGAGGCTAACGATGCCCTACACTTTTGGCAGCGGCATTCCACAATTTCTGTAATTGACAGCGTGCTTTGACATTGGGGGCAACCTTCAGCTAGCAGGCATTGATGCCTGAGACAGACAGAAGTGGTGTCAAGCAACCAGATCAAACGATGATAGGGCTTTTCGCTTAAGCACTGAGAGCAAAATTTTAGAGGTACTCTTCGCCACTGTGTAGAATAAGCCAACGAGTCAAAGATAATAAATTGACTTCCGTTAGGGAAGATATATTTTTTTTGTTGAACCGATAAGAATAGTATCGCCGGTGCAAACCGATGATCACTTGCCGCGATCAAATCGGCTGGATCTATTTGGGTGAGTTGTGCGAGGTCAATAAACTCCTTCACGCTGAAGGGGAGACATGCTTTATTACTAAACGAGGCATGCCCATATCGTTTTTCCAGAATTTTTGCGATGTAGGATGCCTCAGGATAAAAATTAAGTTTCGCCAATCGTTCCATCAACGAAGGTAGTGACTCGCCTTCGTATAACGCCGTGCAGCGTGGTAACCCCTGCAATTTGCTTTGCATCATGCCCGACCTTGACGGTGTTTAGGCGGGGGCGTTGGAGCTATGAATCGATCAGTCGTGGGTACCGTAAATGGATTGACCTTGTGTGGTAAATGTTGCGCGAGTCGTTCGTCAAACGCGAGGGCAAGCAAATCGAGGGTCATAGTCTTAATACCGCGCTCCTCAGCAAAGACTTCGGCATAGCGAATGAGATTCATAATGTTGTTCACTATCCCATCTGTTGCGTAATACATTCGGTAAAGAAGTTCTGTCCGACGGAGTTCAGTGGAGAAGCGCATACTGATGGTTTGTTCAGCGTATTCCACAAACCGGGCAAATTCTTGGATTGTCCCCGGCTTTTTGGGATCCCATTTGAATGGTTCGAGCTTTCTACGGATCGCAAACAAGCGTGAAAGTTGTGAGTTGGCGTGAAGAATGAGATCAACTTTGCCCTCAATCCCCACGACCATGACCGGCACGCCCGTTTCTTTGATCAGCACTTTGAGCCAGTCAGAAACTTTCGCTAAAATGCGATTCGTTTCAGTGTCGATCAGGTGATGAAAATCGTCCAAGATGATCAGCTTCACGCCGCACCCTTTAATCAATCCTACGAGGCGCAAGTTCATTGAACCTATAGTACCTTTTTCTGCTAAGGGGTCTTTGAGACGGTACAGGGCGAGGGTGGAAACAGTTTTGATTGTGGCAGGCGATGGCATTTCAAGATAAAGCACTGGAATGCACCAACCGTCTTTCGTCTCGACTTCAGGGAAGGCATTTGCCAATGTTTTGGCAATCGTGGTTTTCCCTGCTCCAGGCGGTCCATCTAATGCGATGCATTGGGCTTCACCAAAACGAGGCGACATCCGTTGGCAGCGATCAATGTCATGCTGAATCTCCTTGAAACGCGGGTATTGAATAATGGCGTCTCGCCTAATGTTTTGCTGAGAGGTGATGGTCATAAGAGTTTTGTCCTTGCTCAATTGAAGTTATGATGGACGGGTAGATTCTTCTTGATAAATGATGTTCCACTCATCGCTCTTTTCGATTTGATCTGGAGTGAGCATATCGTCGTCAAGTGGTGGCAGGGGCGCGATAGGCAGCTGAGATTCAACAATTTCTGGTGTGGCTGGTGGTAATGTCGATGCAGGGGCAAGGAGAGAAGTGTTAGCCAGAGGCGATCTCTCGGCGAGGCTCGGCGGTTCGCCGCTCGTTTCCCAACGTGCAACTTTCTTGCGGGCGTTGAGCCGCTTGCGATGGCGCGCGGCATCTACTATGTTTTGAATATGGCGTTTGGCTTGCCCTAGCCCAATTAAATCCGTGCGATCTCCCGTCGCAGCTTGGTACTGTTTGATAATCTTATGTTTCCATAGCGACAAACCATTGGTGTAGCCGAGAGGGTCTCTAGCTGGAGCGGTGATATACGTCTTGTCGAATGGGTTGAAGAGGTATAGACGGCTGATGTCACCGGGGTGATATTTGATTTTGACATCTTCTCCTTTGAGTTCATGCCGCAGATAACTCAAGTCACCGCCATCATAAAAGATACCTTCCCATTCAATTCCTTGCGGCTGGAGTTTGCGGGTTGTAGTTTGTCCTAATAAGATCAACAGTTCCTCTGAACTAGCGGGAACGCGAGGCAGAAAACCGTTTTCGATGGCGCGTTCCCATTGGCGAGCCGGAACGCCGTGCAAGCCTTCATGGAATCGCTCGGCATAAATATCCAAAAGGAAGATATGCAAAATTTGTTTGAGATCGCCTAGCGTAATACACGCTTGCCCGACGCTATCGTAATCACCACGCTCCTTGATATTAGAAAAAGTTGTGCCGGGGAGACCGTGCAAGACCGTAGTAACGGTTCTCATCTTCCGCTCGATCTTGCCTTTGTAGTGAGGGCGGCGAATTGGCATTTGTTCCAGCACAGTATTGAGGGACAAGCAAGCATTGGCTAAACCGGTGCCGATAAATTCTTTGCCATTATCTGTCACCAATGTAGACATCACGCCGTAAGAAAGCCACTCATGCGCCGTGCCATACTTTTCTTTCATGCTCTCTTTGGGCCTGATGGCGTCATAGAGACACTCCATTACGGCGTAATAACTTGGGGGCTCAAAACCAATATATACGCCGAGAGGGTAGCGTGTAGCAGTGTCCATGCAATCTGTAAGCGTCGGGCGTCCAACGGGTAAATTATCTTGTTCATCAATTACCATCACATCGAGCAAGGTATGATCAATTTCAGCTCTCTCTAAAGGCGAAGTTGCTCGCACGCCTTCACCATATTGAGCGAATTGTTGGTCCGCAGCGCGTTTTCCATGTTTCGCGGCGAAGACCAACTTCAAATCAAGTTGATCAATGCGGCGCACAATCGTCGAGCGGTGCGGGCGTTTCAATTTTTCGTTAGCGGCGCGAGTCTGATTTTCTTCGCTGACACGTAAAGCAACTTCATGTAACACATCGTCTACTGTCTTCTTCTCGCGGGAGAGATACTTTTCTCGAATGACCGCATCAATGATGCTATTCACTTCGCCGCCAACGCGATGCGAATCCTTGCCGCCGCGATCTTCAAAGTCGGGTACTAAAGCGCGCACGTCGCGCCCACTGTTTTCATAATCTCTAATCCAACGGTAAACAGAGGCGATACTCAGGGTATAATCCGCGACGATGAATCTGTCCAAGACTCTCGCTTGGATGAGCTGGCAAATATGCTCTTTCACGTTTTGACGCGTGCGTTTTGGCATGTCGAGTAAAGGTGTAATGACGGCATGACGAAAACGCGCAATGTTTGCCTCTCGTTCGGGGTAGTCCGAGAGATCGAGATAGCGGGCGCGCGAGGATCCAGGTGCAGTATCTTTCTTAATGTGCTTGCCTTCTTCAATAAAAGTAAGATTGCCATCAAAGAGTTCTTGGACTAGCTTACTGATACTCGCGGTAGCGACCGCTCCTGTGGTCATGTTTTCCAAATTTGCTTGTTGGTTTGAGAGCAAGTGTTGAATTTCAAAAACTTCGTTCTGCCATTTGAGTTGCTTGCCTGTTGCAAAGCGTTGGGATGTCATACCTCACCTCACTGAAAACTAAATAGTTGGTAATGTGCTTGGTAAGTAAACGAGTGATTGACCGGAGATCGGCGCGTGTTCCAGAGAAAGGGCGATCTCGTGATGAAATGCCATTTGCAATAAGCACGTTTGAATTAAGGTATCTGGCTGTGAAGGGTCACTGCGGATTATTTGTTGAAACTCGCGGATTGTGCGGGGCGAAGTCCATGACAGCAGGAGCGCAAATATCTGTGCTTTGATTTCGGGGCGAACGTTGTAGCTCGCGTGGCGTGTTAGCAGTTTGATGTTTTGTAATCTGAAACCTGAACGGAGATCAGTGTCGGTCACTACCTCGAACTGCCAAGCGTATTCTTGGCAGAACTCATATGCGGCGGAAAACTTGATTTTGTTTTCAGGGTCGTTGACTAGGGCAGAGGGTTTGCAGTCAGTGAGGATGCGTTGTCCATTGCGAAGAAAATGAAAATCAGGTGTGTAATGGCGCACTTTGCCTTCATGCCGGTATTCGATGGTGAGAGGTTGTTCTTCGATAGAGGTAACATTGCTCTCGTAATCTAAGATGAATAGGTAATCACGCTCAATCGTGGACTCGAAACTGATCATGCGCTCCATCTTGCGTGAGGGAAACTTCCCGATAATGTTGTTACCATGATTGCGAACTTTTCTGACTGGCATATCGCTCGACTCCAATGTGTAGTAAAATTCATATATAACGCAAGAGCGAAATTGGCGAATTTGTATCTGTTGATATACATGAATAGAATATACGTTCTACTATTGTATACAATCCGATACATTAGTCAAGAAGGAGTATCGAAAATGCTACAAGTTATCCAAGAATATGATGCCCAACGTCGCCGCGAAGAAATTGCGAAGCGCATCCGCACTGCGCGGCAGCAATTTGGCATTACCCAGATCGAAGCAGCTAAATTACTTGGCTGTTCGCGGATAAAGTTGAATCGGGTTGAGAAGGGGAAAGTAGATGTATCCGCTGTTGAGTTGGATCGTTTGGCGTTGACGCTTAGCTTGCCCGTAAGCTTTTTCTACGCGCCTTCCAACGAGCCAGCTCACTGATGTTCAGTCGTAGTAAATGAGGGTTTAGGATGTTCTCAATAACTTCGGGAAAAGGACGGCGAATTTCGACCGATTGGCTTTTGTTTCGGACAGTCTCACTAACTTAGGTAGTGTCCCTGTAACGGGCAGGTGACATTTTTAAGGTTGTTTCCATTGAGATCGCGGTGGTACACGAAAACTTAGCAGTTCATCAATCGTCCAAACATGATCAGTAAACCCAGCGGCCA